>Ga0256828_1000577_pt1 | contig 24161 bp, 15 predicted proteins | sample CV88metaG_FD_185993 | JGI IMG/M metagenome (GOLD analysis project Ga0256828, IMG submission 185993) | Hydrothermal vent microbial communities from East Pacific Rise, Pacific Ocean - CV88 | ecosystem: Environmental > Aquatic > Marine > Hydrothermal vents | place: Pacific Ocean: East Pacific Rise...
ACCGCTTATTTATGAGATAGATAAAAACCTCAACTATCATCCTGAGATGCATATACCAACTGCAAATTTCAACCGCTCCAAACTCTTTACTAGCAAACCGGATAAAGTAGATGGAAATGATTATGTACATGGAAAAATAGACAATATAGAGATAGCTTTTTCAGATTTTCACGCCCAAAAAGAGCAAAAAGATGCAAAGGGAAATAGATCTTTTGAGACAATCTTTCAAGGACTCTTTATTGTCTCAGATTTTCATAAAAACTTTAAAGCAGAGACAATTATTCTACCAGACAGCGCACAAAAAGTTTTTGGAGAGCTTGTCGGAGGGTGGCTTCAAAAAAACAATGGCTCTCGTAATGAACTCATCAAAATGGATAATCCTGAGTTTGAAAAAGAGTTTGTAGTCTATGGGACAGATCAGATTGAAGCGAGATATATTCTCACACATACACTGATGCAAAAACTCCTCAACTACAAAAAAAAGACAAAACATCCGATCTATGTCTCGTTTATCGGCGGAAAAATATATATGGCAATAGAGTATAATGATGATATGTTTGAACCATCTGTTTTTCATTCACTATTAGAGTATAAAATAGCAATGCAATATATCGCAACTCTTCATCTTGCTATTGGAATAGTAGAAGAGTTAAAACTCAATCAAAAATTATGGAGTAAAGTATGAAATTAAAAATGGGACTTGTAGCACTGCTCGCTACACTTAATCTATGGGCTGTAACTGTTGGAGAGATACCAAAAGAGGTAGTAATTTCTGGTGAAAATGGGGGTATGGCAAAAGACGGTTCTGCTTGGAACTCAAAAAGCATCAAAGACAAAGTATATGTAATGTTTTATGTTGATCCTGATGAAAAAGATCTTAATGAAGCCTTTAGTGATGCCCTTAAAGCGAAACATTATAGAGAAAAAGGAGCTTATGGTAGTATTGCTGTTGTCAATCTAGCTGCTACATGGAAACCAAATGTCATTATAGAATCACTTCTTAAAAGTAAGCAAAAAGAGTTTCCAAATACTATTTATGTAAAAGACAAAAAGAGTATATTAGTTAAAGAGTGGAATCTTGCTGATGATAATAGTGACATTCTTATTTTCGACAAAGATGGAACTGTTCTCTTTTATAAAGCTGGTAAAATGAGTAAAGATGATATGCAAAAAGCATTTACAATTATAGAGGAGCATCTATAGATGAATGATGAAGCTGGAATCTTAAGTAAAAGTATCAAAGATCTTTTTACAGCAAAGATGTTACAGTACTCTATCTTACCATTTGTTTTAAGTATGATAGCACTCTATACTCTTTTCTTTATAGTAGCTGGAATTGGTCTTGATCAACTTGGTACACTCGACATCAACTCCACACAGACAACTATTCAAAATGGCATTCCTCATACAGAGAGCTTTGCAGCGACACTACAAGGCACGGCAATTATCAAATTTTTAATGAGTTCCGCCCTTACTTCATGGATAGCATCTTTCTTAGTCTATACCATTGGTGGTTTTATGACTCTGTATCTCTCTATCTTTGTTGCCTTAATTGTTATTGGCTTTTTAACACATATGATTTTAAAAGAGATTCAGTTTCGTCACTATCAAGATGTAGAGATGATAGGATTTTCAAATCCTCTTGAAAGTATCTTTTTAACACTCAAATGGATTTTTGTTATGATTATTCTTTTTTTGGTAATGATACCACTCTACTTTATTCCACTTGTCAATGTTATCGCTTTCAATCTGCCACTCTATTACTTTTTTCATAAAATGATGACCTATGATGTAAGCTCTAGTATCTGTACAAAAGAGGAAGATATGAAGATTCGTTTCTTTCACGGAAGCACTCTCAGACTAAAAACTTTAGGACTCTATCTGCTCTCTCTCATCCCTTTTGTAATCTTTTTTGCTTCTGTTTTTTATGTTATCTATCTTGGGCACAGTTATTTTATTGAGGTGAGAAAATTACGGAGTGAAGCTTAGTCTTTCTCTGCTCTTGTTCCAAAGCTCCAGCTTTGGAATAGATATTTGAGTAAAATAGTTATATATACTCCCAACGAGGACGTTGGGAGCAAGAAGAAATGAGGCTTAGTCCTCCTCTTTATCTGCCTCTTTCATAACAAGGGCTCTATAATTTTCATCTTTTGGCACAAGCCCTGCCTCATACAAAAACTGACTCGGTGGAAAGTTCTGTTTTTTAATCTTGTCATACTTTGCATAACTGAGATAGAGTATATCTTTTGCACGGGTTACTGCCACATAAAAGAGTCGTCGCTCCTCATCAAGACTCCCACCTCTTTGCATCAGTTTTCTGTTTGGAAAACGCCCATCCATCAAATCAACCACATAGACCTCTTTATACTCCAGCCCCTTACTTGCGTGAACACTCAAAAGGTTTACACCCTCTCCTTGCGTGAGGTCAGATGAGCCAAGAATCATCGCATTTAAAAAGCGTTCGTGCTCACTATATGGATTTGCCAACTCTTGAAGCAAGAGCATCTTGCGTGAGATACGCACCTGAGACTCCTCTTTTTGCTTCTCATCTATGCTGCCGTCTTTAAGAGTTGCACGTTTTGTGGAGAGATAATCAGATATATATTTAAAGAGCTCCGAAGTTGCAATTTTTCTAACAATTGTTTTTGGCTGTTTAATCCCTTTTAGATCACGAAAGAGCAGATAGAAATTATGTAAAAATGTAGCAGACTCTTTTGTCAGTTTTGGGTGTTTGAGTATCGGGTTTTTCATAAATTTCGCTTCAAATCCAAGCTTTGCATACTTTCCGACAGCACCAAGCTCTAAAAAGTCATCAAAGAGACCGAGTTGATGGTTGAGCTTACGCTTCTCAAAAGGATTTTTCATCGACTCATCCGGTGCATAAAGCCCATAGAACATACTCCCCTGTCCTAGAGCTTTGAGCGCGATGTAGAGCTCTTTTGCCATAGCACTTCCAATACCCCGTGCAAACTCAAAAAGGTGAATAAAAGCCATCATATCGGACTCATTGACAAGTAGAGTATATAAATCAAGTACAGCCTTGACCTCACGCGAATCAAAAAAGCTCGTTCCGCCCTTGCGTTTACAGTTAATATTTAGCTCACGCAAGCCTACTTCAATACCATCAGCCGAGGAGTTGTTACGAAAGATAACGGCTATCTCTTCATGAGGTGTAGTGCTTTGAGAGATCTTATCTGCAACGCCATGATACTGATCAAAGAGCTCATCAAATGCCAAAAGTTTTGGAGCTTCATTAACATCTACCCGTGTCACTTCAAGCTTTTTAGGATAGATTCGCTCATTTATCTCTATGACTTTGTTTGCCAATGATAAGATAGGCTGGCTTGAGCGGTAGTTCTTTGTCAAAGTATGGACAACCGCTTTAGGGTACTTCTTTGTAAATGAGCCGATAATGCTAATATCTGCACCATTAAAAGCATAGATACTCTGGTCATAATCCCCTACACAAAAGAGCGATGGGGGATTCATTGCATCAATGAGTGTACCTTGGAGTGCATTGGTATCTTGATACTCATCAACAAGTACCTCTTTGTAACCCAATTCCGTCTCTTTTGCCATCTTTCGAAACTCTAAAAGAAGATCATTGAAGTTTAAAAAACCATACTCTTTTTTTAAGGCTTCAAACTCATCGACGACATCAGCATAGATCATAGCAAAAAGTTCATGCTCAGGATAGTTCTCAATCAACCATGCTTCAAAATCTCTCTCTAGCTCTGTATTTTGATAATAGGAGTAGAGATCATAAAGATAATTTCCACCATAAGCCTGCACATCTGCATCTATATGCATAAAAGAACGCTTTTCAAAGACGGAGCGAAAGAGAGTTTTAAGCTCACGTTGCTGTTTAAGAACAACTCGTTTATCACGTTTTTTCAGCCATCTATAACTCACGGCATGAAAGGTTCCGGCATCTATCTTTTTGGCAACATCAGCTCCAAAATACTCCGCAACACGAGCGACCATCTCAGCGGCAGCCTTGTTTGTAAAGGTAAGAAGCAGTATCTCTTGTGGGGCAACACCTGAATTTAAAAGGTATGCAATTCTACCTACAATAGTAGAGGTCTTTCCTGTACCTGCAGAGGCGATAATAAGGTTTTGATTGGCTTTTGATGTGGCAGCTGCATGCTGCTCTTGATTTAAACGGCTTAAAGGCATTCGGAATTATACCTTGTAATTTTAGCTTTTGTGTTTCCAAAATATCAATTTTAAAAAAGAAGATAAAATTTTTCCAAAAAAAAAAAGACAGTATCACCAAAATAATGTTAGAATTCTTCATATATTTTCAAGAAGGTTTCAAGAAGATGTCTATAGACAAAAGAATATTACAAATTATTACCAATGACGCAAAAGAGACTATTGCAAAACTTGATATTGTCACACCAAGTATCTATGCATCAGTTTTTTCAAAATTTGCACATGAACATGATCAGCAGATAGAAAATGAAACTGAACTTGCATATAACCTTATAGAAGAAGAGTGTTCTATCTTAACTGAGTTACAATCACAGGCATCAAAAAGTGCAGATATATTAAGTCAACATACTACAAAAGCAATCCATGCTATAAAAGAGAAAGATGATACTGTACTCAATGAAGTTCTTAAAGAGACTGAAGCATTAAAACGTGAAATAGAAAGATTAAAAGAGTCTGTCTATCTAGATGAGTTAACACGTGCCTACAACAGAAAATGGTTACATGACAACTACATCAAAGATGGAAAATCTTTTACTAAAAATGGAATATTAGCTCTTTTAGATCTAAACTACTTTAAAACTATTAATGATACTCATGGGCATATTATTGGAGATAAAGTACTCATCTTTATGGCAAACAGATTAAAAAATATTGAGCACAATGTCATTCGTTATGGTGGAGATGAATTCATTGTCATATTTCCAGACACTATAACGCAAAGTGATGCGATAAAATTTTTAAATAATTTAAGAGAAAATATCTTATCGAAAAAACTCAAAGCAAATAAAGAGATGTTTACATTAAGTTTCTCCTTTGGTATTACAGACTTTAAAGAGGATGATAATCTTCTTGATGTTATTGAAAATGCCGACAAAAATATGTATGAAGATAAGATTCAGATAAAAAAGAGAATCACAGGTATCTAAACTAAAGATATAAGCAAATACTCACCTACTTTTAGATATAATCGCGAAATTTTAAATCATAGATTTCAAGGCGATTATATGTCAGACAACAAATACAATCCACAAGAGACTGAAAACAGATACTACCAAATTTGGGAAGAGCGAAAATACTTTGAGATAGATGGCAACAAAGATATTCAAGAAGAGGGGAAAACCTTCTCTATCATGATGCCACCACCAAATGTTACAGGGCGTCTTCATATCGGTCATGCACTTACCTTTACACTTCAAGATATCATCACTCGTTATAAACGTATGGATGGCTACAAAACACTCTGGCAACCAGGAACAGATCACGCAGGAATCGCTACACAAAATGTTGTAGAGAAACAACTCCTAGCCGAAGGTACAACAAAAGAGGAGATCGGACGTGAAGCATTTTTAAAACGTGCTTGGGAGTGGAAAGCTGAATCTGCAGGTATTATGACAGAACAACTCCGTAAAATGGGTGTATCTCCTGCATGGGAGAGAGAACGCTTTACTATGGATGAGGGGCTACAAAAGTCTGTAAAAGAGGCATTTGTTCATCTTTACAATGAGGGCTTAATCGTTCGCGGAAACTACATGGTTAACTGGTGTACACACGATGGTGCACTTTCAGACATCGAAGTAGAACATGAAGAAGAAGATGGAAAATTTTACCATATGCTCTACCACTTTGCAGATGGCAGCGGTAGTGTTGAAGTAGCGACAACAAGACCTGAGACCTACTTCGGAGATACTGCGGTAATGGTCCACCCTGATGATGAACGTTACAAAGATATCATCGGGAAAGAGGTTCTTCTTCCACTTTTAGATAAAAAGATAAAAATTATTGCGGATGATTATGTTGATATGGATTTTGGAACAGGTGTCGTAAAAGTAACACCTGCACATGACCAAAATGACTACGAAGTGGGAAAACGTCACGACTTGGATTTTATTACTGTTTTTGATGAAAAAGGTATTTTAAACGAGTATGCTGGAGAGTTCCAAGGAATGGAGCGTCTTGAAGCAAGAGAGCCTATTGTAAAACGTCTGCAAGAAGAGGGTTACATCGTCAAAATCGAAGATCATAAACACCAAGTAGGACACTGTTACCGTTGTAAAAATGTCGTGGAGCCATACATCTCAAAACAGTGGTTCGTTCGTAAAGAGGTAGCTGACAAATCTATAGAGAAGACAAATGAGGGTGAAGCAAAATTCTATCCACCTCACTGGATCAACTCATACAACTCTTGGATGGGTGAGCTTCGTGACTGGTGTATCTCACGTCAACTCTGGTGGGGGCATCAGATCCCTGTATTTTATTGTGATGATTGTGGACATGAGTTCGCATCACAAGAGGATCATCCAGAAGCGTGTCCAAAATGTGCTTCTAAAAACCTCACGCAAGACCCTGATGTCCTTGATACTTGGTTTAGCTCTGCTCTTTGGCCATTTTCAACACTTGGCTGGGGAAATGGTGATGTAGAGATGGACAAACTTTTTGAATCAAACGATATGAAAGAGTTCTACCCAAATACACTTCTTATTACAGGTTTTGACATTCTCTTCTTCTGGGTAGCAAGAATGATGATGATGGGTGAGCATTTTAATGGTAAGCTTCCATTTAACGACATCTACCTCCATGCACTTGTACGTGATGAACATGGACAAAAAATGTCAAAATCAAAAGGTAATGTTATTGATCCTCTTGATATGGTAAACAAATACTCTGCCGATATTTTACGCTTTACACTTGCTATCTCAGCTGCACAAGGGCGTGACATAAGAATGAGTACAGAAAAACTTGAGCTTAACCGTAACTTTACAAACAAACTCTACAATGCAAGTAAATATCTACAGATGAATGTAGATACTTTCCCAGACCTTGCAGGTTTTTGTGTAGAGAGTGATTTGGGTCGTTATATGATGAGTCGCCTCAACTTCGCTACAAAAGAGGTACGTGCTTATCTTGATGAGTATAAATTCAATGATGCAGCACTTACAATGTACCGCTTCTTATGGAATGAGTTTTGTGACTGGGGTATTGAGCTTAGTAAAGCTGATAAAGGTGCCATCGTAGAGCTTGGAGCAATATTTAAAGAGGCGATGAAACTCCTTCACCCTTTTATGCCGTTCATTACAGAACACCTTTACCACCAACTCAGCGGAACAAGCTTAGAAGATGGCGAATCAATTATGATCAAAAAATTCCCTCATAAGATCAAACAACGTAAAGAGGAAGCAAAATTTGAGATCATTATGGATGCTATTGTCTCTATAAGACGTGCAAAAGTGCTTGTCGATATGGCAAACCAAAAGATCGAGAAAGCCTTTGTAAAAATAGACGGTATCAGTGAGAAAGATAAAGCAATGATGACACCATTTATCGCAAAACTTGCAAAAGTTGAAAACTTAGAGTTTACAGAAGAAAAAGTTGAAAATGCTGTAAGTGACATCGCAGACAAATGTGAGACTTTCATTCCAACTGACTCAATCGATCTTGCACCTATCATCAACAAACTGACAAAACAAGATGAGAAGTTACAAAAAGAGATAGGCAAACTAAACGGTATGCTGAGCAATGAACGCTTCGTAGCAAACGCACCTGCAGATGTACTGGAAAAAAACCGTGAAGCACTTACAGAAGCTGAAGCCAAAAGAGCAAAAGTACTAGAGCAACTCAGCTCACTAAAGGCATAATTTGTTCGATATCAGAAAATATACATCTCCAAACATCAAAAATGATGTTTTATCTGGTCTCGTTGTTGCTGTTGCACTTGTTCCTGAAGCGATTGCTTTTAGTTTTATTGCAGGGGTGAGTCCTATTGTTGGGCTTTATACTGCCTTTATTTTAGGAGTTATTACTGCAGTAATCGGTGGTAAACCTGGGATGATTAGTGGAGCTACGGGTAGTGTTGCTGTTGTTATTGTCGGGCTTGTTCTAGCTGCAAATGCAAAACTAACTGCTATGGGAATGAGTGGGGATGAACTCTATATTCATATGCTTAGCTATGTTCTTCTTGCAACAATCATCGCGGGAGCGATTCAAGTTCTTTTTGGTGTTTTAAAACTTGGAAAATTCATCCGTCTTGTTCCACAACCTGCACTCTATGGCTTTGTAAACGGGCTTGCTATTGTCATCGCTATGGCGCAGTTTAAGTTCTTTGAGGGTCAAGGAGCAAGTATGTATATTATCGTTGTTATTACGATGCTTATTATGTATTTTCTTCCAAAAGTAACCAAGGCAATTCCATCAGGCCTTGTTGCCATTGTACTTTTGACACTTATAGTCTACTTTATGAAGATAGATACTTTAACTGTTGGGGCATTAGCTGATCTCTCACAATTTCAAGGACAGCTCCCTCACCTTATCATTCCAGATACGCTCTTTAGTCTTGATGCAATTATTATGGTACTTCCTTATGCCGTTATTATGGCTCTTGTTGGACTTATAGAATCACTTCTTACTTTAGCTGTTTTAGATGAGATGAGTGGAACACGTGGTAGTGGAAACCAGGAATGTATAGCTCTTGGATGTGGAAATATCGCAAGTGGATTTTTTGGTGGTATGGCAGGTTGTGCTATGATTGGTCAATCTATCATCAACTACACCTCTGGTGGTCTTGGTCGCCTCTCTTCATTTACTGCAGCTGTTGGACTTTTGGTACTTGTAATCTCATTAACAGATGTTTTAAATGCCATTCCTGTCGGTGTTTTAGTGGGAATTATGTTTATGGTGAGTATTGGAACTTTTGAGTGGTCTAGTTTTTCTCATCTTAAACATATGCCGCGTGCTGATGTTTTTGTAATGGTAGTTGTAACTATTATCACCGTTGTAGAAGATTTGGCGGTTGCGGTTATCGCAGGTGTTATCATCTCTGCACTTGTTTTTGCCTGGAAACATGCTCGTATCTGGTCTAAAACATACGTTGAAGATGATGGAACGAAAGTGTATGAGCTTGAAGGTCCACTCTTTTTTGCAAGTGCTACAACATTCTCAGACAACTTTGATATCAAAAATGACCCACCAAAGGTTGTGATTGATTTTAAAAATGCTAGAGTTTTAGACTTTTCAGGTGTTGAAGCGATTGATGCACTAGTCAAAAGATACGAAGATGCAGGAAAGAACATCTTACTCCGCCATCTTAGTCAAGATTGTAAAAAGATTATGAAAAAAGCGGGACCACACTGTAGCTATGAAGAGGATGATCCGACATACAAAGTAGCCATAGACTATTAATTTTCAATATATTGTCGAGGCTCACCAATAAAATAACCTTGGGCATACTCTATGCCCAAAGCTTCTACTCTCTCTAAGACTGCTTGATTATGAATATATTCAGCAATAATCTTAATGCCACTTTTTTTGCAGAGGTGCACAATTGTCTCCACAATCAGTTCACTTTTTTCATTCTCTAGTATATCTTTTATAAACATACCATCAATTTTTAGATAATCTGGATGAAGTTCAAGAAGTCTTGACATATTAGAGTTTTCTACTCCAAAGTCATCTAGTGCGACCTTAAAACCTTTTTTACGCAAAGAGTTAATCTGCTCTAACATATTTGACTCTGTGAGTGTTACGATATCTTCTAAAAGTTCTAAAACTACACGGGAAGGATCTATATTATACTTTTTAACATTAAGAAGTAAAAACTCCTCCAAATAACCTAAATTTATATCATTTGATGTAATGTTAATGGAAAATTCATAATCTGTTCCACTAAATACCTCAAAGGCGTTTGAGACAATACGTCGTGTTATGAGAGAGAGCGTACCTGTCATCTTACACGCTTCCATAAAACGAATAGGAGAAACAAGACCACCATCATCATCTATTCGAGCTAAACACTCAAACTTCTCAATCTTTTTCGTTTCATTATTACGAATAGGCTGAAAAAAGCCAAGTACCCTCTCTTCTTCTATTGCCGTACGGATTTTATTGATCCAGTAGATATTTTCTTGTTGCTTTTTTGCATATTCAGAGCGTGCTTCAAAGATTTTGTAAGAGCTTTTTTTGTAAAGTCTAGCTTCATGTATAGCTGCTGCTGCATGATTAAGTGTAATGATGCCATTGCCCATCGCAACACCTATGGTTACAGATATTTTTACTATAATATTATCATGATCTAATTCGATTTCACTTTGATTAAAAAAAGAGATGATTGATTCTGAGAACTCTTTAAGCTCTCGAAAATTAAAAAAATCATTGACAACAAAAACAAATTCATCTCCATCAAAACGAAAAAGATGTGCATTTTTTGGTTTCAATCGTTCTAATCTTTTTGCGACTTCATAAAGTATCTCATCACCTACAATATAACCATATGCACTGTTAATATTGCTAAAATTATCAATATTAACAACAAAGATATTTAAACGACTGTGGAGTTTAATATATTCTAAAAGTGCGAACCGATTTGGTAAAGCACTCAACTGATCTTTATAATAATCCCACTCTTTTTTTTCTAATGCAAATTTCATACTCATCCAAGATTCTATAAGCTAATTTTATATTGTATCAAGTTTTTATTTACTATTAACCAGTCGAATAAAGTATTCAGGTTCAATAGATCTATATTTTGGGATTTCCTGCCCAATATTAGCATTAATATAAGTAGGGTCGGCCATCACATACCTTCTATTTGCAACCATTACACTATCACCTTTGAGAGGAATATAGAGTGCAGTACTCATATGATCACTATATTTTACACCCACAACATTAATACCAAAAAGATGTTTTACTAAATATGAAAAAAGCACTGCCCTATCTTCACAATCAGAAGCATTATAAACAAGTGTCTCTTCAGCAAACATCACTTTTTCATATCCAAACTGTTCATCATCACGTTCATATTTAAAAGCTTTTTGTACAAATCGCAGTACAAAATTCATCGCCTCACTTATCTTTTTACCATCGGTATACTGTTTTATATCTTTAGCTATCTCCGCGTATGTTCTAGACTCCATAGGTGCATTAAAATAGATTTTGTAATCAACTTGTGGATATGTATTCATAAAATCTAAAAGATTTTTGTTGTAACTATATGAAGCTGTATAGTTCTTGCCATAATCTTTAAACCCTATCTTTTTTTGGAGACTCTTCTCTTTTAAAAGAGGTAAACTACGAAGCGTAAAATCAAGAGGTTTATCTGCTTCTGGATAATCTGATTTATAAGTATATATACGCTCTATATTTTTATGATTGTATGCAGAAATTATATAGTAATATTTTCCATTAAAACTATATCGTGGTGTCGCATAGATAGTCGCTTTTGAATAATGAAGAAGATAAACATCATGATTTTTAGAGAGTGCAATTTTTACATTATATGAAAGTTTATTCAGTAAAAACCAGCTATATATCTTCGCTTCATTTGAATCGCTAAAACTCTTTTTAGAGAGCTTATTGACTAAAAGATAAAGAGCCCAATCATTTAACATAAAACTCTTTTGATACTCTCTTATCTCACGCAACGTAGTGCTATAATCACTTGAAGCTAAAACGGTAAAGAAATTTGTAATACCTTTTTGATTTTCAGGATAAAATTTTGCTTGTTCTATTTTTTTATTAGGTGTAAAACGTAACATAGAACCAAAAAAATCAACGCTAATGCCCTCTTTTACTATCTCTTTAGGTGGTAAAATCTTAGGAATTAACTTCTCTTTTGGAACTTTAATCTTAACTATTGGTCCAACACTAGGAGCTTTCTGCTCTTGCTTTGGTGTAATCGTTTTTGGCTTTGGCTTTTCATACATTGAAGGTGTAATATAGGCTTTATACTCTCTCCATTGTTTTTCTAAATAATTATGAAAAGCATTATCTCTTGCATCTTTATATTTATTATATGATGCAGCCTGAACTCTTTTAAAATCTGCAAAGCTCTCAGCATTAAGTGTATTTGTCAGTAGAGCAAAAAGACTAAAAAGGCCAAATAGCTTGAATAATTTTTGTTCCCCATCCCTGTTGTGTCGCACGGTCCATATCCCCCTCGGTTTTATAAAGTATCTTCGCATCACTTATCTGTGTAGAGTTTATCTTATTATACTGATCTATATCATAAGGACGAATAACGCCACTTATCTGAATAAGCTGTTTTTGATCATCTACAAGAATCTCTCGTCTTCCAGAGATAAAATAGTTTCCATTTTGAAGTACTTTCACTATTCTAGCAGAAATCGTTGTAGTAAAGCTAGCATCTTTTGTAGCACTTCCCTGCCCTTTGTAACTATTATCTGATTTACTTGAAAAACCTATATCTGTATAACCATTTATCTTAGCAATAGCACTCTTCACGCTGCCATTTGCGGCACCAGCGGATGAAAATATACCTCCACCAAGATTTGAAGAGTCACTCTCACTCAACTGTTTTGTACCTGTATTTGAACTCTTTGCAGTCTCTGATATAACAACTGTAACTATATCATTGACATGCATCGCTTTATGATCTGAAAAGAGTGGATTATCTCCTTGTCCAAAAAGGCTACCTGTAGAGGCAAAATCTTGTTTCTCCTCTTTTTGCGGCATCTGTTCTACATAGGTTGGTGGTTCAAAATCTATCTCAGGATCGGTCAATTTCGCAGTACATCCCGAGAACATATAAGCAAGAAGTAGTGTAGAGAGCGGAATCAGTAACTTTTTTTGCATTAAATCTCTTTAGTATCTATATTTGTGTATAATTCTAGCAATTTCAGTTCCACTATTAAAGGATAATCAGAATGAATTTAAGAGAACAAATCAATACAGCAGTTAAAGAGGCTATGAAAGCCAAAGACACAAAAAAAAGAGATGCACTTCGTCTGCTTACAAGCGCTTTCAAACAGATAGAAGTAGATGAGAGAAAAGAGCTTACAGATGAAGATGTCATCAAAATCATTCAAACACAGATAAAACGCAGAAACGATGCAGCGACTCAATACAAAGATGCAGGTCGTGAAGATTTAATGCAAATAGAGTTAGATGAGATTGCCTACTATGAGCCATATCTTCCAGCACAACTCAGTGATGAAGAACTTTGTAGTGCCATTACAAAAATCATTGCAGAAGTTGGTGCATCAACTATGAAAGATATGGGAAAAGTAATGGGTGCAGCCAACAAAGCACTTGCTGGAAAAGCAGATGGTAAACGCATTAGCGAATGTGTTAAAAAAACACTCGTTTAAATTCTACCAATCATCCAAGACGAAGCCTTTTGGCTCGTCATCTTCCACCTTTTTTACCTCTACATTTTCATTTATCTCAGGTTCTATGACCTTTTTTGCCTCAGGCTTTTTCATCTGCTCTTCAAACTGCAACTCCAAACCTTTACTTGTCATAATAAAACCATTTACATGAAGTTTTCCATCGTGTATCTGCTTATGATGCTCTTTACAGAGTGGTACAAGATTATGTTTGCTGTCTTTGTGAAAATGCCCTATAAAGCCGGCTTGGTCTGCTAAAGACTGATGTGAAATATGGTGCACATCCTCTGCAACTGCCCCACAGATGATACACTTAGTTACATAGAGCTCTTTGTTGTACTTTGATTTTTTCTTCTTCACGAGAAGCTCTAACTCATCAAAATCATTTGCAAGGCGTTTTCGTATGGTGTTTGCTGTCTCTAAGAACTCACTGTCCATATGAAGTGATTTTGCAAACTCAAGACCATAGATGCTACTACCGCTTCCCGCTTGCAGAACTCTGTTAAAAATAAGTTTGTCACTCTCTTCATCATACTCCACACTCAGATGCAGATCTACTACATTGTCAAGTTGTGTAATCTCTGGCATAGTAGAGAGTTGATGGAGGTGCGTTGCAAATAGAAAAAGACAACGTACATCAGAGAGCTTTTTAATGGCACTCGCTACAATGGCAACACCCGAGAGTGTCTCTGTACCGTGACTTATCTCATCACCAAGTACCAAAGAGCGTACTGTTGAGCGATTAAAGATATTTTTGAGCTCCAACATCTCTACCGCAAAGGTTGAGAGCCCTTTTGCAAGATTATCTTTTGAGACAATTCTTGTAAAAAGAGAGTCAAAAATACTAAATTTCATAACAGCAGCCGAGACAAAAAAACCAGATTGCGCCATAAGAACGGCAATACCTATACTCTTCATCAAAGAGCTCTTTCCACTTGAGTTGATACCATACAACAATACACCATTGATGTCATGTCCGTCATGGACCCGTACATCAAGCATAACCGTTTTAGGATGTGGCAGGTCAAGATAGTCACGATTTCCCATCACAATATCATTAGGCACATAGATGCCACCCCGCTCCTGCACCTCAATAAGAGGATGACGCAGCTGCATAATCTGCATAAAGTTCTCATCGTTTTGTGCTTCAACTATCATAGGACGAGAGTGTTTATAGGTTTGCGCGATCTTAGAAGAGCTTACCCCAACATCCAAATCTGCCACATAAGCGATGACTCTCTCAAAAAGAAGTGTATATCTGCGTGAGAAGAGATTTTGCAGAGCAACATAGCGCTCTTTTACCAAACTCACAATCTTACGACGATTTTTCATAATTCTGTCAGAGAGTTCATCGGTAAAGGTAGAGGTGATTTTTACAGAGTTTGTCAATTTTTTGATGTTAAAGTCAGCGAACTCTTCATCTTTTTTAAAAGCAGACTCAATCAATGAAAAACGATTTTTAGAGAGTGATATATAGTACCCCTCCTTCTCAAGTAGACCAAGAGAGACGACACGAGCACTACTGCTTGCCTTTGCCTCTTCGAGCATCTTCTCTATCTTTTTCATAATATCATCAAATGCAATGAGCATGACGTTATTCTCTTTGACAAGAGTATCTATACTTTCATCAACTCCGCTCATCAAAAAGTTCTCATCTACTGTTGCATTGGTAAACCTGCGTGAGACATCCAGATCTATGCTCTTTTGTATCTCACGCAAGAACTCATCGACTTCGCTCTCTTGAAAAGGTGTACGTTGAATTTTATGCTTTTTAACATACTGCATCAACTCTTTTACGCTCATCATAGAGTCATACACGTGATTCATCTCAAAAGGGTGCAGACGTGCTAAAGAGAGCCTGCGTGAGAGACGTTCCAAGTCATATACACCACGCATCATCTCATCAAGATAGCGTACGTGAGAGCTTACTTTCTCTATAAGGTTATAACGACGTTCAAGCTCATCTTTTTCCATAATAGGATTGAGCAGACGCTCTTTTAAAAGACGGCGTCCAATAGCTGTAGAGCTCTTATCAAGCATCTTCAGCAGTGTAAACTCTCGTCTATCTTTAGAGATAATTCCCATCTGCTCGAGTGCATTATTTCCCAGATAGACAAAACGACGATTATCAATGATACGAGGCGTAGAGAGCTTTTGAATGATGTGATAATCATGCTCAATGACAAAGTTAATAAGAATTGCCAAAGACTCTGTAATCATCGGACTGCGTTCTAGGTCAAGATGTTCTATGGGAGAGAGGAGAGATTGAATCTGATAGACCTCTTTAAAGAGCTCATTTTGAAAATCTATGCGCGGTCTTTGGTTGTTGACCGAGTAGTGGTAGTGTTCAGGAATCTCCAAATACTGCATCACATGCTTTTGATTCTCTATGCCATCTAAAAAAGTCATCACCACTTCACTTGTTCTGTAGACATTTAAAAGATTAAAGACTTCATCAAGAGCATAAGCAGGATCTTCACTTGTTCCATGCGTCTCATAAAGCCAAGTTTTACCCGTTGTTACATCAATAGCAGCATACCCGACCGTGTAAATATCTTTAAATTTATCTACAAGTATTGAGACAATGTAGTTATCATCATTATCGACAATATGGTCAAAGTTTGTTCCCGGTGAGACGATTTGTGAGATATAGCGACTGATTTTAGGAGGGTTGCCTTTTTGTTTGACAACAATGACCGTATATTTTTGCTCTGCGATCAAACGGCTAAGGTAGCGTTCAAAACTGACAGCGGGAACACCTGCTAAGAGCGGATTTTTATCGGAGTTTTCAATAATATTTTTATTTTTCTTTGTGAGTTGAATATTGAGTAGTTCTGCTATCTCTTTTGCTTTTCCAATCTGATCTTCATCATTATTGACTTCATAAACTTCAAAGAAGGTTCCAATCTCCATAAAAACGACAGTATCAGAGCCATATTTTTTTTCAAAATAACGCTGTAAATCAAAGTAAGTTTGGGTTAAAAGCTTATCTTTATTATTTAATATTTTTTCTACATCTGATGCACGCATATAACTCTTTTATTGTTTTTATATAATTTTGTGATTATAACATAAGAAAATAAGCAAAAAAAATAAACTTCTCTCTAAAAAACCTGATTTTCAAAGAATATTTATTGAATTAGAAAATATTCTTAGATATAATCAAATTGTATGATTACAGATAGATTAAAAAATTCAATAATTAGGCTACTTATGCACAAAAAACTTCTTTTACTTATTCTCCTTTTAGCTAGCGCTAATGCAGAGAGTTTACGTTCTACTCTCAAAGAGATGCTCCAAACAAATCCAATTATTCAAGAGAGGCTCAAAAACTACAATGCAACAAAAGAGGATATAACAACTGCAAAATCAGGCTACTACCCTAAAGTTGATTTAGTTCTCTCTGGGGGACAAGAGAAAATAGATAGAGAAAATACAGATACCGACTACTCATTCTATGCAAATTCTCTAAAATATACACAAAATCTTTTTAATGGATTTAGTACAACATATTTTCTTCAAGAAGAGGAGTATAGAACATTATCAGCTGCATATAGTTATTTAGAAAAAGTCAATGAGACATCTTTTGATCTAGTTAACAGTTACCTTGAGATGATGAGAAATCAAGAACTATTACAAACATATATTGAAAATGTCAAAATTGACCAACAAATTCTTACTAAAGTAAAAAAACTTTATCATGCAGGTCTTACCACACTCTCAGAAGTAAACAAGGTAGAATCTTCATTAGCACTTGCAAAATCAAACTTAGTGGTTCAAGAAAATAATATTTTAAATGCAAACTATAATCTTCAAAAAGTTTTTGGAAGAGCACTTAATGTAGAAGAGATGAGTGAACCAAAACTAGACAATTTTAAATTGCCAATGAAACGAGAAGATGCAATTAAATTTGCTTTTAAGCATAATCCATCACTCCTCATCTCAGAATATAATATTAAACTTGCAGAAGCAACAAATAAAGAGAAAAAATCAGCTTTTTATCCGAAGCTAGATATTGAAGTCTCTCAATCTCTTAACCATAATGTAAGTGGAATCGCAGGTAAAGATGATGAGTTTCGTGCTATGGCATACCTTACATATAACCTCTTTAATGGATTTAATGATAAAGCAGCTCTACAAAAAAGCATCTCAACTGTTTACCAAGAGGTAGAGAATAAAAATGGTATTAGACGAGATATCATTCAAAAATTAAACTTAGCATGGGCAGCACGCGAAAAACTAGAAGAACAATTTGTTCACCTTATAGCGTATAAAAATTTTGCACATAAGACATTGAAACTCTACACAAAAGAGTATGATTTAGGTCGTCGTTCTTTACTTGACCTCCTCTCTGCCCAAAATGATTTTATTCAATCAAAAGCTCAAATTATTACTGCTCGATATAATATTTTAATTGCTAAATATAGAATCTTAGATGCTATGGGAATTCTAGTACAAACTATTATGGGTGATACAGAAAACATCTATGCAAATGTCGGTTTAAATGGTAAAGTACCTAAAAACAATGACACACTTCCTGTAAGATATGACAGAGATAATGATCTCATCGTAAATGATATGGATATTTGTGACACTTCCATTCAAACAAATTTAAGAGATCGCTACGGTTGCAACTATACAGATCAGAATATTACACAAATTGAAAGATATACTGGTTTTTTCTATGATGGAGATAAGCTCACTGAAGAGTCTAAAAGAAAAATAAAAAATCTTATTAAACAACTTCAACCTTATGGAGTGAAAAAAATTAAATTTGATCTTTTGTCAAATGCGCAAGATGACAGTCTTTCAACAAATGAACTTATCAATTTATCGAAAAAAAGAGCTCAAACAATAGTAACTTTACTAACTGATGCCGGTGCAGATAGTAAAAACATTACAATTATTGCAAATGGCAATGATGCACCATTATATGGTAGTAATGATGAGAGAAATAATCGTATAGATATTATAGTTAAAAAATTAAGATAAAAAGGAGCCTCTATGTTAATTACAGAAGCAGATAACCTTAGAATGGATGCGCTCCTTGACTGTTTAGTTCTTTTTACTAAAAAGTATCATAAACCTTTCTCGCCAGAAGCACTTACAGCAGGACTTCCCATAGAACCAGGGGCAGAAGCTCCTGAACTCTTTTCAATAAACAATGCAAAAGGATTGTTTTCTCGTGCAGCTGCACGAGCAGGACTCAAATCTTCACTTGTTCATCGTCCACTCAAACAGATTTCAAATCTACAACTGCCAATGATCATTCTTCTCTCAAATCAAGGTGCTTGTATTTTAGACAGATTTAATGAAGATAGAACACAAGCAAAAATCATCATGCCGGCAGAAGAACCAATAGAGCAATGGGTAGATATTGACGATCTTGCGGATGAGTATATTGGCTATGGTTTTATGATCAAAAAAGCTTTTGATTATGAAGATGAAAATGACAGAACTTTACAAATTAAACAAAAACATTGGTTCTGGTCTACACTGAAACTCTCTGCAGGGATTTATAAAGATGTTCTCTATGCATCACTTTTAGTCAATCTTTTTGTGTTGGCGTCCCCCCTCTTTACGATGAATGTATATGACAGAGTAGTTCCAAATAATGCGATTGAAACCTTATGGGTCTTTGCAACGGGTGTTGTCATTGTCTATATTATTGACACCTTTGCAAAATTTTCTAGAACCTATCTTCTTGAAACAGCAGCAAAAAAGAGTGACATCATTATGTCTTCAATCATATTTGAAAAGGTCCTTGCTCTTAAAATGGCACATATCCCGACCTCTGTCGGCTCTTTTGCAAATAATATTAAAGATTTTGACAGTATACGTAGTTTTTTAACCAACGCTACAATGGCCGCTGTTATTGATCTCCCCTTTGCACTTATATTCTTAAGTGTTATCGCTTATATTGGGGGAACAATTGTATTTATTCCAATTATTACAATGATTCTTATTTTAGCCTATGCATTCTTTATTAAAAAGCCTTTGCGTGAGAGTATAGAAGCTACACATGAAGCAAGTGCAAAAAAGAATGCTATTCTCATTGAATCACTCAACAATATAGAGACACTCAAAACATTAGGTGCTCTTGGTCAAACACAATGGAAATGGGAAGAAGCAACAGGAGAGATAGCAGGCAAAAGTCTTAAATCAAGACTCATATCAGCTTCCATACCAACAATTACACAGCTTTTAATTCAGCTCAATACAGTTATTATCATCGTTGTTGGAGTCTATAAAATTCAAGACTTTGAGCTCTCAATGGGTGGGCTAATCGCTGTAGTAATACTAACAGGAAGAACCTTAGCTCCTATGGGACAAGTCGCTTCACTTATTACAAACTACCATGATGCAAAGACCTCTTACGAAACTATTAATGAAATCATCTCTAAACCTAGTGAAAGACCAGAAGGTAAAAAGTTTTTAGAGGCACCTGCCTTTAGTGGACACATAGAGTTTAAAGATGTAACATTCACATACCCTGGTTCTGATCTTCCAGCATTAAAAAATGTCTCTTTTACTATTAACCCAAAAGAACATGTTGCTATTATTGGTCGTATCGGTTCGGGTAAGAGTACTATAGAAAAACTCATATTAGGTCTTTATGAACCCGATTCAGGACAAATTCTTATGGATGGCATTGACATTGCACAAATCGACCCTGCTGATCTACGTAAAAACATAGGGTATGTCTCACAAGATGTTATGCTTTTTAGAGGAACAGCAAAAGATAACATTATCTTTAAAGCTTCTTCAGCGACTGATTATGCCATGATGCGTGCTGCGCAAATCAGTGGTGCACATGAATTTATTGTTAAACATCCTAAAGGATATGAGATGCCAATACAAGAGCGAGGTGCTGGTCTCTCAGGTGGTCAACGTCAAAGTATAGGTGTAGCACGTGCCTTTTTGATTGATACACCTATTGTACTTATGGATGAACCGAGTAATGCAATGGATCAAATAACAGAAGAAAAACTTCTTAAAAATCTACAAACTGCTCTCAAAAATAAAACATCTATTATAGTTACACAAAAGATGACACTCTTAAAAATAGTTGAGAGAGTAATAGTTATGAATGAGGGACGTATTATCATCGATGCACCAAAAGAAGAAGCTATTTTACAACTCCAAAAAGGAGGTTCAAAAAATGCAAAAAAATAATAATCTGGAATATACGGAAAAAGATTATGAATTTATGAACTCTTTGAGTGCTGCTATTTTAGAGCAGTCACCAAAGAAAATGAGCAGAGTCATTAAACTATGGCTTATAACACTCTTAGCTTTTATTGTCTGGGCCTCTTTTGCAAGTATTGATGAGATCACACGCGGAAATGGTAAAGTAATTCCTTATGGACAAAATCAAGTGATCCAAAACCTTGAAGGTGGAATTATTGACTCAATTCTAGTTCATGAAGGACAAAAAGTAAAAAAAGGTGAAGTTCTTCTTAAAATCAATAATTCAAAAACAGTCTCATCAAGCAGAACAAATGCTATGAAATACAATGAACTCTTTGCAAAACGCTTACGCCTCTATGCTGAAGCAAATGATCTTCCTTTTAAAGGGGTTAAAACAGATGATAAAGATTTAGCAAAACAGATTGATTTAGCAAAAAAACTTTACAACTCAGACAAATTAGAGTTTCAGGCAAAAGACAATGCTTTGATACAACAGATTGAACAACGTAAACAAAAGTTGCGTGAAGCAAAAGCAAAAATAAAATCTCTAAAAAAATCTTTAGAGTATGTAACAGAAGAGATCTCTATGACAGAACCTATGGTTAAAGAGGGGGTAAAATCAAAAGTAGACTTTTTAAAATTAAAACGTGAAGCAAATGGTATCTCTAATGATATTCAAGCTGCTCAACTCTCTCTTCCTCGTTTACAGTCTGCCATTAAAGAGTATAGAAACAAACGAATAGAAGCGAAACAAGAGTTTATAAATAACGCAAAAAAAGAGCTCAATAAGGTCACAGCTGAAATAGCAAGACTAAAAACACAACAGATTGCCTACAATGACCAAGTAAGTCGTACAATGGTTAAATCACCGGTTGACGGTATTGTACAAAAACTCTTTATCAATACTATTGGAGGTGTTGTTAAGCCTGGTGCTGATTTAGTTGAGATTGTACCAACTGGACAAAAACTCTATTTAGAGATAAAGATAAAACCAAGAGACATCGCTTTTATTCATCCTGGAGCAGAAGCAATGGTTAAAATATCAGCCTATGATTTCTCTATTCATGGAGGATTAAAAGGTAAGGTTGTCAATATCTCTCCAGATACGATTACAGACAAGAAAGGCAATACCTTCTATCTTATTCATATAGAGACAGATAAGAACTATTTAGGGACAAAAGAGCACCCTCTTGAAATCATTCCGGGAATGACGGCAACAGTAGATATAGTAACAGGTAAAAAAACTGTTATGCAGTATATACTCAAACCAATTCTCAAATCAAAACAATATATATTTACGGAGCGCTAATATGCAAATACTGTTTTTTAGTGCCAACCTTAATAGAATTGAAGAGTGGGAACAAAGAGAGAGTTCATATAGATACCTCTCTTTTTATGACTTAGTCTCTCTACAAGAGTATATAAAGAAAATAGGTGATGAGTATATAATCATTGCAGATTATGACTCAGTAGCTACAGATATAAATAAAATGATAACTACGAACCAGCTTCTTAATAATATGATTATTTTAGAAACTACTCCAGAGATTGTTACAGGAAAAATGCTTCTATCTCATGGTATTAAAGCATACGGTAATGCACGTATGTTAAAGTTACATTATATGCAAATGATTGAGAGTGTAAAAGATAATAAGATTTGGACATATCCAACACTTACTGCTGCACTTGCAAAAACTAAAGAGAAAAAGATTCTCTCAGATGAAGCGACTGAACTTATAGAACATCGCCTTACAGATAAAGAAAAAGAGGTTATATTCTATATTTTAGATGGCTTAACAAATGATGCGATTGCACAAAACCTTGGTATTACACCAAGAACTGTAAAAGCTCACATAAGCTCTATATTTTCAAAACTCCATGTTAATGACAGACTTTCATTAGTTCTTTTACTCAAGTAGAGTAAAAGAACTAATTTTGATCTACATGAATTTCTGTATTGACCTCTAAAGTCACACCAGTATCATCATTTATATAAACATCATAAGTCGCACCACTATCTTCATCTGTCACTTGAAAATCTCCAAGTTTCCAGCTTGTTGACTCACTATCACCATTATCTAGCGTAATAGAGTCCTCAGAATCTCCATCTATTCTTAATGTATTATCTTCACCTGTAATCTCTAAAACATCCTCAAGAGAAACAGAATCAATAGTTTGATTTCCATTATCAAGCTCAATAGAACTAACACCATCAATTTGACTACTTAATGCACTTAAATCAATATTTTCATCCTCATTTGTAACTAATGAAAGACCATCATCTTCATTTAAAAGTGTCATATCATCAAATTTTATCGCTTCAACATTACGAAGTTCATCAACATCTCCAATACCATCACCATTGCTATCTGTAGAACTATCTTCTGTAACTAAAATATCACCTTCAGCATCGGTAGAAATAGAATAGTTTTCAACATTACCATCAAAAACGACACTATCATCTCCATCACCACCATCAAAGACAAGATGATCATTGTCATCATCATCGTCAATTAGCAATGTATCATCTTCTACACCTGCAAAACCAAAATCATCCCCTGCATCTGTTGAGACATTATCAAATGTAAAGTTTGCATATTGCATCATATCGCTCTGTGCTACGACATTACCATCACTGTCACTCTCAACAACTTTAAAGAGTTCGTTACTATTTATATCAATGCCATCAACTTCTGAAAGATCAATGCTCCAGTATCCATTATCATCTACTGTTGTAGTAGCCAATGTATTATCATTATCATCGTAAAGTGTTATCGTACTTGTATCTTCTGTTGCAATACCGCTTAAATTAACATCGTTTGCAGTGCCATCTGTGGCAGCAATATTTAATGCTGTTATATCTTTCATTGTATCTACATTAGCAAGATCTTCTCTTGAGTATGCATCGTTAAATGTCCAATCATCTCCAACAGCCGCAATTTGTATATCTTTTACAAATACACCCTCATCACTTGCTGTAATATCACTATCAAAATCTATATTTAGCACACCATTTTCATCAGTTTTTGCTTCTATTGTAATAGGTGTTGTTTTCCCTCTTTCAAGAGTATATTCAGTACCGTTAATAATAAAATCATCATCATAAGCTCCACCATTATCCCATGTACCCTCTGTTGTAGCTTCTAATGTAATAGTGACAGTTTTGCCTGCATTTTCTACACCAAAATCAAAACTTTTTGATGATTCTGCATTCTCTTTTGTAATATGGATCTCACCATCTTCAACATGCTCAAAACCTTCAACGCCTGAAGCTATAACTCTACCATCTGTGATATCACCAACCAAAATCTCTTCTACTTTATCATTTGCTACTGCTAAAGTAGTATCAGCTTGTGTATCTAAACTCTCTATTTTAGTGACCAAACTACTAGCTTCACTGCTATCTAAACTATAGTTATTTAAAGTATCTATAGCATCTGAGACTTTTGCTGCACTATTATTTAATGCTGCTTCTAAATCAGTGAGTGTAGCTTGAGCCTCTTTTACAGCGACAATATTTTCAGGGGTTGCAGAGCTATCTAATGCTTTTGTTGCACTCTCTAAATCTTTAATCGCGACTTCCAATGACTCCGCTGCATCTTGTGCATCTGCTATATCTTTCAATGCAGCTGCAACATC
>Ga0256828_1000579_pt1 | contig 24154 bp, 19 predicted proteins | sample CV88metaG_FD_185993 | JGI IMG/M metagenome (GOLD analysis project Ga0256828, IMG submission 185993) | Hydrothermal vent microbial communities from East Pacific Rise, Pacific Ocean - CV88 | ecosystem: Environmental > Aquatic > Marine > Hydrothermal vents | place: Pacific Ocean: East Pacific Rise...
TTTTAGCTGTGACACAAGGTCGATTTTCTGCTGGAAGTATTGCTAAAGCAGAGTTACTTCAAGCTCAGATTGAGCAGAGTGAGGCTTTAAGTTATGTAAAGGTACTTTCACTTAAAACATTACAAGAGAAAAATAGTTTACTTCGTTTTGCTAACTTGGAACAAAATATTGAATTAGATGCAGAACATACTTTTGTTCAAAACTCCACTGTTTCAACCCATCCACTCTTAAAATTAACAGAAAAAAAAGAGGAGGTGGCTCTTGCCCAATTGGCTGTAGATTCTCACCATATCGAGAGCGTAGAGCTATTTTCTGAAATAGAAGCAGAACCTGACCAAGATATTTTTAGAGTGGGCATTAGTTTGGCTCTACCTATTTTTAATCAAAAATCAGAAGAGAAACAGTTAGCAAAGATAGCCATAAACAATCAAAAGTTGGCATTGGCTTCAGGAAAAAAAGTTTTGAGTTTGGAGTTGTCACAACTTCAAGAGGAGATTGTTGTTCAAGAAGCATTAAAGAGAAACTATGAAGCTTTAATTTTAGAAGAGGAGCAACTTTTGGCAATGTACCAAGAGGGGTATGCCATTGCAAAAGTCAATTTACTCAAACTCAACATGCTTAAGAAAAAGTTGCTAGACAATAGAGAACATTTTTTAGAAGCAACCTTAGCCATAGAGAAAAATATTATAAAAATTAACTACCTTCAAGGGGGACAAGATGAATAAGAGAATAATTAGTTCGTTATTACTGGCACAAAGTTTATGGGCATTGGATGTTCCAATTGATGAGGTGGAGAAGCAGATTTTTAAAGAGACCATTACTGTGAACTCTAAGATAGTGCAGTTGAGTTCTGCAAAAGAAAACATTATGGCAAGGCTTGGTGGTCAAGTCACAAAATACTTGGTGCAACAAGGTCAAAGTGTGAAACGAGGTCAAGCCATTGCCGTTATTGACTCACTTGAACTTTCCAAACTCTCTTCTGAATTAAAACTGCTTAGAAAACAGCTGGTGGTACATAATAAGAACTATAAGATTTTGAAATCTCTTTTTACCAAGGGTTTAGAGTCTATGGAAAAGGTCAACAGAGAAGAGCGTGAACGAGATGAGACGGCTTCTAAAATAGAGAGTATTAAGAGTCAACTCAGCATGTTGGGTGTGAGCAGTAAAGGAGCCATCAAAAGTAGCTATATCGTGTATGCACAAGGTTCTGGAAAAGTTTCAAAAGTGTTGGTTCCTACCAATTCAGTGGTCGATGCCAATACGCCATTGGTCTCCATAGTCAAAGGTGGGTCAAGCTTTTTAGTGAAGTCTTATGTTCCTATGAATTACGTTTCAGATGTGAAAGTAGGGAAAGAAGGGAAGTTGGTATATGGTGGAAAAAATTATAAGATGCACATTTCACAAATTTTACCTGAGCTAGATGAGCAGACCCAACAGATGGTGGTGATTTCTTCTCTTGATGAGCCTGTGACCAATCTTTTTGTGAATGCTTATGTAGATTCTAAATTGTCTATTGGTGAGCCTAAATCTTATTTGGCTGTTAAGAAGTCGGCTCTTTCATTTTTTAATAATGAATGGGTGGTTTTTGTTCCTGAGCATCATGAAGGGGAAGAGCATCACGATGAACATGAGGATGAGCATGAAAAACATGACGATCATGACGAACACAATGATGCTCATGATGAAAATGAACATGAAAAACATGATGAACACGGTCATGGAGAACATGAAGAGGAAGAGGTTCCTTACGACATTAAGGTGGTGAAAATTTTGAAACAAAATGAGGCTTGGGTTGCTATTGAAGGACTTGATGAACATGAGGATTATGTTTCGGATAAGAGTTATTATATTAAGTCTTTACTTCTCAAGTCTTCACTTGGTGGACATGGGCATTGATTTTGTTCTAACTTCTTCTTGTCACTTTTTTTTCTTTGTGTCAGAACAAAGAAAAAAAAGTAACCAAAAAAAAGAAAATCTGAAGGGCTGTCGCTTGTTGTGATTGCCATTTGTTATTTTTGTTTTTTTGGGCTTCAAAATTTGTTTTTGTTTCCATTAATATTTGGAAACTGTAGGGTTGGCTTCAGCCGACGCAATATAAGAATTATTCATTCAAGGAAAAAACATGCTCAACAAAATCATAGAGCTATCTCTAAAATACAAACTCTTGGTCATCATCCTATTCATGACCTTATCATTCTTGGGTTACAGGTCATACAACACTGTACCCATCGATGCATTCCCAGACATTACTCCAAAACAGGTTGTCATCTACACAGAAAGTGCAGGGAACTCAGCAGAAGACATTGAAAAACTCATTACTTATCCACTAGAGTCTGCTTTGTCAGGTATGGCAGGGGTCAAGAGCATTATGTCTAACTCCTTTTTCGGACTCTCTTATGTCTCTATCTTTTTTGAAGATGAGTATGACATCTACTTCTTACGGCAACAAGTAGCAGAGAGAGTTCAGTCTGTAGATATTCCACAAGGTTGGGGAAAACCAACACTTGGACCAAATACCACAGGTTTAGGACAGGTCTTTTGGTATGAGGTAAAAGACGCTACAAAAACCAAATCATTACAAGAGATACGTGAACTCCAAGAGTTCTTTGTCAAACCGATGTTTAAGTCTGTCTCAGGGGTAGAAGAGGTGGTCACGTGGGGTGGTTATGAGAAGCAGTATGAAGTTTTGATAGATACGCGTAAACTTCAAGCTAGAGGCGTGACCTATGGTGAGATAGTTGATGCCTTGCAGAGTTCAAACCTAAGTGCAGGTGGGCAGTATTTAGAGTTTAATCGAGAACAGTATCAGATTCGAGGTGTTGGATTTTACAAAATTTTAGATGATATTCGTGCTACTGTTGTCAAATCTTTTAAAGGTCGTGCTGTGATCATTGGTGATGTGGCGACCATTCAAAAGGGTAACGCTCCTCGTTTTGGTGCCATAAGTATAGATGGTCATGAGTCGGTGATAGGCATGGTGCTTCAACGAACAGGAACAGATGCCAACAAAGTTGTAAAAGGTCTAAAAGTCAAAATGGAGCAGGTCAATGATTCATTACCTAAAGGGGTGAGTATAAACCTTATTTATGACCGAACAGACATGACCATAAAAGCTGTCGATACCATTTCAAATGCATTGATAATGGGGATGATATTAGTAGCAATAGTATTGTTTCTATTTCTTTTTGAGTTACGTTCAGCCTTTATCGTTATTATCTCTTTGCCTCTTTCACTACTCATTGCTTTTGGACTCATGGAATACTTTGGACTCTCTGCCAATCTTATGAGTTTGAGTGGATTGGCGATAGCCGTGGGAATGATAGTCGATGGGACAATTGTTATGGTTGAGAATGCTTATCGACATCTAAATGAAACCCCTGATGCAAATAGATTAACACTTATTTTAACCTCAGCAAAAGAGGTGGCAACTCCTGTGACTTTTGCTATTTTGATTATTGTCGCCGTATTTATTCCTCTACTTAGTTTGGATGGATTAGCAGGAAAACTTTACTCTCCTATGGCATTGAACATAGTCTTTGTTATGTTGGGGTCATTATTAGTTGCTTTGGTTTTAGTGCCAGTGCTAAGTTTAGCACTTTTAAAACCTAAAAAGAGTCAAGAGAACATTGTGATGAGGTTTGTAAAATGGCTCTACTTACCGTTTTTAAACGGTGCATTACGTTTTCCTAAAATGGTACTTGTTTCTGTGACTGTAGCTTTTATTTTTCTTGCCTATTTGTTGACCTTGCAAGGTCGAGAGTTTATGCCAACACTCAATGAAGAGAGCATTATGTATCGTGTCATTGCTCCTCCTGGAACGGCACTGAGTCAGTCGGTGGAGACAGCTCAGAGTATCGAGAAACATATCCTCAAAAACTATTCGGTTGATGTAGAGTCGGTTCTAAGTATGATAGGACGAAGTGAAAAGGGTGAGACAGCACAACCAAACTACATGGAAGTGTTGTTGACCTTAAAACCAAATATTGAAAACCTTCCAAAATTAAGTGCTGATATGACCGAAGATTTAAGTCATACTTTTGAGCATGTCCGTTTTGTGCCAACACAACCCATTGCTATGAGAATTGAAGAATTACTCGAAGGGGTACAGTCAGAACTTGCCATTAAAATTTATGGTGAAGACCAAAAGGTGATGGCTAAAGTCTCGGCTGAAATTCAAGAGGCAATAGAGGGGTTAGAAGGGCTTTTAGAGGTTGAAGTTGAGCCACAGTTGGGTCAAGCCAATATTATTATCTCTCCTAACTACCAAGCTTTAGCACGATATGGAGTGAAAGTTTCAGAGCTTATGCAGGTGATTCGTAATGGTGTGGGTGAAGAGCCACTTACTCAAAAAATAGAAGGGGTAAAACGGTTTGGGATTGTTGCAAAGGTCAAAGATGCTAAACGTGATATTGAGACTTTAAAAACAATGCCAATTCGCTCTACCAATGGTTCTATAGTGATGCTAAAAGATTTGTGTAAAGTTGAAGTTAGACAAGGTGCATCATTTATAAAACGACAAAACCTCAACCGTTATATGGTCTTGGGTATAGAGACCGAAGGACGAGATGTTGCTTCGTTGGTTGATGAAGCAAATCAACGAATAAAAGAGGGTGTTCGGCTACCGTCAGGTTACTACATTGAGTGGGCTGGGGACTTCAAAAATATGAAAGAGGCTACAGAGAAACTTGTGATGATTATTCCTGTGACTATTTTGCTGATTTTACTCTTACTTTATACAGCATTTAACTCTATGAAAAAAGCTCTTCTGGTACTTATGAATGTACCGTTTGGTCTGATGGGTGGGATTGTTGCTCTTATAGTGAGTGGTATTTATCTCTCTGTTTCAGCCATTATTGGTTTTTTAGCCATTTTTGCCATTGCTATTTTAAATGGAATAGTCTTGGTGACTTTCATTGACGAGTTACGAGATAAGTACCCAAATAAAGAGTTAAAAGAGGTCATTAAAGAAGCTACGCTTTTACGTCTGAGACCAGTTCTTATGACAGCATTTACGACACTGTTTGGAATTTTACCTCTTCTCTATGCTACTGGGGTTGGGTCTGAAATTCAGTATCCGTTGTCGGTGGTGATTGTTGGAGGGATTATCTCTTCTACCATTTTGACACTTTTGGTTTTACCTGTTGGGTATTTTTTATTATATTCTAAAGGAATATCCAAAGATGATATAAACAGTTAAAATTTAGAATTTGATGGAAGTTATAAAAACTTCTCTTCAAATTCTTTAGCTGGTATGGCTTTACTACATAAGTAACCTTGGTAGTAGACATTTTTGTCTATGGTAATAAGCTTCTTTTTTTGCTCTTCTGTTTCGACACCTTCAACAATTATTTTATAACTGAACTGTTTTCCAATGGCTACAATACTTTTTACCAGTGCATAACTGTCTTCATTTGTTTCTATGTCTTGAACAAAAACTTTGTCAATTTTTAATACTTTAAATGCAAACTTTTTTAAATATGATAATGAAGAGTAACCTGTTCCAAAATCATCTATGCTACATTCAATACCTTTGGTTTTTAACTTTTGAATAATGGTTTGTGTATTTGAAAAGTTGTCCAGCAGAGTTGTCTCTGTTAGCTCTAGTTTAAGAAGAGAAGGAGAGATACCACCTTTTCTAATACAACCATCAAGATGCTCGACAAAGTTTACTTCATTTAACTGTCTTGCATTGATATTGATAGAGACATATTCAAAGTTAATAAGTTTGTTTGTTTTCCAAACATACAGTTGTCTACAGACCTCTTTGGCTACCCACCAACCAACTTTTGTGACCAAGCCTGATTCTGTTGCCATGGGTAAAAATCTATCAGGCATAATAAGACCATATTTTGGATGATTCCAACGGATTAATGCTTCAACAGCATTTAGTCTATTGCTTGTCATTGAGACAATAGGTTGATAGTAGAGTTCAAGTTCATTGTTTTCTATAGCAGATTTTAGGTCATGTTGTAAAGAAGTGAGTTCTCGTTGTTTAATATCAAGTGAGTGATCATAAAATCGAATATTGTTTAGACCTTCTCTTTTTGTTTGATACATTGCCATATCTGCTTGTCTTATGATTTGTTCAGTATTGTTACTTTGGGGTTCAATAAGAACAATACCAATACTGGTGGTCATAAAAAGGTCGAGTCCTTCTATTTCAAAGGCAGGAGTAAACAGCTCTTTTATCTCTTCAGCCAATGCTTTTGCATGTTTTCTTGTTTCTGCTCTAGCTATTGAATAAAAAGGAACAATCATTATGAATTCATCTCCACCAATACGGGAGAGATATTTATCTGAAATATTAACTCTTTGCAAACGTTCAGCGACTTCAAGTAAAAGTTTGTCACCTACTATATGCCCGAAGGTATCATTGATTTGTTTGAAATGATTTAAATCCATATAAAATAGTATGGAGTAATAACTTTTATGTTTCTCTTCTTCTATAAGGTCAAGCATATACTCTTGGTAACTACGTCTGTTTGGTAGATTGGTTAATGAGTCGTGTAGAGAGATATAATTAATCTTTTCATGGACTTCATGTTCTAATGTTTTATCTTCTATGGTTCCTATGCCACCTATAATATTGTTCTCTTCATCAACTAGGGCTGAGCATGTTAGTTCTACCCATATTTTTTCTTCTTGAAATGAGAAGTTGTAAGAACCTATAAGCTCATGTGACTCTTTATCTTCAAGGACACTTTTCATCAATTCAATGGCACTTTTATCTTTTAGGTTATTTAAGTTAAAACCATTGAGGTTACCCCCTAGAGCAAAGATTTCATCAAATAAGGTGTTGTAACTAAGTATTTTTAACTCTTTGTCGTAATAAAAAATACCTATGGGTGCTTGATTTAGTAGAGAACTTAATTTTTTTTCTTTTAAACTAAGCATATCTTTTGCCCAATGGTATCGTTCTTGATTGGTATAGGTTTCATGAAACAGTCTATTGAGATGTTTATTGGATATTAACAGTAAGATATAAAAGATAAATATTAAAATTTGAGTTATATAGACATACTCTATGGTTGAAAATGCAACCATTACAAGAAGAGGTAGAATTAATATACTTATAAATAGAGACGATATCCGAAAGTCAAATAGAAAACCTGTCATGGCTCCTGCAAAACCACTGATGAAAAATATCATAATGAGTTGATAATAATGACTTAATTCATTAAAAAAAAGAAGAGGTGTAATTCCCCAAAGTATAGCACTTAAGGTAGCTTTTAATTTAAATAAATCGTACCAGTTTAAATTATTTTTAGCATTCGTCGTAGATTTTTTATTGTATTTAATATAGTCATATAACCAGCTACTGTTGAGTAGTAGAAGAAATAGGTACCATGTTATTAATAGGGTATTGTTATTTATTTGTTCAATAAAGAGGTAAAGAAAAATGGATGCCAATATAAAGGTAGTAGTAATAATTTTAGGTAATATGGCATATAACTCTTCTGTTACTCTACTCTTGACATTAGGAAAATGTATTTTCTCGGAGATATAATATATAAGGCTTTTCATAAATATAAGTATATAGTAATAGTTATTAATTATAAATAACATATATTGTTGAATTGTAAAATAAAGATAGATTATAACTCATATCTAAATATAATTTGATAGAATTATAGATTATATAAAAAAAGATAATCTATAAAGGATTAAAAGATGAAAGTATTATTAATTAAAGATGTAAAAAGCCTTGGTAAAAAAGGTGAAATTAAAGAGGTTAAAGACGGTTATGGTCAAAACTTTTTAATAGGAAAAGGTATGGCAAAACTTGCTACGCCTGATGTTGTAGAAAATTGGAAAGCTGAACAAGCAAGAATGGAAAAAGAGTTAAAAGAGACTTTAGAACGTTTGGCTAAAGAAGAGAAAGAGTTGGCTTCTAAAAATATTGTTATTAAAAAGAAATTGGCTCCTGCTGGAATTCAAGGTTCTGTTGGTAAAGATGATATTGCAAAAGCTATTAAAGAGCAAATGGATATTGAGATTGATAAAAAGATTGTTGAACTTAAAAAGGCACTAAAAACAGTGGGTGAACATAAAGTAGACATCAAGTTAGGTCATGGTATTCATGCTACAGTAACCGTAAAAATAGTAGGGGAAGAGTAGAGTGTTTCACGCAACAACGATACTTGCCTATAAAGGTAAAGATAATGCCGTTATTGGTGGTGATGGTCAAGTAAGCTTTGGCGATACCATTCTAAAAGGAAATGCAACTAAAATTCGTTCACTTTATAAAGGGCAGATTTTGGCAGGATTTGCTGGAAGTACAGCTGATGCTTTTAACCTTTTTGATATGTTTGAGAACATTTTAGAAGAGAAAAAAGGTGACATACTAAAGTCGGTTATTGAGTTTTCTAAGATGTGGCGAAAAGACAAGCATTTACGTCAACTTGAAGCGATGATGCTGGTACTTAACCGTGATCATATTTTTATATTGACAGGTACAGGTGATGTGGTTGAACCAGAAGATGGAAAGATTGCTTCTATTGGAAGTGGAGGTAATTATGCCATCTCAGCTGCACGTGCTTTAGATAAACATGCTGATATGTCAGCAAAAGATTTGGTTAAAGAGTCTTTGACCATTGCTGGTGAGATTTGTATCTACACCAACACAAATATTAAACTATTGGAGCTTTAATTGAGTAATGTTATTCCAACCAATCTAACCCCAAAAGAGATTGTTTCATTTTTAGATAAATATGTTATTGGTCAGAACAATGCAAAAAAAACGATTGCTGTAGCTTTACGTAACCGTTATAGACGTTTACAGTTAGATGAAGATATGCAACGTGATGTTATGCCTAAAAATATTTTAATGATAGGTAGTACAGGTGTAGGTAAAACAGAGATAGCAAGAAGACTCTCTACCATGATGCGTCTGCCTTTCGTAAAAGTAGAAGCGAGTAAATTTACTGAAGTTGGTTTTGTAGGTCGTGATGTTGAGTCTATGATTCGTGATTTATCAGCCAATGCATTGCAACTGGTTCGTGAAGACCAAAATGAACTTAATCAAGAGAAGATAGAAGCTTATATTGAAAATAAGATTATAGAGAAGCTTTTACCACCACTTCCTGCTGGGGCAAGTGAGCAAAAACAAGCAGACTATGAAGTTTCATTTGCAAAGATGCAAAAGAAGTTTGAAAGTGGTGAGTTAGACCATTTGAAAATAGAAGTAGATATGCCTACACCTACCATAGATGTTAGTGGTGGTGGAAATGTTCCTCCAGAGATGGCAAATGTTCAAGAGTCTATTATTAAAGTAATTGGTGGATTGAATAAAAAAGGTAAGAAGAAAGAGGTTACGGTTAAAGAGGCGAAAAGTATTTTAGCTCAAGAAGCAAGTGAAGAGCTTTTTGATGAAGATAAGTTAAAAGATTTGGCACTTAAAAAGATAGAAGAGGGTGGAATAGTATTTTTAGATGAGATAGATAAAATAGCCGTTCCTGCCAACTCTAGCTCACGACAAGACCCAAGTAAAGAGGGTGTGCAAAGAGACCTACTTCCTATTGTAGAAGGCTCAAATGTACAGACTAGAATAGGTATGGTTAAAACAGACCATATTCTGTTTATCTCTGCTGGTGCATTTCATTTGTCTAAACCAAGTGACCTTATCCCTGAGCTTCAAGGGCGTTTTCCATTGAGAGTTGAACTTGATTCACTTGATGAAGAGGCGTTATATAGAATTTTAACAGAGCCTAAAAACTCACTTATTAAACAGTATACAGCACTGCTTAATGTAGAGAAAGTAGACTTAGAATTTGCAGAAGAAGCTTTACGTGCCATCGCGAAATATTCAGCTGTTGCCAATGAAAAAACAGAAGATATTGGTGCAAGACGTTTACATACCATTATGGAGCGTATTATTGAAGATATCTCTTTCAATGCTGATGAGTATGCTGGTCAAAAAGTTATAGTAGATGAAGCTCTTATAGAAGAGAAATTAGAAAAACTTGTTGATGATGAAGATACAACAAGATACATATTGTAGTTAGTAGAGGGACAAAAAATGACAAAATCAGGTTTTATAGCTGTAGTAGGGCGACCAAATTCAGGTAAAAGCACACTGCTTAACTTTTTAGTTGGTGAAAAATTGGCTATGGTTTCAAAAAAAGCACAAGCTACACGTAAACGTATGAATATTATTGTTATGCATGGTGATGATCAACTTATATTTGTTGATACGCCAGGTATTCATAGAAAAGAACGTTTAATTAATGAGTTTATGTTGGAAGAGGCATTAAAGGCTATGGGTGATGCTGATTTGATTCTTTTTTTAGCTCCTATTACCGATAAGCTTGATGAGTATGAGAAGTTTTTGGCACTTAAAGAGAGTTCAAAAGCAAAACATATTGTACTTTTGACAAAAATGGATCATGTACCTCAAGGAAAAATACTTGAGAAGCTTGGTGAATATCAGAAATATCAGGACAGATTTGAGGCGATTATTCCTTTCTCTGTTAATAAAAAAGTAGGAAAAAAACCACTTCTTGATGAGGTAGTAAAATATCTTCCACCATCTCCTGCATTGTTTGATACCGATATTACTACCACAGAATTTGTTCGCGATATCTATAAAGAGTTGATTCGTGAATCTATTTTTGAGAATCTTTCAGATGAGATTCCTTATGAGTCAGATGTGACCATAGAGAAGATAGATGAAGAAGATAATATAGATAGAATCTATGCAACTATTGTAGTAGAAAAAGAGACTCAAAAAGGAATTATAGTAGGAAATAAAGGTGAAGGTATTAAACGTGTTGGTAAATTGGCACGACAACAACTTGAACTTTTTTCTGGAAAAAGAATCTATTTAGACCTACATGTGGCAGTTAAAAAAGGCTGGAGTAAATCACGTGGTGGACTAGAAGATATGGGCTACATTTTTTAAGTAAAAAGTAGCTATTTAATAAAAAAAAACATAATATATTTTACAATATTAATTTATTAATATAATAATAAAAATTAATATTATATTAAGATACTATTAATGACATAAGCAATATAATCATCATAATCTTAAAAGGAATGGTAGATTTAAAAATTATGTCAACAGAAAATATTGATCCAAGAATAAAAAAATATAAAAATATTATTACCATTAATCCATATTCAAATATCTATTATGAGTTTAAAAATCAAGAGTTAAAAAAGTTAGAATCTTTAACATATAATGATAAGAATTTTATAATATCATATGCAACAAATAAAGATATGATCATTGCGTCATTAGATGTTGGAGAAGGTATTGATGAAGATGAGCTCGAAGAGACTCTAGAGATGCAAGCCTATGAAGAACTGGGCTTAGATGAAGATTTAGAATATACTATAAAATATCAAAAACAAGATAATGATGAATTATCTACAGTTTATAATTTGTTTATTACCGAAATGGAAGTTCTTGAAGAGAAACTTACACCGATAATAGATGAAACAAAATATATAGATTTATTAATACCTGCACCACTTCTTTATAAGACACTTTATGCAAATAACATTTTAGAAAATAAAAATGTACACTGTTATATCTACTTTACCATGCAAGATGCATTTGTATCTATTTATAAAGATGGTAATTTTATCTACTCTAAATCTATAGAGTTTTCTCTTATTCAAATATATGAAAAATATTGTGCATTAATTGGTGAAAAAATTCCTGAAAAGGAGTTCTTTGAGACATTTGAATCGGAAGGACTCAAAAGTACCAATGGACTTTTTCAACAAAACCTAATGAAACTTTTTGGTGAAGTCTTTTTACAAATTAATGATATTTTGATTTATGCTAAACGTGCTTATGGCATAGACAGTATACAAAAACTTTTTCTAGGTTCTGTAAAAGGACCAGTTATAGGACTTGGTGATTATGGTTATAACTATTTAGGTATTCCTACATTTAATCTAGATTTTAACTTTGATATAAAAAATGATGAATGGTATGTTGACCAGTATCAATATTTTATGGTTAAATCAGCTTTAGATTATATACAAGCTCCAGAGAAGACATTAAATTTAACTTTTAGTCCTAGACCACCAACTTTTGCTAAACGTGCCAGTGGACAGTTTATTATAGGTACAGTATTGGCTTCTGTATTGGCATTGGGTATCCCTCTTGTTTATCTTGTTCCATCATATATGAATGATGCTTATAACTTAAAGTTGAAAATGAATGAAAAAAGTTTGGCAACTGAATCTGCAAAGTATAAAGGGATATTAAAAAAGAAGCAGTTAACTATTAAGTCAGATAAGAGTGAATTGAAAAAACTTGAAAATATTTTTGAAGGTAAAGCAAGAACATTAACCTCTATACATAATAAAAAAGTTAATTATAAATTTAAATCAGGTTTTTTATATACCTTTGGAAAAGATTTAAAAAAGTTTGATGTACATGTAGAAGCAATATCCTCAGATGAAGATAACTTTACCCTTTATCTTTTAAGTAAAGATGAAAAGAAAATAACAAAATATATTAAATATATTTCAAAAAAGTATTTTAAAAATATAGAAAATATAGATATAAAACGTATTGAGATAGATGATAATGATTTTTCATATCGTGGAGTATTGAAGGTTGAATATAAATGAAAGCATGGATAGATACATTAAATAAATTGGATGAGTTTTTTGAGCCTAAAAGCGATAATGAAAAATGGATGACCATAGGTATGATATTTGTTGTTATTGGATATATGGCATACAGTCTTTTTTTACCTTATGCTGAAGATAGATATAACGCTTCAGATAGAGAAAAGAAAAAGTTACAAAAAAGTATTATTACTCATAAAGAATATTTGAAAAGTATTACCATTAATGGTGATAGAGAATTTTATATAAAAAAGTATGATCGTGATATTAAAGTATTAAAAAAGAAAATTACAACAGCAAATGATGATATATCTTTTATATCTTCAAGTTTAGAAGAACTTTCTGATTTAATGTTTAACAAAGAGAACTGGTCGAAGTTTTTAAATAGTATTGCACAACAAGCAAAAAAACAGAATGTTAATATTAACTATATAGAGAATCAATATGTTGATAATAATGGTAGTTTTGGACATGTTCTTCAGATTGCTGTAGGCTGTGATGGTTCTTATAAAAATATTGCTAAATTTGTGAATCAATTAGAAAAAAATGTTTTGGTTACAGATATTTATGGAACACATATTTATTTGGATAAAAATAATACAACAACGGCAGCAGATATTAATATTTCAGTATGGGGGATTAATCACTAATGAAAAAAATAACGATTATGGCTTTATTATCAGTATCATTGCTATCGGCTTCTTCACTTAGTCATGATGAAATCACCAATATGATTTCAAAAATAAAAGAGGAGAGAGTTGGTATTGCATTAAGTAAGCTTGAAAATACCTCAAACCCTTTTATTATTATTAAAAAAGAGAAAGCTGTTCAAAGTGTAGAAAAAGCAGTTGAAGCAGAAGTTCGTCAAGAAGTTGAGTATAAACTACATGCCATATTAAATCATGCAGCATTTATAAACGGTAAGTGGTATAAAAGAGGGGATAAATTGGGAGTTTATCAAATAGTATATATTGGTAAAAAGAGTGTTGACTTAACAAGTGAGTTTGGTAAAAAAACACTTTCAATAAAAAAGAGAAATAATAAATTATTTAAGTTAAATAAAGGAAAAAAATAATGAACTATATAAACAAAATCTTAGGACTAGGTGCGTTATTTACACTCTTAACTGCACCACTTAGTGCCAATAGATGTGAAACACAATTGTTTACAACCACACTAAATAGTGCATTAACTGTTGGTGATGTTGTTGAAAATTTAGCAGATGCCTGTGAATTATCATTAATCGTTAAAGATGAAGAGGCTAAAAAGAAATTATCTGAAAAACTTTACTATGTTAGTTTGAATAATGCATCATTAAATGAGTTTCTAGATACGGTTTTAGTAGAAAATGATATTTCATATACTTTGGATGATAATAAATTAAGAATCTCATATTTAAATACACAAACATATAGTTTACATTACATATCTGGAGATAGAACAGGTAAAAGTAATGCTCATGTTACTATTGCCAACTCAAGTGGATCTGACTCTAGTGGTGGGCAATCAGGGGGTAAAGACTCTGGTTCAAATGGTTCGAAAACAGGTGTTTCTATTGAGAGTAGCGATGAGTTTAGATTTTGGACAAAAATAGAAAAAGAGATATTTTCCTTAATAAATAGACCAGAAGACACGTATAAAGCTCCTACACCTATTGTTAACCCAGAAGCAGGGATGATAACAGTTACTGGTACAGCAAAACAGTTAAAGCGTGTCTCTGAATATATAACTGGTTTATCAAAACAGTTAAAAAGTCAGGTATTGATTGATGTTCAGATATTGAGTGTAACTTTTGATGACAGTTATACAACAGGTGTTGATTGGTCTCAGCTTTATAGTTTTCAAAATATGGCGATAGCTTCTGCAAGTATGATACAAAACAATGTTTCATCTTTAACTTCAGAAACTGATGGAACATTATCTATAGGTGATATGACTTCTGCCCCAAATACAGAACCTAAGAATTCAGGAGCCATTATTACAAGAGGATCTGTACAGATTAGTGATGTGGTTAAATTCCTTAAAACACAAGGGGATGTTAAGTCTATCTCTAACCCTAAAATTTTAACACTTAATAACCAACCAGCTTTAATATCTGTAGGAAATGAACTTTTTTATAAAATTCAATCTACTTCTATTTTACAAGGTTCATCTGGTGCAGGTACACAGCAAAGTGGTGAGACTATTGATTCTGTTTTTGCAGGAATTTTACTTGATATTACACCTGAAATATCGGATGATGGTTCGATTACTTTAAAGATTAATCCATCTATCTCAGATACTATAGATACAGTAAGTAGAGACAATTCAGGAGCTAGGAACATTCCACCTGATTTATCTCGTAAGCAAATTTCTTCGGTTGTTACACTTGAAGATGGACAACATGTAATTTTAGGAGGATTAATCTCTTCTAAAACAGGTACGAAAGTATCAAAAGTTCCATTATTGGGTGATTTACCACTATTAGAGTACCTGTTTAAACACGAAGTAAGAGTGAATACAGTGGATGAGCTGGTTCTAATTATTACGCCACATATTATTAAGCGTGATTCTGAACTTTCATTAGAGAATTTAGGTTATAAGAAATTAAGTTATGAATAATCATTTTGAGAATGTAAAAGATATTTTTATTGATAGTGTTGAAAAAAACAACTATGTTGAGTTGAAAATAGCTGTATATAATTATCAGCTATTGAAGAAGAGTTTAGATAAACCTCTTAAGATGATACTGCTTTTTGGAAAACCTGGTACAGGTAAAAGTATGTTGTTAAATAAGCTTTATCATAACTTGAAAGAGAGTAGAGAAATATTTTATTTTGATGCTCCCATATTAAGTGAAAAAGAGTTTTTACGACGTGTTTATGAGTCGCTAACAGGTAAAGCTGTACCCAAAGAGCTTCGTGTAAACTTTGATGGATTATTACGTTATTGTCAAAAACTTAAAGGTGAAAGAGAGATAGTTTTTCTACTCGATGAGTGTCAGCTCTACTCGGAAGCTCTGATGGAGAAGATTAGACTGCTTTCAGATACAAGAACCGTTAAGTTTATTATTACTTTACATAAAACAGACAATGAAGATATTATTGCAAAGCAGCATTTTAAAACGCGTATTTGGGAAGTTATAGAGCTTTCAAATGCCAGTGAAGATGATTTGCATCTTTACATTCAAAAGAAGTTGATTCAAAAAGGTTATGTAGAAATTTCAAACATGATAAAAAAGAAGCATATTAAGTTTATATATGCATATACACATGGAAACTTTAGAGAAACAAATAAATTTCTCTATACACTTTTTGATATTTATGAGTACTTTTATGAAAATAAACCTCATAAAGTATCCATAGATAAGTTTTCAAAGAAATTTCTTGAGATGACAGCATTAAAATTAGGATATATAGATGGATAACATGAAAGAACTGGAAAAACGTTGGTATTTTTATAAAGCTAAACAGAGTTTACTCTCGTTAAATGCTGTAGGTCTTGTTGTAATGTTCAGTCTTGGAGGTTATTATGCTTATACACAAGCAGATGTAATCAAAAATTTATTTAATGAAAAAACATTAATTGCAGAGACAAAAATAGATCTACCAAAAGAAGTAATGGTTTCACCGATTTTAGTAGCTAATGTTCAAGAAGAGCCTGTAGTAAATAGTGTTAAAACAGCAGAAGTGGTTATAGCGAGTAAAAATGAGGGACTCTCTAAAGCTGTATTACATGAAGTATCTTTGGAGCCAATTATACCTATTGTAAATATGGAAAAAGAGAATTCTAAAACAACTTCTACTAGAAAAAATACTTCTAAAAGAGTTTATAAGAGTGTTAACCATACAAACAATAGTCAAAGAAAAATGGTTAAAGCAAAAGCTTCAACGTATTTAACTGCAAGTGAACTATCAACCATTAGAACAGAAGTAGCTGTACTAGATTCTCAAAGAACAAAAAAGATAAATTTAAATGGTAGTTCTGCAAACTATATTGGAACAATGACAAAGAAGTTTTCTAAAAGTAAAAAGCCTAGAGAAGCTCTTTTACTTGCAAAAGCTTTTTATGCAAAGGGTGATTATAGTAGCTCAGAAAAATGGGCATTAACAGCAAATAAATTGGACAGTTCAAAAGATGAGAGTTGGCATATTTTTGCAATGTCTAAATTTAAACTTGGACAGAAACATGAAGCTTTGAAAATTTTATCTAGTTATTATAAGAAGAGTCATTCTCCTAAAACTAAGGCATTGATAATAAAAATAAAAAATGAAAGATTATAATGAAAATAATATTATTTATATTGATGACAACAGCATTTTTGTTCTCATCAAACTTATCAAAACTTTATAAGATGTATGAAAGTCAAGAGTATGATAAAGCATGTGATTATGCTGTGAAATATTACAACAAGAAAGAAAATAAGAGTAATGAAAAGTATGTAACTTTATATGGACTTTCATGTTTAGAAACAGACAAAATATACCGTGTAGCAACACCAATGATTCAACTAAAAAAAACTGCCAGTGCTAGGGCAAATGCAAGTTATTTTGCAACCATTCTTTTACAGAAACAGCTACTTAGCCAAGCAGTAATAGATGGTAAAAAAATAGATGATTTACATTTACCTACTACCAACTTTATAGTGTCAAAAATTTTTAATCTTTTTGTTAATAAAGAGTATGTTTTAAAAGATGGTATCTATAATTTTGAAGATAAAAAAAATAAAGAAAAAACGTATAAGCTATATATGGATAAGAGTGAAAAAAAGAGTATATACATGATAATTGATGTGTATAAAGATGAAAAATTTATAAAACGATATCGTTATAATTAAAGGAGAGAGTATGCATAAAGTAATTAATTTATTAGTAAAAAATGAAGTCATATCAGAGCCAAAGTTAGAAGCATTTATAGAAAAGTACAGTGAAGATAAACTCTCTATTATTAATCTAATTAAAGTTCGTATTATTAATGAAGATGAGATGGAGAAAGCACTACTTCAAGAGATCCGTTTACAGACCATCGAGATTAATGATTTAGAAGGAATACAGGGAATTGATACAACTCTGTTGCTTAAAAGAATGGCAAAAGAGTTAGAAATAGAGTATATGGAAGTAAAAGAATCTGATATTGACTTTAAACTTGTTAAGCGTTTACCATTAAAACAGTTGGTTCGATATAATGTTTTACCTCTATATGTTGAAGAAAACGATGTTATTGTTGCTTTTGCAAATCCTAATGATTATGAGGCTAAAGGTGCTATAGAGCGTTTTTTTCGTGGAAAAATGATGAAAGTTGTTCTTGTTCGTAAAGAGATTATCCAACAAGTTCTCGGTCAGCTCAATGTTGTAGAGAAAGTTGAAGAGTTTTCTGAAAGTATTCAAGAAGATTTAGAACATGGTGGAGCAGATGTAACTAAGACAGATGAATCTCCAGCTGTCTTACAGCTTATCGAATTGATTTTAGAGACAGCCATTGAAAAAGGTACCAGTGATATTCATATCGAAGCTACTGAAAATTATTGTCTGGTTCGTTACCGTATTGACGGTATGTTACAAGAAACATTTAGAATGGAAAAAAATATTTTTTCTCCCTTAGCATCGCGTATGAAACTTTTATCTAACCTTGATATTGCAGAGAAAAGAAAACCTCAAGATGGTAGATTTACACAGATTGTTGCAGGGCATATTTTTGACTTTAGGGTTTCAACACTACCTACGATGTTTGGTGAATCTATCGTAATGAGGATTCTTGACAAATCAAAGGCATTGGTTCAACTCGAAGATGCAGGTATGAATCCCATATCTTATAAAAAGTTTATTAACGGTATTCACTCTCCTTATGGGATTGTATTGGTAACTGGACCTACAGGTTCTGGTAAAACAACGACACTTTATGGTGCGTTGAATGAGATTATTAATGTTAAAGATAAAACGATTACAGTTGAAGACCCTGTAGAGTACCAGATGGAAGGGATTCAGCAGGTTCAGATAAATGAAAATGCTGGTTTGAGTTTCCCTGCTGCCCTGCGTTCGATACTAAGACAAGATCCAGATAAGATTATGATTGGTGAAATTCGAGATCAAGAGACACTTAGAATTGCTATACAAGCTGCATTAACAGGTCACTTAGTACTTTCAACTCTACATACCAACTCATCCATAGCAGCTATTGGAAGGATGTTAGATATGGGGATAGAAGAGTATCTTATTTCAGGTGCATTGGTAGCCATTCAAGGGCAGAGACTTATACGTAAAATATGTCAAAGTTGTAAAGAAGAGGTTGAACCAGACTCTACTGTGTTAGAAGATTTAGCAATGCATTTACCTAAAAATCCAAAGTTTTATAAGGGTAAAGGTTGTGCTGTATGTGGTGGGTCAGGCTATGTAGGTAGAGAGATGATATCAGAAGTTTTAACAGTTTCAGAGACACTTTCAACCATGATTGCAAATGGTGCTACCAAAGAACAGTTGACAGAACAAGCAAATAAAGAGGGCTTCTTTTCAATGTTTAAAGATGGTATTCAAAAAGCTTTACAAGGTAAAACTACTATTGAAGAGGTAGTGAGAGTTGCGAGGTCATAATGAAGTATTTTAACGTTACAGTAAGTTTAAAAGGTAAAAAACGTATTGAGCTTATTAAAGCAAAGAATAAAGTTCAAGCATTAAAAATAGCAAAACAAAACTTTTCAAAAGAGCGTATTTCTAAGGCTGTTGAGGTTGCAAAACCTACAGATGAAAAGATGCGAGAACTTGTAGATGGTATAAAAAAATCTTTTGAATCAAAAATAAGTATTGATAATAAGATTTCATCTATTCGTCAAATATCTGTTATGACAGATGCTGGTATTTCTATTCATGATGCTATTAACGAGGTTGCTGTAAATACTGAAAATCCTAAGTTAAAAAAGATTTGGGACAATATAGGTAGTGATATTAATGCAGGTAAATCTATTGCTGACTCTATAGACCCTTATGCAGAAGAGTTTGGTCATGTAACCATTGCCATGACCAACTTGGGTGAAAAAACAGGAAATATTGCTGGTTCTTATGCAAAACTGGCAACGATTTTAGAAGACATTCGTGATAACTTAAAAAAGTTTAAAAAAGCCATTCGTACACCGATGATTACTTTAATTGCTATGGGAATAGCATTTACTATTTTGATTATGGTGGTTGTTCCAAAGTTTAAAGAGATGTTTGAAAAGTTTAATTCTGATCTTCCTATACCTACTATTATTCTATTATGGTTAGAGAATGCACTGAGTCATTATGGACTTTATATACTAGTTGGTTTGGCAGTATCTATCTTTCTTACCATACACTTGCATAAGACAGATGAGAAGTTTAGATATAAAGTCGATAAAATAATGGTACATCCTAAGTTTTATTTAATACATAAGATTGTATTCTTTTCTAGTATGCATAAGTATATGTTGGTATTTGGAGAATTAGTTAAGTCAGGTATTCCTGTTTCAGAAGCATTAGATACAGCCGTAGATATGGTCGATAATGCTTATATTAAAGAGAAATTATTGGGTGTAAATGCAAATATTGCAAGAGGTATTTCCCTCTCAGATGCCTTTGAACAGACAGGATTATTTGAAAATATGTTACTCCAAATGATACGAGCAGGGGAAGCAGGTGGACAACTTGATGCAATGCTTGGAAAAGTTACTGATTATTATGATGCAAGGTTTCAAGATCTTATTGATAACCTTGCAGCTTATATAGAACCTATAATGCTTTTCTTTATTGCTGGGTTGGTACTCTTGTTGGCACTTGGTATTTTTATGCCTATGTGGGATCTTGGAAAAGCCGTCAAATAACAAGGAGAATATAAATGGTAAGTAGAGTAAATGTTATTGATAACAAAGGGAATTTAGCGATTATAGAGGTTCCCCCTTATGTAACAGAAGTACTTCAAGAATTAGAGGTTGGAGAGTTGTCAACCTTTGATACTGTGATGGAATTTTGTCATATTTATAATTTAAAAGTTATAGAGTTTAATGGTAAAGTAATAAATAAATATACAACGTGTATTGATGTTAATGATTCAGCTATTGTCTTAGATGGTAAAAATAGTCTTATTCATATTGATGTAGAGGAGACTAAAGTAACCTTTGAAGATTCAAAAACTTGTGTACTAAGAAAGTTCAATAAGTTTCTTTCTAAGTATATCAAATCGTAAACTGTTGAAGTAGAGCTTTTCTACTTCACAAAATTTCTAAATATAATCTTTTTAATATAAAATATTTTTTTATATTAACCCTCCATTTACTTAATACAGATAATATATGACTATATAAATTTATTTGATGATTTTAGTATTTATCTATAAGCCTATTTGGGAAAGGGGATATGATGGATAATAGGAAAGAGAATCTTTTTAAATTACAAGTATTTCAACAAACAATCTCCACTCTTTATATGTACCCTTTACGAATTTATAATAATAATTGCTATGAAAAATTTCAAGAAATATTGTTATATAGTAATGATATGAAGAAATTGCATGAACTGCTATTACCCCAACAGGCTTTTACTCCTGATAATATTATTAATGCTCTTCAAAGAAGAGTTAAAGAAAATCCAAAAAGTATAGATGAAGATAGTGAAATATACAAACTGTTAGATGCCTATGCTGAAAAATTAAGAATAATTATGTGGGAAACACATGCAAGTAACTCTTTAACATTTACACGTGAGATTAAAGGCAATAAAAGACTTTGGATTTTCTTGATGATATATGATTTATTTACAAAAGAGTTTATAGATAAGAACTTTGAAAAACCCTTTTTAACCAAATGTTTAATAGATATGCAGAATATTTATATAAAACTCAATGAACAATACACACTCTCTATAGGACGTATTTTTATTAATAAAGAGGAGCATAAAGAGGTTGTAGAGAATGTTCTAAAAAATTATAATTTTGATAATATGAATATTTTTGAGTTAACAACTTTAGCCAGAAAAAGAATGAATTTCCAACTGCATAGGGTAGAAAAGGAGACACATTATATAAAAAAATCATTTCAACTTTTTTTAGAATCATTATCCAGTTTGCCTGATAATTTAGATAAAGAAGAGTTAGAAAAAGTTTTTGTATTTATTTACATGGTTACAAGAGAAGATAACATGGATGATGTCTCGATTAAAATTAAAGAGTATATTGTCGCATACAAGGATGAAAAGCTATTTATTCGCCTGAATAATGATGCTGAGTTTTATTCTGATAAATTTCTAAATACTTTTCAAAAATTTGAAAATCATCGAGATTTTTTTAGGTCTGAGTATGCTTCTAGATTAAAGAGTACACTTACTAAACGTTATACTGGTTTAAAAGGTGATGCTTTTTCAGCAGTAAAAGAACTTTTAAAACATATCTGTAGTAGGGTTAATGCTGATGGTGGATGTTATATAAAATATACACTAGCCGATGAAAAATTAGAAATGATAGCTTCTTATGGTGACCTTCAATATGAAAAAGGAATGGAAAAGTTTGTTAGAGAGATAAATAATCCAGAAATGGATATAAAAAATAGAAGTAGAGTCTTAAATGTTATTAAACGTTATCAGAGTAATGATGGGCTTTATGATATAGATAAGATTATTTTAAAAAATCTTCATAAAGATGAAATGTTACAACCTGTGGAGGATAGAGCTGTTCTTTCTAATATTGCATTGCCTATTACGTTTAAACAGAAGTTATTGGGTGTATTACTTATAGATAGTTTTCGTGTAGGTAATTTTACAGATAACGATATTAATCTTATTTTATCTATTACCAGTGCATTATCTGTACAGATATTTGATCAAATAGTACAAGAAAACCTCTCTGCTATTATGAATAATTTACCTCAAAAACCTACACTTGATGATGAGACAATACAGAGACATTTTCAAGACTTAACAACATACATGAACAATATATTTTTTAGTCATGGAATAGCCATATGGGATTACAATAAAGAAGAGTCAATTTTTAAATTAAAATCTACAACACTCTTTATTGAGAATATATCAAAATGTATTATTAAAGAAGAGTCTAATGATTTAATTTTTGATTTATTAAAAAAAGAAAATATTGATAAGGTTGAGAGCTTTGATATATTACATAGTAATAGATTATCAGTTTGTAATCCATTACAGTATGATGAACGTTTAAATTGTGTTAAAATTTATGCTATTACTGATGGTGAAGAGCTTATTGGAGCATTTTCTGTTTATAATCAAATTGAAGAGGATTATCGTTCTATAGATGAGCAAAGTTTGAATAGTGTTATCAATCATTTAGCTATATTTTTCAATATAATGAATACGATTAAAGCACAAAGAGCCTTGGTTCAAAGTCAAGCACTGCATGAGATAAGTGCCAGATTTAATATGTTAGATAATAAAACAAAGCAGTTAAGAGAGCTGGTAAATGTAAACTTTAAAGAGCTTGAGTATTATGCACGATTTAGATTTAATATAAAGTTAGATGATATTGATAGTTTGGTTGCGAATACACGACTGGCATTTCAATATATAGCAAATAAAACAGATAAAATAAAATATGAAAACAGTGTTGATAAAGAGATTGTACATCTTTATAAACCTTTAGTTAGTAAAAATACGGAAGTTAATAATATTAGACATATTTTTAATGAGTTGACAAGTTCTATTCCTTTTCCATATAGTCATAAAAATATTCGTATAAACAATATGGTAGATAGTCAGTTAAATGTAAAAGTCCACAGTTTAATACTCTCTGATGTTTTTCAAAATATACTTTTAAATGCTGTCAAATACTCTTTTCAAGGTACAACCATACGTATATTTTCTAAAGTAAAAAGTAATAGCATTAATATAAGTATTAAAAATGATGGACTTGAAATTAAAAAAGGTGAAGAGATAGATATTTTTAAATATGGTTACAGAGGTTTTACTGCTAAAGGTTATGAGGAAGAGATTGAGGGGGAAAAGATTAACTATAAAAGTAAAGAAGATGAAAATTTAGGTATTGGTTTATATAAATGTAATGAAATTGTTAAAAAAATATTGGGTGGTGAGATACGATTAAAAAGAGAAAGGCATAGTTTAAAAAATATGGCTGTAAATACCTTTGAGATTATTATGCCACTAAATGAATTGAAGGGAGAGTGAGTATGAACATTGTATGGTTAGAAGATGAACCTGAAACAATTGATATTATCAAGTATCAGATAGAGGACTATTTAGGTAAAGAGGTAATGGTTTGTCAGTCTTTTGTGAGTTTCTCTAATGAGGTACAAGAGTTAGAAGATAGGGCTGATAATATTATTATTATTGATATAAGAATGATATTTAATAGAGAGATGCATTTTACTTGTTTTGAAAAAGTAATCAAGGTTAAAAATGATTTGGATAGTGGCTTTGAATATTTTAATAACTGTCTTAAGGATCGTTTTGAACATATAAAGATTATTTTTTTTAGTTCTAAACCACAAACAGAAGCAGTTAAAGATGCAAAAAAACATGAAATAGATACAAATTTGATAGTCTCTAAAGATTATACAACGGAGTTATTAAAAATAATAAAGGGGATAAAATGAAAA
>Ga0256828_1000580_pt1 | contig 24126 bp, 30 predicted proteins | sample CV88metaG_FD_185993 | JGI IMG/M metagenome (GOLD analysis project Ga0256828, IMG submission 185993) | Hydrothermal vent microbial communities from East Pacific Rise, Pacific Ocean - CV88 | ecosystem: Environmental > Aquatic > Marine > Hydrothermal vents | place: Pacific Ocean: East Pacific Rise...
ATATTTTGCCTCCAATTATTCCCATTTAATTCAAGTTGGTGTATAGTATTAGCAACTTGAATTTTAAATATTGTTTTAACATCTTTAGTATTAACATCGTTGTACCATCTTCTTGGTTTAATTAATTCTTGTGGTGTGATTGATCTCATAATATATTGATCATCATTCATAAGAATAAAATCATCATATAATTCAGTTGCCTTCATTATTTTTTGATTAATTTTTGTTTGACGTTGGGCATTAATATTGATATTATTTAACTCAACACATCTTATTTTGCTTTGATCTATCCAATCTGGTATATCACCAATTACTGTAATATGAAATTTTCCTTTAAAATTTTTGTATATACTTCTTATACTATATTTTAATTCCCACCCAAACGGATCTTCCACCATTTTGTAAGGATAGACAAAATGCCAAATTTTATTAGGATTATTTATATCTATTTTATCTACCATTTTTTTACCTCTGTTATTATTTTTTCATTATTTTTATAAATATACAAATAATTATATGAAGTATTTAAGAATTCCTTTATCTCTAATGCTATTTCATTTGGTTTTAATAAATTTTCCCAATTAGATGAATTATTTTTATCCAAATTATTCCATCTTAATTTAGTATCAGTTCTTGCTGGTCTAATTATTCTTATATCATAATTTTCATTATTTTGCATTCCTTCATTGAATAAAGTTTTTGCAAATATTTCTAATGCAGTTTTTGTGCTCGCATATATACTATAACCAGATCTTGTATCAAACGAACTAGAGCTAGATATAAAAATTATTTTAGTTCCAGATTTTATAAATTTTTCTAATAATTTAGCAACCATTATAGGAAATATTAAATTAGCATCAATAGTGTGTTGAATATCTTCATTGGTTTGATTAAAGAAATCAATCCTTTTTAAATATCCTGATGTTATATAAACTTCATTTAATTTATCAAATTTTTTCAAATATTCTTTAATATCTTTTTCATTTCTATAATATACAATTTCTGCATTATTTATTATAGATATGCTTTCGGCAATTTTCCCACCACCAAATATTAGGTTTGTATTATTTATCATATTTATACCTTAAAAATAATTTTCTAATAATTCTTTTTTATAACCAAACCTATCAAATAATATAGAATCTTTTTCTAAAATTTTTTGTTGTGTTTCCTTTGTGATTCTTTTAGTTATTGATGATACATTATGATATTCTGGCTCTAATTTTAATATTCTAGCAACTTCATCGAATTGTGTTTCCATATGATATGTTTCGACATCCGATCCAATCATACCATTTATAATAAACTGATAATATGTATCAGGTGGATTAAAATTAGTAGTATCTGGTATAAAAAATGCCATAAAATGGTTTGATTTATTTTTTCTCCATAATTTATAATTATCTATAAATGAAGATTCATTGCAATAATCTTTAAAATTTAAAGCTCTTTCTAAAAATTTATTAAAGCTTACTATTTTCTTATTTTCCATAAATATATTTATATGAAATAATATATTTGAATCATCTGTGTGATGTTCTATAATATGATTGTAAAAACTAGTATACCAAGTTAGTGGATTTCTAACCATTGCTATTTTTTTATAATCATCATATATGCGTGGTGTTGCATGAGATGGTAAATGATGAACTAAAAATTTAATATCATCTAATCGTTGTTTTTGCATCATCTTCATTATAGATGTTCCACCACTTTTTTGAAGATGTACATATACATAATCATCTATTACTTGCATTGGTCCTTCTTATTTTATTATTTTATTATTTTATTATTTTATTATTTTATTATTTTATTATTATTATTATTTTTATTTATTTTTATTAAACTTTCTATATTTATAATTTAATTTTATTTTTTGTATATGATTTTCAAATATATGCCATAATTTATCAAAATAATAATAATATATTGTAGCTATAAATGCATCAATGAATGATATAGATAAAGCAATATTAATATTTCCTATGATAAAATATGTTGTAATTAATAATAATATTATCCTTAATATTCTATAAATAATAGATTTAATTATTAACATATTAAATTAATTTATACTTTCTAATATTAATTTTTCTACATCTAAATCAATATTTGTGGATACTTCTTTATTATTTTTTATATCATCTCTAATACATGTTCCAGATACATCACCATATCTTGGAACAAATTTTAGTTTGATTTTATTCAAATCAAACTTTTCAATGACCTTTGGATTTCCTTGCACAACCCAATCATATTCTTCCGAAAGTTTAGACCAATCTTCATCTATATTAGGTGTGGTTATAACTTTATATCCTTTTGATTCCAACAATTTAATATTTTTTTCTAAATCTATTATATCACCATCATCCACTCTCAAAGCAACTGTAACATCAGGACTAATTCTTTTTGCTTCTTCTAAAACAACTTTATGACCTTTATGAAATCCTTGAAACCTTGCTGGAACTAACACCTTAGGAATAAAATAATTACTAAATCTTTCTGCTGTAAACCTTTGTAAGTTAAAATGTATTTTAACATCAGAATAATCTGGATCAAAATTATCATTATATCCAGCTTTATCTTTAGGATTGTCGCCATTATTTTCCATAATTATGCACAAATCTTCTTCATTAAGATATTGTTCTCTAATCTCTCTAATTGGTGCTTGCATAGCAACAAATACAGTAAATCCAAGATCGCTTAATCTTCTTGCTCTACTTAATCCAAGGTGCATATTAGATTCTCTTCCATTAATACCAATATCTGTATTGTTTGTTTCTTCCCTTAATTCATCTCCATCTATTACAAATGAATCCTTCCAATATTTTTCCATTAATTTCGCCGCGGTTGTTTTACCAGCTCCAGCTTCTCCAAGAAACATTATTATCATTATTTCCCCTTATATAATTTATATCCGTATTTAATTATTTTTTATATTAAAATTTATATAACCAATTAAATTGAAATAAATTAACATTTCCTTCATAATTTCCAATAAATTTATCTTTATCTACTCTTTTTGCAGGCATACCAATAGTTGGACTATTTTTAAATTGCATATATTGATATGTAAAATGCAATTGTTGATTGTTATTAATAATCCAACCTAAACGAGAATATATAGCATTATCTCTAATAGAAAATGTTTGATTGCATTTTCCACCCTGATATAAATTACCTTGATTACCTGAACTCCAATCTCCAAAGGTATGAAACCATTCAGCATTAATAAAAAACTCATAATCATTTATATAAAAATCTTTTCTACCACCAACTAAGAATGCAGCACCATAATAATTTTTATCTTCATCAAATGTGAAACTATCCGGGTAGTATATTGGGGCATATGATGGTATATTGAAATCATTTAAAATAGTATTTTTAGCTTCATAATTATGATTGTTATATAAACTAGCACCAAGAGTTGTATAAAAACTATATCCAGAATATTCAGAATCATCATATGATATATTAACACCAGCCAAATATATATCAGCTAAATCTATTTTTCTATATTTTATATCATTGTATAATAATTCTGTGATAACATGAAATTTTTTATAACTATATGTATTAATATAAAATATAGTATAAGAATTTTCTTCTAATCTTTTATCTATATAATTTCCATTAGGAACTAATATATCATCAATTGTACCTATACCAAATATATTTCTAGTATTGTTTGAATTTATTAAAACAAAAACTGATGTTAGGGCATTATCATTTAACATATTAATGCCTTCACCATCTTGGTTATAATCTTTATTAAATTTGGTTGGGGCAGAATTGCTAAATGGAAGAACACCAACACCAACTGTTATATTTTTATATATATTATAACTCATGTATAAACTTCTGAAGAATATTTCATATTCTTCGTGTTTATCATAAAAATTTACAAATTTTAATTTATCACCACTTTTAGTTTTATAAAAATACATAAATGGTGTTGCCTGAAAATAAAATTTTCCTTCATAATATTCTAAATTGAGCTGTATAGTTGATAAAGCATAATTTTCAGAATTTTTATCGTTATGATTTGGTTGTTTATTTTCAACATCCCTTTTATATAAATCATAATATAAATTAATCTCACCAGACCCATTTAATATTTCAAATATATCATCTTCTGTTTGTTTGGTTTCTTTGATTTGTTTGGTTTGTTTGGATTGTTTGGATTGTTTGGTTTCTTTGATTTGTTTGGTTTCTTTGATTTGTTTGGTTTGTTTGGTTTCTTTGCATGAATTTTCTGATTTATGCGAATAGTCACACCCATATGAATTTATTAATATAAATAATAATAAAATGATTTTTATCATTTGATGCTCCTATTATGTTTATCCATTTTTTCGGTTTGTTTCATTTTTAAATATTTTTTAATTCTTCTTCTTTCTATATCACCAAACATATAATTTCTTTTTTCTAAGCGCTCATCATTATTAAATAAACGAATCCAACCTTTAATACTTTTGGTTTTTAGGTATAATCCATGATCTTTGGTTAATTTTTGAATATATTCTTCATTTTCATACATATGAATTTTATTTACATCAGAAATATCATCAGAAATATCATTAGAATAAACATTACCGGAGTATAACATTATTGCAATAAAAATTCCTTGTATTTTTCCTCTGAAAAATCTTCTGATTCTGTTATACATATTTTTTCCTGTTTAGATCTAATGCCTATATCAAATATAGTTCCACTTGGTGATGTTTGTAGTAATTTAATATAACCACCACCATCTTCTAATAAAAACTTACTAATATATAATCCATTTCCCCTTTTTTCATTAATTTTGGTGCTATAATTAACATTAAAAATATTATTAATATCCTTTTCTGAAATACCATTCCCATTATCTATAAAATAAAAACTAACCATATCATTATTAAAATTATTTAATTTTACGTCCATATGAGTAGCTTTACCATGTTCGATTGCATTTTTTATTAAATTTAGAATTATTCCAGTTATTTCACCATTTCTTAAAAATTCACTATTAGCTTTGTAGCATTTTAATTCATTTGAAATTGTGTATTCAAATTTTTCCGATTGAGTCACTAAAAATATATCAAATGTTGATTCAATAACACTATATAAATTTCTATTATTTTCTTCATTTTTTAAATATTTAAATTTCTTCATTTTATTTAAAATGTCTGTTATTTGAGATAATGCTGCCGATACTATTTTAAAATCATTTTCATAAGCATTGTGATGAAGATCATATATATGAATTAAATCTTCTTCTGTTGGATGTTTTAAAATTCTCATTTGGTCTTTAAAATACTCAGTCAATCTTCTAAATTTTTGGAATTTAGCTCCTATAACTGTTATAGGAGTATTTAGTTCATGATTTAAATTTTCTGTCAATATTATCAACGAATTGTTATAAACTTGATTTTCAGTTTCTATTATATTTTTAAATTTTTCATCGCTTCTTTGTCTGAATTCTATCATTATTATATATAAATTATACCCACTTAATATTATTAATATCCAAACACCGAATGAATATAAATTTTTAAAAATAGCATCAAAAGGAATTATCAATGTATTATTTGTTCCCTTTAATTTAATACATAATTTTAGATCATATGTTAAAGATGTTTCATCATTAAATTTATAAAGTGATTTTTTATTGATATAATTGCTATATACTAGTTTATTTTTATCTAATTTAAAATATTCACCATATGATTCTATATATTCACAATTGTTGAGTTTACATAAAAATTCTAATTCTAAACCATCAAATTCTTGAGTGGTAAGGGTAACATCATTCTGAACTCTATTGCTATAATCTATTACTAGAAAATTAATCATTACCATACCAATAAAGAAAATAAATATTAAGTTATATAATAATAAAGATTTATTTTCTTTAATAGAGTAATGAACATGACTAATCTTTTGTTTAAAATCTATTAATGTCATATTTATTCAACAATAAATCTTCAAATTTAAATTTAGCATCATCGCCTTCGCCTTTAAAAATTATTTGTTCTTTAATATGAATTCCAAAAAAATCATAAAATCTGTCAACCTTTTCTTTAATAAAATCAATATATTCTGATACAACATTTCCTGTATAAAATACAAAATTGTTACAATTATATTGTTTGTTTAAAAGAATAGCAGTATCTATTCCATCTAATCTTTTTTGAATTCCATCAATTTTTAATCTTCCTGGCAATATAATATCTATAATCGCATAGTCTATTTTAGTTATATTATTTTTTTCTAATGTGTACTCCAATAAAAATGGTGCAAATTTACCATAAAATTTTAAAATATTATATTCATGTAAATTTATTTTTTTATTAGAGTGTAGTTCTTCTAACATATCAACAACTATGCTAATTATTCCAGGAGAATCATCTATAATTATAATATTTTTCTTTCCAGGAACATAATTTTTTAATATTTCTTTATCTTGATTTTCAAAATTAAATTTTGATTTGTTTTTTGGTATTAAATTATCATATATGTTATCTTTATTATCATTATTATCTTTAAAATAAGATCTGAATATTCTAATCCATTTTTTTACGGCAAAAAATATATTTTTTATCATTTAAATTCCTTGATAATATCTATTATGTTATCCGGTGTTAAACCAACCAACACCGCTATAATAACTAATGCTAAACCAATTATAATTTTTCCAGTTACAGAATTAATAAACCCCATAAATGTATCTGAAGTTTTTTTACTAGGAGCTGATATTGGTTTAGGGGCTGAGTTGCTATCACCAACTGTTACTGATTGTGTATTGTTATTTATTATATTTGATCTTGAATTTTCTTCTTTTAACATATTTTCCCTCAATTCTAATTTATTTTTTAAAACTTTAATATCTTCCAATTCATTCACTATAGGAATAATTTCGTTTATTTTATCTGTTATTAATAAATTATGTTTATAAATTCTATCAATTAAATCTTCAAATATTTCTGCAGTAATCATTTTATCAGTATCTATTCTATCAATGAAGAATGCTAAATCATTCTTCTTGATGCTTGAACTAATTTCTGCATACTCTGTGTGTGACATTCTTTCTAAATCTTTTAAATTATTTTTAAGATCTATAATTAATTCATTAATTTTTTTAATTTCATCCATAAATACCCTCTTAGAGTTATTTAAGGATTATGAATGTTTCTATTTAATATTTTTATGAGATTATAAATTATGAGATATTTATGAGAGGTATTTGAGTTGATAATATATTTTATATTAATTTATCTTTCTAAATATATTTTAGAATTAATGATTTCATCTTCAGTTAAATTTCTTGGTGTAACTTTTTTACCATTGACCTCAACTACCTTATTGTTTTTTAATAAAATAATATTTTCATTTGAATCAAGCTTAGAAGAAATAATAATTGATATTAAAATTATTATAAATGATATAATTAATATGGTGTTAGTATTGTTAGTATTGTTAGTAGTGTTAGTAGTGTTAGTAGTGTTAGTAGTGTTAGTAGTGTTATTCATATTTATTCCTTTATTCCTTTTATATATAAATTATATGATAGTTGTTCTTACAATAAACTTAAAAAACGATAGTATTTAAGAAAATATTTTTTCTGGCGATATTTATTATAAGGTTAAAGGGAATTAACCTAAAAAATTATCACAAGAGGTGAATATTATGAGTTTTAGAATTAATACAAATACTGCTGCAGATTTTGCTAATGTATATGGAAGACAAACACAAAGTAAAATTGATAAATCATTAGAAAGATTATCAACAGGTTTAAGAATTAATCGAGCAGCCGACGACAGTGCTGGTATGCAAATTGCCAATCAACTTAGAAGTCAATCTCAAGGTTTAATTCAGGGAAATAAAAATGCACAAGATGCAATTGGATTAGTTAAAATATCAGATGGTGCATTAGAGGAATATCAAAAATTATTAGTAACAGCTAGAGATAAAGCAATACAAGCAACATCTGATACTAATAGTGATGATGCTAGAGCGGCATTAGAAGAGGATGTTAAACAATTAATGGAGCAAGCTGATAAAATAGCTACAGAAACACAATTTAATGGAATATCTTTATTAGATGGAACATTTACTAACAAAAAATTCCAAGTTGGTTCTGAATCTGGACAAACTATTTCTATGTCGATTGGAGATGCTAAAACAGCAACGTTAGGTGTAGATGATGCTAGTATTGATTTAACTACACAAACAGGTGCTGATGCTGCAATTCAATCATTTGATGCTGCAATTAAAACTTTAGATGGAATAAGAAGTAATATTGGTAGTACACAACTGGCTCTAGAAAGTAGAGTAAGAGTAAATGAAGCAACCCAAGTAAATGTTGCCGCAGCAGAGTCACAAATTAGAGATGTTGATTATGCGACAGAAGATGCAGCACTTCAAAAAAATAATATTGTTATGCAAGCTAATCAGTATGCTTTACAACAAAGTTTTCAAAATCAACAATTAGTTTTAGGTCTTTTAAGATAATTTGTTATTATCTAAAAAGTATAAAAATAAGGTATAGGAGTTTATATGAGAGTTTCCAATTTTAGTGCATATAATTATAATATACCACACCAAAAAGAAAGAATATTTGATTTACAAAAACAAATACAAAATAATGGCATCGAATATAATGGAATTAATGGTGTAACTAACACATTAAAAAAATTACAACGGGATGATACGACATCAATGTTATCATCCCAAATAAAATCATTAGAAAGTATAAAAAATAATATGAATTTATATGATGTTAATACACAATCAATGAAATCATCAGTGCAACATTTTAATGAACTAATGATTAAAAGGGAAAATGCCTCTCTTAATAATGAAAATATTTCTGCTATTAGCGAAGAAATGAAATCAATTTCAAATTTTATAAAATCACTCGAAAATGATAATTTAAATAATACCGAAAAGTTGTATAATAAAAAATCTGAATTAGTAGTTGGTGATAATATAAAAATGACTAGATCTTATTCTAGTGATTTTATAAAGGTTGATAATGAATTAATAAGTGATTTACTTTATAAAATAGCCGAATCACCAACTACTAATTCAGCAGACAATTTTAAAATAATAAATAATATTAATAATAAAATAAATACTAATTTAGTAAAAATAGGTTCGAATAGCAACAATGCTGATAATTTGATAAAAAATAAAAATTTATTAAAGTCATACGAAGATAAATTTTTTAGTAGTTTAGGATCAGTTGAAGAAAAAATATCTGAATATAATGAAGCGATCAAAACTTATGAAGCTTCTATGTTGATGATAAATAAGGTAAAAGATCTTAGTTTAGTTAATTACCTCAAATAAGGAATATAAAATGCTGCAAGGTTTATATAGTGGGTTAAGTTCATTAAAAGCAAATCAAATTGCTTTAGATATAACATCAAATAATATAGCTAATAAAGATACCCTTGGCTACACCAAACAAAGAGTTAATTTTTCTACTAACCCAATAAAGGATGTTAATAACGCATCTATGATTGTTAAAGAAGGAACTGGTACCCATATTCATAGTGTTGAAAGAATAGATGATGCCTTATTAAGAGACGAATTAATAAAAAGCAAAGAATATTATTCTAATATAAATGAGCAATATAAATCATTAAATGAATTAGATTCTATTTTAAATGAACCACAATCAGATTTTAGTTCTATGTATGATGAATTATTTGAAAGTCTTCATAGATACACAGAAAGTCCTCACAATATAGAACTACAATATCTTGCTGAACAAAGTGCTAAATCGGTTAAAGAAAGATTTAATAAAATCAACAATATTTTCGAAGATAATATGGAGAAAAATAATACAAGAAAACAAATAATTAATAAAGAACTACCATCATTAATAGAACAAAGGGAATATTTAGAAAAAGAAATACAAGTTCAAGAAAGTGCAAACGAATTTATGATAGATAAAACTTATGCTAATGATATGAGAGATAAATATGATTTATTAGATGAGCAAATAAAAATTAAACAATCTGAAGTAAAAGGCATAAATGAAAGTAATAAAAATATATCTAATATTCAAAATGTGTTTATAAATTCATTTGATAAAAGTTATGAAAATATTAATAAATATCTTAATACGAATATGACTGGAAATGATGCTAATGAATTATTATTAAAAGAGAAAGATATTAGAACGGCGTGGGATAGACCATTTACCGAGCTAAAAAACATAAAAGAAACATCATCAACCATTTTGGGTAGTTCCGAAATTATAATGTCCTCTCTTCAGAATAAGGACGATAATATAAGTAAGGTAAATATAGATGAAGAAATGATAAATATGATGAATTATCAGCATGCATATGAAGCTTCAGCTAAAGTAATTCAAACATATGATGAAATTATGCAAACAACATTAAATTTAAAAAGATAATTAATCTATTATCATATAAGTAAAATATTTTATTGCTTGTTCGTAATATTGAATATCACTATTAGTACTAGCTATGCTTATCAATCTCCCTATTTCGTTTAGTGTATCACTAAACTCCACCATTTTTTTATCGGAATAATCTATTTCTTTAAGCATATTGCTTAAAGCCTCATATATATTATGTAAAATATCATGTTTTTCTTTTAATAAAGGTAATGGAATCTTCCCTCTTTTATTTTTCTTTTCTATTTCTATTAATCTATTTAGATTTTTTATAAATAATGTTGCTGTTATTCTCAAATATTCTTTATTAGTTATTGTTGTTTTATACATATTGTTTCCTTAATTTAAGTTATTCATTTGATTAAGGTTTTTTGTATTCTTGGAATGTTAATTTAGTGATTTTGTCATATGTTATTTTGCTTGGTTTAACATCTATAGTAAGTGTGTTTCTTCCTATACTAACATCTGGAACTAAAATTTCGCTAAGTTTATCACCATCTATTGTAATAGTACTTCTTCCATTATTATCTTGATTTAATGTATATATAAAATTATCTACCAATAAATCCTTTATATTATCTGGAATTAAATCTTTTAAATTTATTGTTGTGTCATCCATTATTTCCCCTTATTTTTATTTATTTATTTATTTATTTTTATTTATATGTACAAATTTATTATCGGCAACAGCAAAACATTCACCATTAACAAAAATTAAATCACCACATAATAATTGCCTTTCTAAATTTTTAAATTGACCACTAATATATAATTTATTAACTCTAACATATGTTTGATATACATCGTATTCAATATCGTTAGTAATATCAAAAAAACTTATTATGTATTTATAATTATCCGGCCAAAGTTTTAAAATTTCCTCTTCGAAATTTTCTGTATAATTAATAGTTTGTTTAATTTGAAACACCTTAATTTCAGGTGTTTCCATCATTTTAATCATAATGCCTCCAAAAAATTAAATCTCATCCCAACCTTCAATCGCTGATTTATTTTTATATGCAATTGACGTTGCTTCAAAATTATTTGTTCTGTTTGATGTTTCATCTTCTAAACCAGCTATTAAATCTAAATGTTTATAAGGATTATCAACTTTTTCAAATAATAATTCCATTTTAATATCTTTTCTTCTAACATTAACTAGATATTTTGCATATTGTTCTATACTATCTTCTGTAATTCCTAAAATATTATTACCCATAGTTTGTTTAGAAAAATTAACTTCTTGCTCATATGCAATAATAAACATTTCATCAATTACAGGTTGCATTTTTTTCATCAAATCTGTATTTTCTTTTTTAAGTTCCAATATAATATTTTTAAATATATTACAGTGCTGAATTTCATCTCGTTGAATATATCTAATTTGAGTATCTGTACCTATCATCAATCCCCTTGCTGCAAGATTATGAAAGAATTGAAAACCATTATAAAAATATAAACCTTCTAATAAATAGTTTGCTACAGCTGCAACAACAAAATTTTCATCATTTTTATCTCCAATAAATTGTTCATACCAATCGGCAATAAATTGATTTCTTTTCCCTATTACTTTATTGTGTCTCCATTTATAAATAATTTCCTTAGCTTTTCTATGCCCAAAAATAGAACTTAAAATCCAACCATAACTTTTAGAGTGGATAGCTTCATCCATAGTTTGACGTGCAATAACATATACAATATCTGGTGCAGTGATATAGTCTGAAATATTAGGAAGATTGTTCGTTTGTATAGAATCTAAAAATACTAGAAATGAAATAATATCTTCATATGCATCTTTTTCATATTGGGTTAATTTATTCCACATTGCTTTATCATTGCCCATAGGTGTTTTGTGTGGCAACCAGTTATTTTTAAAAATAGCATCAAAAATATCATGAGCCCATTGATATTTGATATTTTCTAAATTTAATATTTTAGTTGATTCTCCACCAATTACTTTTATATTTTCATCAGATGCTTCTGGGTTATATAATATACCCTTACATTTATTTGTTTTATTTAAATCATATTCCATTTTGTTTCCTTCATTAATCCATTTAATTCATTTAATTTATTTTAATTTATTTTAATTTATTCAAATTTATTCAAATTTATTCAAATTTATTCAAATTTATTCAAATTTATTCAAATTAAATCTTGGTGTTGATTGTGTTGATTTAATGCTAATTAGCACAATCAACACACCCAGATTTATCTCCATCTACACTTAAACAATAATAAACAGCTTTTAACTCATGTTTTCTAAATCCATCTATTATTTCATCAGATATTTCATTAATTTTACTTAAATCTGGATTGATTGGAACCTCCATACTTATTCCGGTATCCACCCATCGTTGTATATATTTTGTTGCTTTAATTAGTTTATGAGCTGGATATTGAAATTTCCCTTTATAAAACCAATATCTTTGTTTAAGATATTTTGGGATAACTGGAACACTCATTTCAGCTAATGTCTGATAGCTTAATTTAGATTGAGGTGGTAGATATGATGCACTACTTCCCATTAATAAACCGGTTGATGTGTTTGGTGCGACAGCTAACAATAAAAAATTTCTAATTCCATTATTTTTAATATTTTTTGACATTTCGGACCATTTAAAACCATTAGGACTTATTCTATTTAATTCATAAACATCTTTTCCAAACATTTTATCATAATTAGCATATTCAAATAATTTATAACTACCTTTTTCCTTTGCAATTTCGACCGATTCTTCATAACAATTCCAGGCAATTTCTTCAAAGATTGCCTCTAATTTTTTAAGATCATCATCATTTTCATAACTTAATTTATTCCAAGCCATCCAATCGGCTACACCAACAGCTCCAATCCCAATATTTCTTAATGCCTCAGCAGAATTTTTTGCTTCAATTACTGGCATTATTCCCATATCTATTGAATTATCTAAAATTCTAACTGCAGTTTTACAAACCCTTTTTAATTGACTTTTTGTTTTAATAACACCTAAGTTAATAGAAAGTAAATTACAAGAATGATATAATCCATTAGATTCAGAACGAATTATATTACCATCTTTAACTTCTTCTACCCACGATGTTGGTGTTTTGGTAACACTAAACGACTCGACACAGTTATGCACTAATATATTGTTTGCATAAAAATTATGATTTTTTTCTACATTTATATCATAAACTGAACGTTTTTCGGTTATTTTTTTTATTTTTATCATTTATTTTCCTTGCTATTTAGATTTTTATTAGTTATAGATTTACCAAATAAATCTATAATATATCTATAATAAATCTATAATATATCTATAATATATCTATAATATATCTATAATATATCTATAATATATCTATAATAAATCTATAATATATCTATAATATATCTATAATATATCTAATATATCTATAATATATCTAATATATCTATAATATATCTAATATATCTAATATATCATCTTCCCTCAAATTTTTTGCCTCAACATAACCTCGATTTTTTGTATATATTTTATGTTCCGCTGTGCATTTTAATTTATTCCCTGACTCATCTTCAATAACGTAAAGCTCTATGTTATCCTCGGTTGGTATAAATTCATATACCTTTTGATATTCTATGTTGCCATTATCTATATCTTTAGATAAAACGAATACCTCATTTTCTTTTAATAATTCACCAATTTCTTCTATTTTAATAGTTTTTTCTAATTCATCAATTTTTATATCTATTTGTGTGTTACCGGTAACACACAAATTAGCCGAATTAGCAATTAATCTTTCGCCATCAATTTCATGTTCTTTTAAATAATTTGAAAGATTTAATCCATCCTTGTGTGAAATATAAAAATCTCCAGTTTCAAACCATATTCTTAATGATTCTTTCCATAAATCTTTTGCCTTGATTTTTTTAACATTTTTTAATTTACCTTGTTCTGCTAATTCAAAAACTGTTTGATGAATTTTATATAATTCTTTATCGATTTTATCTATTGGGTTAATTTTAAATTTAGTTTTTAATTCGTGATGATCAAATAAATACACCTCTTTGTCTTCATATACAGCATCTATAAAATAATCATCTACTATTATTTGAGGAAATATATCAAATGATTTATCTCGAAGATCACCACCACCAGTTTCTGCTTTAACTTCAATAAAATCAAAAATATCCATATGAAACCAATCAATAGCTGGAGTAATAGCTCCTTTACGAATTCCTCGTTGGTTTACTGCAATAGCGATATCATTAATAATTTTTACCCATCTTGAAATATTATTAGCCTTTGGAATATTAGATGAATATGCTCCTTCTGGTCTTAAACCACCAATATATACACCAATACCACCACCCTCTTTTGAGATGGTAGCCATATCTCTCCAACCTTTGGTAATACTGATTAATTTATCATCAGTTGGTAAAATAAAACAACTCCCGGTATTACCATTCAACAATCTTAAATTTGATTTAAATGGTGTTGCTAATGAAATTTCATCATCAATCAATGAATTGAATATATTTTTTTGCCAATACATTTTTTCATTTTCTAATGATGACAATATCATAGAGTTTGCTAAATCATTAAACTGAGGATATTCTATAACACCTCTTAAGTTCTTTAAAAGGTATTTAGATTCTAAACTCATAACCTGAGATATTACTTTTTCAAAATCCTTTTCTGGTTTAATCATTTTAGAAATATTTATGATTTCATCACTTGTAAAATCTTTTGATATATTTCTATATAATTTATTTCTTTCAGCATATGATAAATATTCTTCAAATTGTGTATATTGCAATTTAGTATTTTTTCTAACTTCACCATGAAGATTACTCATAGCTAATCTTCCAGCAACTAATAACCATTCTGGCTCTTCTACTGATGCTTTTTTAATTGCAGTCATTACCAATATTTGCTGAATATCATATGTTTTAATTCCAGTCTTAAACTGTGCTGTTATAGAACTTTCTAACTCAAGTGGATTAATATCCAACCCTTTAGACGCCTCATTAATATGATGTCTAATTTTTTGAATATCAAAATCTACTAAATTACCATTTTTCTTTTTTACTTTCATTTATACATTCCTAATTTTACGATTATAATTTATGATTATAATTTACGGTTATATTTTATAATTTTATAAGCTATATTTTATAAGCTATATTTTATAAGCTATATTTTATAAGCTATATTTATGATTTATAACCATCACCAAATGTCCGAAGTCCACCTAAAGAAAATACTCTTTGTAATTCTTTTCTACATAATTCGCAATATTCTTTTTTATTGCAATCTTTCATTGGTTTATCGATTGTTAATTCAACCCCATAATCTACACATTCTTTATTAACACATTTGTATTTATATATCATATAAACTCCTACTTATTAAATTTTATTAATTTTATTAATTTTATTAATTTTATTAATTTTATTAATTTTATTAATTTTATTAATTTTATTATGCTTTTGTTAATTAATTTAATTTATTAAAAGGTTTAAAATTTTAAGCCCTTTGCCATTTCCTCAACTTCTTTTATGTCTTTATATGAATCTGCTATGTATTTATCATCTCTAATTTTTATAAATACTGGATGTAATAGTGAATAATTGTGATTACTATCTTCACTTAAACCACAACATTTAACTTCTATTATTTTATTATATAAATCATTCATATTATCTGTAATGTATTGCATATCATCTTCACTAATTCCACCAGGTGATGTTTTTACCAAACCATCACCAGATTCAACATTTAAACTACTTATAACACCTTCATTTTTTGTTCCTGGTGTTCCATAATTAAAACCAGTAATCATTAAATCAACAGTAATCTCTAATTTCATTTTACACTGATATGTTGGTTTACCATCTTTCCAAATACCATTATATGATTTTAAAATAGTACCTTCTTCCCCTCTTTGAAGCATTTCCTGAAAGTGCTCTAAAGCCTCGATTTTATTATACACCTTTTTATATTCAATTAAATGAATGGTACTAATGTTTTTACAAGCTTGTTCTAGTTGCTCCAATCTTTTGATTCTAATTTTATCCCATTTTTTTTCTTTATAATTTTCTAAAGGTAAAAAATCCCAAACAACTAAATTTATTCTATCTTTAGCTTCATCTAATGTCATATTCCATCTTTTTTCGAACTTTTCTAATTCTTTGGTAATATCTACACCATCAAATTTCTTTTGAACAATACTAACAAATGAACTAATTATACCATTAGCTGTATATCTATCTTTTTCTCCACTAAACATTAATTCGCCATTAAAAACAACATCGGTCATATATAAATTTTTTGCTAGTTGGAGTGCACCTTCATCTAAACATTTCATTAAAGGATTAGGTTTGCCGCCTCTAGACTCAGTAAAAACTGTATTATTAGAAACAACCACATTTAGATATCTTCCATCCATTTTAACTTCTGAAATACCATACCCATTTTTAAAAATGTCATTAATTCTTTTCTCAGAATAGCTAACAGCACCCATATAAGGAACACTATATATTCCGAATGGTTTCATTTCATCATTAATTAAAGAAATTCCAAAACCAGATTTAAAATCTTTTGCAATTATCCATTTAATAATCTGCTCATCTTCATCATTTAATTTGCTTAATAAATCTTTCAAGTATTCTGTCGCTTTATTGCCAGTAATATCTCTATTAGATAAAGGTTTTAACATTTTAATCGCTTCTTCTAATGTGTATTTAACATCTTTTTTATCATACTTAGGAATTTTTTTAATTCCAAAAGTAATTCTTGGATCTAATGTCTGAGTTAAAACAATTCTAAATAATTTATTATTTTTATTGTTTCTTAATATTTCTCTTTTATCTAATGTGCTAGAAGTATTTTTTAATTGTGTAATTATTTCATAAGGTGTTGGTGTTGGTGTTGGTGTTGGTGTATTTTCTGTAGTAGTACTCATATTTATCCTCTATATTCTGTATTTTCGATTTGGTTTACAATATAATCAAAAAATGTTTCTTCTGAGCGATCTGTTATAAATGCTATTGGATTTTTAATATATATTTTCCAAATATCTTCTATATATGAATCTGTATATTTATATTCTAGAGCATGGTGAAATAAATCATAATCGACTCTATTAGTTAAAAACTTTTGCAATATATTTAGTTCTTCGAATGTTAATGTAAATTCCATTTTAAATCCTTTAATCTTTTTATATAATATATTATAAGATTATTTAGATAACATATAACTGAAATTTTATTAATTTTGGGATTGGAGGTTGAGGTTGTGTTGAGGTTGTGTTGAGTATTAGTTAGGCACAATAAATCATTTAAATGCTGTTTGTTTTTATTTCCGATATAGTATAAAGACAAAACATTTAAATGACATATTAAACAGTTTTGCTAGGTTTAAATGGTATGTAATTATACATTTAAACTTTTTAAATAATTTTTAATTAATTTTTGATCAATAAATAAAAATCAACATATTCTGATTTTTTTAAAGTTTCGTAATTAGCCATAGAAGCTTTATATGAAACATCTACTTTCCAATCTGGAACTAATCGCTGATCACCCTTATTAGCTCTATCTATATTTCTAGATCTTGATTTTTCTAAACCACTATCTACTAAAATAATTGCTGTTTTAAAATCATATGATTTTGCTTTAATTAATTTATTTTCTAAACCTTTTAAATTTCCACCAGTGCCGACTTGAATAATCGATTTTTGTTTTTTGAAATTTGTTTCCAAAGATTTATTTGCCATAGCTATGCTTTTAGATATATATTTCCTAGTGTCGCCACCATCAGCGAGTTCAGCCATATATTTATCTATATCTACTAAATCAATATTTTTAAAATATTTATTAACTATGTAATTTTTTCCAGATCCTGTAGAACCCATCACAAATACGAAAGTTGGTTCTGATGCAACAACTTTCCGTATAATAGTCAAATCATCTGATTCAACTATTTTAATAGCTTTCCTTAACATCATTCTTCTAATAGTTTAGTAAAAGCTTTTGGATATACATATGGTGCAAACTTTGGATAATCAGTTTTTAATTTTTCAAATTCAGGGCCAATCTCTAAACTAAGATCTTTGAATGCATTTGAAACATCAGATAAATTATCAATATCATTAATTGTTACACTTTTAGTAGAATACATTGGAGTTATTTTATTTGGTTTTGGAACGCTTCCGAGCCCAATAGACAATTGCCAATCACTACCACCATTTGGAAATTTAGAAATAAATACAGAACTTTTATTATTTCTTGCTTTCCATAATACTAAACGATAAAAATTTCCAATAGCTCCAGTTCTAACTTCAAATGCTTCTGGATTAAAATTTCCCTTAAATTTAGTTTTAATTTTTTTAAGGCTTTTTAGGATAGCAATTTCTGTTTCTGATGCTGAATCAATATAATCTCTTAATGAAATATTTGGTTCACCTAAATTAAAATTTCCTCTAGGTCCGCCACCACCTTCTTCTATTTCTTTAGATGCCCATTCAACTATGTCATTAATCATACTTGGTTTTTTTGTTTCATTAATTTTTTCTAATATTTCCCTTAACATCTATTCCTCTGGACTTTTAGACATATAATCATATGCTTTCATAAATTCTTTTTCATTTTTTGCACCAAAATAATACCAATTTCCACCAGGTCCTAAAGCTCTCTCTTTAAATTTAGATTTAGCGCCTTTATCAATTACTTCCATCATAATTTGATCAAATTCATTTTGATCTATAGGGAATTGTAATTCATATAAATAATCTAATTGTGCTCTTACGGAATAAGCAGCATTTTCCTTTTCGTATAAAAGATCGGCAAATTTTTCTAACATTGAACCAGTAACCTTTTCATCTATTTTCTTAGGTGCTCTAGATGAAACACCATTTACTAAACTTTCTAACATTGACATATTATTTCCTTATAATTTATTTTCAGATTTATTTTCAGATTCGTTTTCAGAATCAGCACCATTTTCAGGTTTGTTTCCAGCACTATCTTCAGCACTATCTTCAGAACTATCTTCAGAACTATCTTCAGAACTATCTTCAGAACTATCTTCAGAACTATCTTCGGTTGGCTCAATTTCGCCTAATATTTCTCTTATTTTTTTTATTTCTTCTTCTATGTTTAAATACATTTATTTCTCCATTTTAAAATATAGTTATATAGCTATATAATTATATAATTAACCTTGAATTTTGTTTACAGCTTCTTTTAAATATCTTCTGGTGGTGAAACTTTCACCTTGTGTGTATGTTTTCACCAATTCATCATAATATTTATGAATTTTCTTTGGTGTGTTATCCTTAAAATATTTAATGTTTTTAATATTTCTAATCACTTTAGTTGCTGATTCATCGTCGTCAGTTCTTTTAATTTCATAAACTTTTACATCTTTATTTCTAATTAACTGATCTTTGTAATTTTTAATTCTATCTGAACCAGCAATAACTGCATTTATATTATTTTTTGATTTATTTATAATAGTTAGTAAATTACCCGAAGTCGTTGTAATAATTTCAACACCTGGAAAGGCAGTCTTTATCATTTCTATTCTTAAATCCAATGTTGATTTTGTTTCCTTATTTGAAACTACAGCAACAGATAAAGTATCAAAATCCTTTATTGCTTTCTTAAACATTTTAGCATGACCATTAGTTAAAACTCTAAATTTTCCTATTAATAATGCTCCATTATTACCAGGCAATAGACGAATAAGCATAGATTTAGTTGTAAGCATTAAATCATCTTTTATATTTTGTTCAGATTTTTTCTTATGAATGATACTAACTTCCCAATTTTTATAAATTTCCTTTGATATTTTTTTTAAGGAAGTGTTTAATTTATCTGATGCACTTATATGTGTTAACATATCTTCAGCAACCGATCTTATTGCTGCCCAATATTCATTTTCATCATTTGGTTCCATCATATATTTCAATTTTTGTTTAAATCTCAATTGTTTATCATATTGGTCAGCCTGAACTATTTTTAATACTTGCGTTTTACCAATATCCGATGATAAATGAATTACAACTCCTTCTTCTTTAATAGAACCATAAAGGGATGGAATATTCATAAAAAATGTTTTAGCTAATTCCCATTTTTCTATTCCACTCAATCTTTTATAATCTTCTTCATATTCAGGAAAATATTCACTTGCTCTATCATTCAACCCTATTGGTAAACTATTTAGAATTCCTTTAAATAGCAATTCTGGTAAATTTACTTTAAATGTTTTTGCATAATAATCTCTTTTATCCATATAAAAACCACTTGGTGTAGTTTTAAATTTACCATTATTTTCTGTATAAGATGATATATCAGACCATCCAATAAGTATCAATTCATGTATTTTAGTATATTGACGTGTTAGTGTTGGTTTATTCATTAAAAATTCAAAAAAGAATTCAGTCATAGTTGGAATTGATTTCCAACTTTTCCAATTATTATCTATGTGCTGAAAAACCTTTTTGTATTGACTAACACCAATACTATTTCCAATTTCATCTGGATGTGTATATAAATACTCTTCTGGGTATAAAATATTTCCTTTATATGATACCACAAACATTTTAGTCCAATCAGAATCATCCCATTTAGAATCCAATCTTGTAATTGAAAGTTTAGTTCCATCATATTTTCCATATACTTCAATATTTTGATTGAGTATATTTTCAGCATCAGAATCTTTTTTAATAACCTTATCAACATTCTTTATGCTTATATTAAGATAATCTGCTTCATTAATTGCTTGTTGTATCATTATATTCCCTTAATTATTTTTTTGAAAGCTTAACAGTTTGTGTGTTTTGTTTATCGGAAAAGTAAAAACAGGTTACATCAACTTCTTTTAAATCTATATTAAAATCATCAGAAAATATATAGTAATCACCATTAAATTTTTTCTTAGATCCACCTTTTAATATCATAATAGAATCCCAATTAGCATAATCTTTATATGTTTTTAATGCCATTTTTCCAACTATTTTCTTGATTTCATCATATCTATTTTTACTAGAAAATGCTTTAATAAATTTATCAACATCTATTGTTGTAACACTAGAATACACCTCACTTATTTCTTTAATAAATACATCATATTCTTTATTTTTATAAAAAGGGATAATTTTTACTAATGTTGCTAAATTCATAACATTATATATTGTTTTTACCTTTAAATAAGTTTTTAGTTCATTTAATTTATTTTCAAATGATGGATTAGATTTGCAATATTTATTTAACATCACCTTAGCATCGAATGGTACACTTATCTGATTTCCTAGTCTAGCAACACCAGATTTAATTTCAACCTCTTTATCATTGATATTTACATCAGAACCATCCTTTGCTCCTTTAATAAATAATTCTAATAATGTCTCACCAGCACCAGCTGTACCACCTTGGGCATAAAAAAGATTTTCCCAAAGGTTGTCGGATATATTTACTTTCTTTCTAACAGATGTTAATAATTTTTTATTTAAATTTCCGCTTCCAGATTTAAATAAAAATGATCCAGATATTCTATTGTCTATAGTTAAATCATCATCCTTAATGTTTGGAATAAAAACTTCCATAATTTCAGTAAAAAATTCATGTTCTGAAATTTTTGATTTTCTAAGAGCATCCTTAATCATAATGATTTTTTGACCACCACCAACTATTTTTGAAAGAGATTTCCAATATTTTTCAGAATCAGCTTCAAACATAGAGTTGCTGATTAAAATTTTCATATGATTTTCTAATTCATATAATCTTTTTTTGGCATCATCACTCATATTAGACATAGCAATTGTTTGGTGAAACTGATTAACCAAATCTTTAACTTCACCTTCATTTAAAATTAAACTTTTAGTTTCAGACATAGGCAATGATTCACCAATAACATATTTATTTTTAATAATACTTTTAATAATAGTTGTTGCTTCTTCAAATACCAACCGTTCATCTTTATTATTAATGTTATATAGAGCTTGTCTTATCATATTTTTTGCCTATTTCAAATTCGATTTATTTATTTTTAAACCAGTTTCATCTTCTATCCATTTAATAGAATCGCTTAATGATTTGGCATTTTTATATATTTTAGGATTTTTTGGGTCTTCTGGATTATATCTAATAGTAGTTGCGTACACATCAATTCCATTTTTTGGATCTGGGTTAGAAATACTAATATCCAATGTTACATTCCCTTGATGAACTTTAATATAATTAGTGTCTAAATCAGCCTTTGATTTATCTTTTTTTACAAAATCATATTCGATCCCACAATTAGATGTTGATGTTTTTATAAATTTTTTAAGATCGGCTCTTTCACTTACTCTTTTTAATGCATTTTTAAAATATTGCTTTTTCATAATAATTCCTCTTATTTTTATTTCTAATGGATGATTAATTTTTAATCATCTATAGAATCTTTAATTGCTTTTCTTATAATAGATTCATTTTTTCCATATTTATCAAAATCTTTATAATATTTTTCAATTTGTTTGGTATTAGGTTTTAATTTTAATTCTTTACAAAAATAATTATAACCACTTATTTTCACATTGTAATCGGCTTCTGGATCATCTCTTTCTAAAACCTGCACCCCTTGTGGTTTACCATCTCTAGATGTTGATGTTAACCACAATTTATCAACATATCTTTTATGTGTGTTTTCGATTTGTTTTTTATTAAGATATTTTTTCATTAATTTTATAATACCAACGAATGAATTAAAATATTTAATATCTTGAGGATTGTCTTCTAATCTACCAAAGGTTAATTTATATATTTCAGCAACAGCATTTTCATATGTTGAATCCTTTGTTGGTATTTCTTTATAAACATCCTTTCCATCTATTTGCCATACGGATCCATCTTCTAGGTGTTGTAATTCATAAGCACTCCTAACACCACTTTTAACATTAAATTTTAAAAAACGAGGTAAATCACCACCTTTTAATTTAGCAATTTTATATTTTTCTGGTTTAGATGCTTTAGTAACTATAACAACATCATCTCTTATGCTGGCACCACCAATAATTGCTTGAATAAGATATTTATGGTGCACCGCTTTAATACCTGCCTTAGCATCTTCAAAACTAGAATTATGCGAAAATTTTGCCCATTCTGTAGGTGTTGCTCCATCTTTTTCTGTTGGCAAAAATTCAAAATCTACTTGACTATTAATATAATATTCATCAAATTTAACTTTAAAAACACAATTTATTTGTTCACCAATACTTGAAATAGTTGGTTTATTAGAACCCATATACCACACATTTTTGATTATTTCTTTACCTTCTAATTTATCTAAGGTATTCCACAATTGTTCTTTTAAACCTTCAGGAACTATAATATCTAAATCACCTGCAGATTCTTTATATTTTTCTATTTCTTCATCTGGTATACTTTGATCAAAAATATAACTGGTACTACCATTAAATTGAAGCCCATTTGATATATTTTCTTCTTTTAGCCAAATTTTAATACCATGTTCTTTGTAAAATATTTTATTAATTTCTTTAAAAATATCAATATATTTTTTTATAAAATTTCTTCTTCCTATTTTCTTTAAAGGTATTTTCTCAGCTCTAGTTTGTTCACCACTTTTTTTATTTATACCAGTAACATTACCACCCATATTATTTCCTTTGAAATTTATTCTTTAACTTCAGCAACTTTTGCTATCGCATAAGGTGTTATTCCATTATTTTCTAGCTCT
>Ga0256828_1000582_pt1 | contig 24094 bp, 20 predicted proteins | sample CV88metaG_FD_185993 | JGI IMG/M metagenome (GOLD analysis project Ga0256828, IMG submission 185993) | Hydrothermal vent microbial communities from East Pacific Rise, Pacific Ocean - CV88 | ecosystem: Environmental > Aquatic > Marine > Hydrothermal vents | place: Pacific Ocean: East Pacific Rise...
TTATAACCGTTTTACACTTTTACAAAGAGCTTTAGCATCTGTTTACGCACAAACTTCACCTCCTGATGAGGTGATAGTTGTGGATGATGGCTCAACTGATGCAACAAAAAATATTCTTCAAATTTTTCCCGATATTATATATATTTACCAAGAAAATCAAGGTGTTTCTTCGGCAAGAAATCAAGGGATAGAGAATGCTTCTTGTGAATGGATAGCATTTTTGGATTCTGATGATGTCTGGCATAAAGAGAAGCTTGAAAAACAAAAACAATTCCATCTGCACAATCTTACATGTAAGGTAAGTTATACTGATGAAATATGGATAAGAAACAACCAAGAGGTAAAGATTCCAAAAAAATTTCATAAAATAGGTAGAGATGCTTTTTTGGAAAATTTAGAGTATTGTAATATTGCTCCATCTTCTGTAATGATACATGAAAGTATATTTGACAAAGTGGGATTTTTTGATGAAAGTTTTGAGGTGTGTGAAGATTACGATTTATGGTTACGCATCGCTTCTTGTGACTCTTTGTGTTTAGTAAATGAAAAACTTCTTTATAAATATGCTGGTGAAGATCAACAGTTGAGTTTTAAATATTGGGGGATGGATAGGTGGAGAGTAAGAGCACTTGAGAAGCAACTTAAAAGTTCTTATAGCAAAAGTGTTCAAAAAACTTTAATCAAAAAATATACTTTGTTACTTAAAGGTGCACTGAAATATGATAAAATAGCATCAATTAATGAATATAAACAAAAACTCCATATTTTAAAGGATACTTTTGAAACAGATACTTCAAGAGAATAAGCAAACACTTTTATATATAGCTATCGCTTATATTTTTTCTGTCGCTATGCGATTTATTTGGGTGTTCCAATTTCAAGATTACGCGCCGTTCCATTTTCATGATACATTTATGATTAATACTAATGATGGGTATTTCTGGGCTGAGGGTGCTCGAGATATTTTAGCCGGTGTCAAAGATATCAATAGCTCCTCTCCTATAGAGAGTGCACCGTCAGTACTTACTGCATTCTTTGCAAAACTACTTCCATTCAAATTTGAAACAGTTATTTTTTATATGCCTGTCTTTTTAAGCTCTTTGGTTGTGATTCCTATTATTTTAATAGCAAAAACATTAAAAAATTTGGAGATGGGGCTTATTGCTGCGTTGCTTGGAGGTATTGCATGGAGCTATTATAACCGTACGATGGCAGGGTACTATGATTCTGATATGCTTAATATTGTATTACCTATGTTTTTGTTATGGTCTATTATTTGGGCTGTCAATACACAAAAAAATATCTATTTACTTGTAACTGCCTTAGATATTTTAGTCTATAGATGGTGGTACCCTCAATCATATTCATTAGAGTTTGCATTTTTTGCGATGATTTTGGGATATGTCCTGATTTTTGAGAGAAAAAATCTTTATTACTATAAGTTACTTGCTATTATGATGTTTGCTATGATGAATGGAGATGGATATATTCGTTTTATTCTTGTTGTGGGAGCTTATTTTCTTTTTACAAATAAAAAATATGATAAATATCTTTTCTATATACTAGGAGCTTCTATTTTTGCTTTTTTAATAACAGGTGGATTAACACCTATTTGGCATCAGATAGATGGTTACCTTTTTAGAAAAAGTATTTCTGATGAGGGGAGTGGATTAGGGTTACACTTTTTTACAGTGATGCAAACAGTAAGGGAAGCTGGTCATATCTCATTTGAAACTTTTGCTAATCGTATTAGTGGTAGTGTTATTACTTTTGTCCTTTCACTTCTTGGATATGGATACCTTATATACAGACATAGAATTATGTTGTTTTCTTTACCTCTTGTTGGGCTTGGTTTTGTAGCTTATGTAGGTGGACTTCGCTTTACTGTATATGCTGTACCTGTTTTAGCTATGGGAATAGCTTTTTTAATAACACAAATAGCAGATAAAATGCCAACAAAAAAATTACGCTATTTGAGTGCGATAGCGTTTACTCTTTTAATATTATTACCAAATTATTTACATATTCAGGGGTATAAAGTTCCAACAGTTTTTAATACTGATGAGGTAAAAGTTCTTGAAGCTCTCAAACATAAAGCACAACGCAAAGATTATGCTGTTGCATGGTGGGATTATGGTTTTCCTATTCGTTACTATGCTAATGTGCATACATTGGCTGATGGGGCACAACATAGTGGTGCAAGAAACTTTCCTATAAGTTATATCCTTACACATCCTCAAGAACAATCAGCTAAAATGGCTCGACTTGATGTGGAGTATGATGTAAAAAGATCTGAAACGAATACTACAGGTTCTTTAATAGAGAAGATGACAAAAGATTATGGTTTCAATGATACAAATGATTTCTTGCTTTCTTTACAAACAGATATAAAACTTCCAAAGAAAACGAGAGATGTGTATTTGTATCTACCTTTTAGAATGTTAAATATCTATCCAACAGTAGCACTCTTTTCTAATTTAGATTTAATGACAGGTAAAGAGCAAAAAAGACCATTTTTCTATAAATCAAGAGGATTGAAAGATGTCGGTGATAAAATTCTTTTAGGTAATGGTATCGCGATAGATAAAAAAACTTCCTCTTTAGTACTTGGAGCTAAAAAAGTTCCAATACGAAGATTTGTAAAAACTGCTTATGATAAGCAAGGGAAGCTTCATGTAAATTCTCAACTTATAGATTTTACAGCACAACTCAGCGTTATATATATGAGGAATTATGGAGCTTTTTTAATTGTTGATGAAAATACATATAACTCTACCTATGTACAACTATTTGTTTTGGAACATTATGATAAAAATTTATATGAAAAAGTGATTATGTCTCCATCTGTTAAAATTTATAAATTGAAAATATAAAGAGTTCTTGATGCGCTATACACATAACTACAATCCATCAATTTCAGATGATGAGATTTTTTTAAATATATTGGAAGAGAAGGAAGATATTGGTTATTATAACCTTGTTTTTCAAGAAATATCTTTCTATCAAGAGTATGCAAAAACTGTTAAGCAAAAACATATAGTTGTTGTTGGAATAGGGGGAAGTACACTTGGCACTTATGCTATTTATAAATTTTTAAAACACTCCAAAGAGTTAGAAAAAAGACTTTTCTTTTTAGAAACGACAGATCCTATAGATATACAGTCGAAATTGGAAAATGTAGATTTAGAAGATGCTCTTTTTATTGTGATTTCAAAATCGGGAACAACTGTTGAGACGATAGCTATTTTTAAATATTTACATACATTAGTAAAAATAGATAAAACAAACTGTGTTGTAGTCACAGAGGATGATTCAAAACTTAATAGCTATGCACAACAACATGAAATCAAGAGATTTACAATCCCTAAAAATGTGGGTGGTCGTTTTTCTGTTTTTAGTGCTGTTGGGCTTCTTCCTTTATCTATTGTTGGTATTAATATAGAGAGTTTGCTTCAAGGTGCAAAATCTATTCATGATGGCTTTTTTTATGATAAGAATGGGACAAGAGAAAGACTCCTTAAGAAAGCTCGTTTTTTTACTGAATATAAAAATAGATTTAATATTAATGTTATATTCTCCTACTCTTCAAGATTAGAAGGGTTTAATAAATGGTATATCCAGCTCTGGGGAGAGTCTTTAGGTAAGGTTGATATCAATAATACAAGACAAGGATTAACGCCTATAGGGATTATTGGTCCCATAGATCAGCACTCTTTTTTACAACTTATAGTGGAAGGTAGAAGAGATAAAACAGTTACAGTTGTTAAAGTGGAGAATTTTGATAATGATTTAAAAATCCCAGCTGTAGAACTTGAAGGTCTTGAGGAATTAAACTACCTTAACGATAGAAAGTTTTCAGATCTTATCAATATGCAAGCAGATGCAACGATAGAAGCTATCAATAATCTTGGAGATATCCCTTGTGATGTTATCACTATAGATGGGGTGTGTGAGAGTGCTATAGCATCACTTATGTATGAGTATGAACTTTTAACATCATTATGTGCTAAGTTTATGTATATAGATGCCTATAATCAACCAGGGGTTGAGGGCGGTAAAATTATTTTAAAAGAGAAGTTGAAAATAATACAATGAATAATGCAAAAAATGTACTCCATTATATGTTTGGAAAAGGTAGTTTAGGTAATTTAGAAGATATTTTAAATAGTAAAGTTTCTTTAAAAAGTGCGTATATAGTTTACTTTATAGATGAATATTTTAAAGAGAGTTTTCTCTTAGAAAAATTACCTTTTCAAGAAGGTGATGAAATTATTTTTGTTTCAACTAAAGAGGAACCAAAAACTACAATTATTAATGATTTAAAAGAGAAGTTGATTTCTAATAATAAAATAGAGCCAAAAGCTATTGTAGCGATTGGTGGAGGTGCAACTCTTGATACAGGTAAAGCAATAGCTAATCTTTTAACAAATCCTGGAAAAGCTGAAGATTATCAAGGCTGGGATTTAGTCAAAAATCCAGCTATATATAAGATAGGTATTCCAACTATTAGTGGTACTGGTGCTGAGGGTAGTCGTACTTGTGTTATGACAAATACGAAAAGTGGATTGAAACTTGGAATGAATAGTGATTTTACAATTTATGATCAGTTGATTTTAGATCCAGAACTTACAAAAACAGTACCTCGTGAACAATATTTCTATACAGGGCTTGATACTTATATCCACTGTATAGAATCTTTAAATGGAAGATATCGTAATGCCATTGGAGATGCATATTCTCATCAGGCTATTACATTATGTCGAGAGGTTTTTTTAAGTGAAGATATGATGAGTGATGAAAACCGTGAAAAACTTATGGTGGCATCATATTTAGGTGGGTGTGCTATTGCAAATAGTTTTGTGGGAGTTATTCATCCATTTTCTGCAGGATTGAGTGTTGTTTTGGGTACACATCATTGTATAGGAAACTGTATAACAATGAATGCTATGAAAGAATTTTATCCAAAAGAGTATGATGAATTTATGCAAATGGCAGATAAACAAGGTATAACAATACCTAAAGGTTTGGCATCAAATTTGGATGAGGAAACATATAAAAAACTTTATGAAGCGACTATAATTCATGAAAAACCACTTTCCAATGCTTTGGGTGATAATTTTAAAGAGATATTAACACTTCAAAAAGTAACTGATATTTTTAAGAGGATGTAACCATGGAGTTTAAAATACCTTTTAGTGGAAGAGCCCATAAATATACACAAGAAGAGCAGGCAGTAGTTTTAGAAGCGATGAATAGTGCTGTTCCATTGACTCAAGGAAAATATCAAAATGAGTTTCAAGAAAAATTTGCACAATATATTGGTTCAAAATATTGTTTTGCTGTAAATAATGCTACAGCAGCATTGGAAATGGCTGCACAGTTATGTCAATTTGAAGAGGGAGATGAATTTGTATGTCCAGCTCATACATTTACAGCTTCAGCATATCCTTTTGTTAAAAAAGGGGCAAAGCCTGTCTGGGCAGATATTGATTTTAAAACACGAGTTGTTTCCTTAGATACTATTAAAAGATGTATTACTCAAAAAACAAAAGCTATAGTTGTTGTTCATCTATATGGATATATTATTTCAGATATTGAAAATATTGCAAAGTATTGTAAAGAGAATAATTTATTGCTTATTGAAGATGTAGCTCAAGCAATGGGAACTGAAATAAATGGTAAAAGAGCTGGTACATTTGGTAATTTTGGTATCTTTTCGTTTCATTCTCATAAAAATATGACAACTTTAGGGGAAGGGGGTATGCTGGTTGTTCAAGATGAAAAGATAGCCAGTATAATTCCTATGCTAAGACATAACGGACATTGTGGATGGGAGTTTGAAAGGGAAAATTACTGGATACCTGCTATGGGAAATGTTGATATACCTTCATTGAATGGTAAATATCTTATGCCAAATAATTATTGTTTAGGTGAAGTTGAATGTGCATTGGGTTCTAAGTTATTAGAAAGAATTGATAGTTTAAATGCACAAAAAAGGGAGAGAGCATTATATTTTATTGATGTTTTACAAGAGTATGCCCATTTATTGGAATTTCACAGAGTTGATGATATGAAACATAATTACCATTTACTTGTAGCTTATATAAAAAATGGTAAGAGAGATCTCTTTATGCAAAAAATGAGTGAAGAGAAAAAAGTGCAGTGTGTAGTACAGTATTATCCTCTAAACAGATATGATTTTTATACAAAACTTGGATTTTCTCAGGCAGATTGTCCTAACACAGATGAGTTTTTTGATAATATGGTTTCTTTCCCTTTTCATCATATGATGAGTGATGAAGATTTTGAGTACATGACAGTTTCAACTCAAGAGGTTCTAAAAGAGATTGATGGATAATTTACTTATTGTTATCCCTGCTATTAAAAAAAATGCAGTCATTCCAGACCAACTTATTAAAAAACTTAATGGAATAACATTAATACAAAGAGCTATCAATACTGCCAAGGAGATTTCAAAAAATATTTTAATTGTTACAGACTCTCAGGAGATTAGTTTAATAGCAAAACGCAATAATATTGCATATTATTTAGAAAGTAATTTACATTTTGATTCAAATAATATTTTAGATGTTATGAATGGTATCATTGAAAATAAAGATCAAAATATTTTTTTATATAGAGCTAATACACCATTGATAGATAGTGATATATTAAAAAAAGCATATCAGGAATTTTTAACAGATGATACAGTGATTTTAACTTCTGTTAAAAGTTTGGATAAACAGCTCTTTAGATATGAGAACAATGTTTTGAAAAAGAGTGATATTAAATATTTTAAAGAATTAAAAGCTTTTTATATTTATAAAAAAAATGAGAAATTTCAAAATTTAAAACCATTTAAGCCATATATTATTGAAAGTGAAATTTCTATAGAAATAGAAAGTTATCAAGATTGGTGGATATGTGAAAAGGTATTACAAAGAAAGAGAATTGTTTTTCATGTTATAGGTAATACAATTCTTGGTATGGGGCATATTTACCATTCTTTAGCATTAGCTCATGAAATTACAGATCATGAAGTGATATTTGTATGTGATGAAAAATATAAATTAGCTGTAGATAAAATAGCATCTATGGATTATAAGGTTATAGCATCTGATAATGTTGAAAAAACTATTATTGATTTGCAGCCAGATATAGTTATTAATGATATTTTAAATACTTCACAAAATTATATGAAAGTTTTAAAAGAGAAGGATATAAAACTTGTTAATTTTGAGGATTTGGGTGAAGGTTCTTCTTATGCAGATATTGTATTTAACGAGCTCTATGATAGTCCGCAGCTTAACGGAAAACAGTATAGATGGGGCTATAAATATCTTGCATTAAGAGATGAATTTATAGATGCCAAACCTCATAATAAGGATGAAAAGGTAACTTCTGTTTTAATCACTTTTGGTGGTACTGATCAAAATAATTTAACACTAACTGCTTTAGAATCTATTTTACCTATAGTACAAGAGAAGAATCTTAAAATATATATAGTATGTGGTAGTGGATATTTGTTTAAACAGGAATTAGAAGAGTATCTTAAAGATTGTAGTTATAAAAATATTGAACTTACTTATGCAAGTAATGTAATTTCGCAAATTATGGAAAAAACACAAATCGCCATCTCCTCAAATGGTAGAACCGTATATGAATTAGCACATATGAATATTCCTTCTATTATTATTTCCCATCATAAAAGGGAAGCAACACATACTTTTGCTTCTTTGGAAAAAGGTTTTATTAATTTGGGTGTGTATAATACTGCTACTAACAATTTAATAAGAGAAAAATTTCAAAAAATGGTTAAAGATAATGATTACAGAGAATTACTTTTTATGAATATCAGAAAATATGATTTTTTGGAAAATAAACAACGAGTTGTAAAAGAGATTTTGGGGTTATTATGAAAAAAACAATAGCAATTGTTCAAGCAAGGGTTGGCTCAACTAGATTGCCTTTAAAAATGATGCTTTCTTTACATGGAAAACCTATTATAGAATGGGTGTTAACAAGGGTTTCTAAAGCACAGTTAGTAGATGAAATAGTTGTTGCTATTCCTGTTAGTGAAGATAATGATATTTTGGAAAAATATATTTTAGAATTGGGATTTAATGTCTTTAGAGGAAGTGAAGACAATGTACTTGAGAGGTTTTATAAGTCTGTAAAAGAGAAGTCACCTTCAGAGATTGTAAGAATTTGTGCAGATAATCCTCTTATAGATCCATTGGAAATAGATAATTTAATAGAGTTTTACCATAACAACAGTTGTGATTATGTATATAATCATATCCCAAAAGAAAATTTGTATCCTGATGGTTTGGGAGCAGAAATTATTTCTTTTGATTTATTAAGCAAATTATACAATGTTGTAGAATCACAACATCATAAAGAACATTGTTTATCATATATACATGATAACAAAGAACAGTTTGATATACGAACTTTTGATCCTTTAGATAAAGATTTGAATCATCCTGAATTACGATTTGATATAGATACTTTTGAAGATTATAAAAAACTAGCAATGAAAAATATCAATATAAATACCTCTTCAAAGGAATTGATAAAACTATTTTTGGAGTCTAATAAATGAAACTAATTGAACTTTTTAATATGATAAATTCTTGTGAATACAAGTTATACCAACCCTATGTTATAGCAGAGGTTGGAGTAAACCATGAAGGAAGTATGGAACTTGCCAAACGTCTTGTAGATGAAGCAAAAGAGGGTGGTGCAGATGCTGTGAAGTTTCAAAGCTATAAAGCTGAAACATTAGCTTCTAAAGATTCTCCATCATATTGGAATACTACAAAAGAACCAACAACCTCTCAGTACGAACTTTTTAAGAAACATGACAGTTTCTGGATAGATGAGATGCAAGAGCTAAAAGAGTATTGTGATAAAGTAGATATTGAGTTTATGAGTACCCCTTTTGATATAGAAAGTGCAGACTTTTTAAATGATATGATGGATGTTTATAAAATATCTTCTTCAGATTTAACAAATAAACCTTTTATAGAATATATGTGCCAGTTTAATAAGCCAATTATTCTCTCAACCGGAGCTAGTAGTTTACATGAGATACAAGAAGCAGTAAGTTGGATAGAAAAGTATGCTAATCCTTTGGCACTTTTACATTGTGTACTGAACTATCCAACAGCAGATGAAAATGCAAATCTTGGTATGATACTTGATTTAAAACAAAAATTTCCAGATAAAATTATAGGATATAGTGATCATACATTACCTAAAGATATGAAAGTATGTGAAATGGCTACAATGCTTGGAAGTGTAATCATTGAAAAACATTTTACACATGATAAGACCTTACCTGGAAATGACCATTACCATGCTATGGATAAAGAGGACTTAAAACTCTATAGAAAAAATCTTGAAAGAACTTTTGAGATATTGGGTGGGTTTAAGATCCAAGCACTAGAAGATGAAGCACCAGCAAGAGCAAATGCTAGAAGAAGCTTAGTAGCTGCTAAAAATATTAAAAAAGGACAAGTCATTACAAAAAAGGATTTAACCTTTAAAAGACCAGCAAGTGGAATAAGTCCTAAGTTTATAGATGAAGTGGTTGGGAAAAAAGCTATAAATGATATAGAAGAAGATAGTGTTATGAAGTGGAATATGTTTGATTAATGAGTTTAGTTATTATAGATTTAGATAGTTGGGTTAAACTGAATAGTTTAGAAATTAAGAGGTATGGGTCTAGTGGAAGTGTCTTTTTGGCTCTTTCTCCTTGTGCATTTTATTTTTTGGAAGAAAGTAAAGTAAATTATATCCATTTTCATAATATAGTTTCAAAGGAAATATTTCGTGATTTACTTTTAGAAGTTTATAATACGACTCGATTAAAGAATAAATCAAATAGTTATTTTGATGGTTTTTTTAGAAATATTGCACAAAAAATTAGTAGAAATTTATATTTAGAGACTCTTGTTGATTTTATATTTAAAGGTAAGTACACAAAGATTGTTCTTATTACAGACAGAACGAGAGATTATGAAAAAAGTATAGATTTTACAACTGTAATTAGATTAAAAGGAGAAAAGAATACTTTAGTTAAAAAACAAAAATTATTTTTTAAATATGATTTTTTACAGATGTGTAAAAAACTTTTGTATAAGATTAGAGGAGTAAATTTATATTATGATTGGCAATTTATAGCATATAAAGTTAAGAAAAAGAATGTTGTAGTAAAAAGACAGACAATTATTTTTAATATTGAGAACCAATATAGTAAATATATTAGTGATAAATTGGTTAAGTTTGAAGTTGATACTAAGCTAATTGGTTTAACAAATTATTTTACATTCTTAAGAAGTGAGATATATTTAGCTATTTTGGAATATAGGAAAAGAAATAAAGTATATTTTTATCAACATGGATCATATTTATATAAAAATATTTTTATGAAATATGCAGAAGTTAATATGGCTGATATTAACTTTGTGTTTAATGATTATACAAAAAATTATTTTCAATCATTAGGAGCAAAAAGAGTATATACAACAGGATCAATTTTATTTAATAAAATGATTAAAGAGAAAGAGAAAGAGTATGATTTTTTATATATTACTCAGGGACATGATTATTTAGGAGATACTCAATATGTGGATTTTGAAAATTCTTTACATAGTTTTGATGGATATGAACTTTATCAAAGACATAAAAGTATAATTAAACTTTTTGGAGAAGGCTTTAAAGATAAAAAAATAATAATAAGAGTCCATCCTTGTGTCGTTACAAATGGTGTGTATGTGCCATTCTGGGAATTAGCAGAATCATATTCAAATATTACTATAGATATAGATATACCTATGCATACTTTGATAGAAAAATCAAAGTATATAATAAGTGATTATTTTACTACAGAGTTTATAAATAGAGAATTACATTATAAAAGGGATATTATATTATTTCAAGGAGCACCAACTCCATTACCTAAAGAAACTATAGAAGATATGAAAAAAATGTTTATTCTTATAGATACAGTTAAGGATTTAAAAGAAAAAATAAAAAATATCGAAGATATAACAAATAATAGAAAAAGATATAATGATATTATCGAATATTATTCATCTAAAAAATGTGATACGAAAGAAGAAGTTCTTAATATTCTAAAGAAAGAATTTTATGGAAGATAGTCTCAAAAAGCGTTATAGTATAAAACTTTTAGCAAATATTGTGACAGGTCTCATTAATGCTATTTTGGTAGCTATTGTGCCAAAGGCTTTAGGACCTATTGCTTATGGAGAGTTTGTGTATTTACAAAACTTTTTTATGAAGTTTATAGGTTTTTTAGATATGGGAAGTTCTATAGCTTTTTTTACAAAACTTTCTGCAAATCATCAAAGAAAAGAACTTATTGTTTTTTATTTTGCTTATGCTTTTTTTGTTATGTTTATTTTGGTAGTGAGTATCTATGGGATGTTATTTTTTCATTATAGTGAAGTTTTTTTACCTCAGATACCACAAGAGTATATTTTTATGGGACTTTTTTTTAGTTTTTTTACTTGGTTGACACAAGTTTTTATTAAGATTTCGGATGCTTATGCTTTGACTGTCTCGGTAGAACTTATTAAAATTTTTCATAAACTTTTTTCTTTATTGCTATTATTTTTTATTCTTTCATGGAATGATTTTACACTTTATAAATATTATCTTTTCCATTATCTTGTTTTAGTAGTTTTTATAGGTGTTCTTTTTTGGCTTTTTAGTAAAAAAGAGATTTTTATAGATCTCCATATAAACTCTTTAACAAATCATTTTCGTACTTTAGTAAAAGAGTTTTATGCTTATTGTCATCCTCTTTTTTTCTATAGTATTATTGGTTTAGGAGCTGGTTTTTTCGATATTTGGTTACTTCAGAAAGTAGCAGGGAGTGAACAAACGGGTTTTTATGGTGTAGCATACTCTCTTGCTGCTATGTGCTTTTTGTTTACGAGTGCAATGACACCTATCATAACGAGAGAGTTTTCGAAATCGTATGAACAAAAAGATTTTAAAAATATGAGGAAACTTTTTTTTCGTTATATCCCTATGCTCTACAGCATAGCTGCTTATTTTGCTGTTTTTGTTTCTATACAAAGTGATAATATTTTAGCAATTTTTACAGATGTAAGATTTCATGATGCAGAAGCTGTTTTGATGGTAATGGCACTTTATCCTATCCATCAGACTTATGGTCAGCTTAGTGGAAGTATTTTTTATGCGACTGGACAAACAAAACTGATGAGAAACATAGCACTTTTTACACAACCCTTAGGGATGATTGTAAGTTTGGTACTTATCTACTTTTTTGATTTAGGAGCTTTGGGTCTTGCTCAAAAGATGGTACTAATTCAATTTATAGGGGTGACGATACAGCTTTTTTTTAATGCAAAACTGCTTAAATTTGATATGAGATATTTTTTATGGCATCAGTTGTATAGTATTCTTTTTTTTGCTCTTTTAGCATTTTTTGTAAGTGGTATTGTTGGAGCTGATACCCCTTTTAAAGCTTTTTTGTTTTCAGGTGTTTTATACACAGTTCTTGTTATAATCTTTGTATATATTGTGCCACAGATCTTTGGTGTGACAAGAGAAGAATTACTCTCTTTTAGAGAACTTCTCATGGAAAAAATAAGGAAAATATCATGAAGGGTATTCGTGTTTTAGATTGTACATTGCGTGATGGTGGTTATGTGAATAATTGGCAGTTTTCCAACACACAAATACAAAGTATTATAGGCTCTTTAGAAGATGCACATATAGAGATTATAGAGTGTGGGTATCTGAATGATTCTCAAGGGAAGGGATTTGATACAACACTTTTTCAAGATGTTGATTCTTATATGAAAGTTGTTGGAGCTATTGAGACACAGGCACAAAAAGTAGTTATGATAAATTTTGGTGATTTTGATATCTCGCATCTTCCTCCTAAAAATACAAATACGATAGATGGCATTAGACTGGCATTTCACAAAAAAGATTTACAAGAAGTTTTTGTATATGCACAAAAAGTTATAGAACTTGGGTATACACTCTATTTTCAGCCTATGGTAACTAAGAACTATAGTGATTTGGAATTTTTGTCTTTAATTGAAAAAGTAAACCAACTTGGTGTGTACTCTTTTTATATTGTTGATAGTTTTGGGTCAATGACATTGCAGGAATTTCAAAAATATATGATTCTAGCTGATAGCAACTTAAAGCAAACGATTGCTTTGGGGTACCATTCTCATAACAATATGCAGCTGGCATTTTCTAACGCTATTATGATGTGTAGTATGAATCTACAAAGGGAGATTCTTATAGATGCTAGTATTTATGGTATAGGTAGAGGTGCAGGGAACTTAAATACAGAATTGATTACAGACTATTTAAATACAACGCTACAAAAGTCTTATAATACTTTACCTCTTTTGGAAATAATAGATAAGTTTTTATACTCTTTAATGCAAAAAAATTCTTGGGGTTTTTCACCAGCGCAATATCTCTCTGCATCATTAAATTGTCATCCAAATTATGCGACTTATCTTATTAATAAAAATACGAATCATATTGTAGGTGTAAAAAAAGTTTTAGAACGACTACCTTATGAAAGTAGAAACTCTTTTGATGAGATTCTTATAGAAAAACTTTATAGAGAATTTCTTTTAGAAACAAAAACGCCAGTAACACAAAAATTTATACCACCAGCTTCAAAACAAATATTTTTACTTGCTTCTGGAAAGAGTGTTCAAAAGTATACAGATACAATTCAGGAGATGGTGTATTCTCAAAAGTATTGTACGATTGCATTAAACCATAAACCCTCTTTTGAAGTTGATTATTATTTCTTTTCAAATCAAAAAAGGTATGATGAATTTGCATCTGTCCTTTTAGAAGAAAAAACTATTGTTACTTCCAATATCGCACTCAAAAAGAGTGTTGCTTATGTTCTAGATATAGAGCAACTTGTGCATATAGATGATTTATTTGTTACAAATGTTGCGATGGTTATGATGCACTATCTCTTGCTTCTTGGTATACAAAAGATAGCAATAGCAGGTTTGGATGGATACAAAATAAATGAAGACAATTATAACTACAATGAAACAAATGTAATTACAAATCAAGAGGAACTACAACAACAAAATGAGATTCTTAAAAGATCTTTACACTATTTTACAAGAAAAATAGAGGTGAATTTTATAACACCGACAACTCTACAATAATCAAGGAACCCTTTATGTTAAGAACAAATTATTTACAAAAAAAATTAAACAATAATGAATCTGCAATAGGTACATGGAACATCATTAACTCTACAATGGTTATTGATGTTATTGCAAGCAGTGGGATAGATTTTATAGTGATAGATGCAGAACATGGTGCTATTAGCTTTGAAACGGCACAAACGATGGTGAGTATTTGTGAAAGTTATGGTGTGTCTCCTATTATGCGAGTGGGTGAAGTGAATGAGAGTTGGATATTAAGAGCTTTAGATATTGGTATGCATGGAGTGCAGTTGCCAAACATCACAACGAAAGAGGATGCTGAGGCATTTGTTTGTTATGCAAAATATCCACCTATGGGACAAAGAGGTTTTTCCCCTTATACAAAAGCTGGTTTATATGATGTAGCTCATGGAAAAGAGCTTCCACAAAAAGCAAATGAAAATACTTTACTTATTGCCAATGTTGAGGGATTAGATGGTATGAAAAATCTTGAAGATATTGTACAGGTTGATGGAATTGATGTTATTTTTATAGGGTTGTTTGATATGAGTAAGTCTCTTGGAATTGCAGGGGATGTCCAAAACCCTCGTGTTTTGCAAAAGCTTGATGAAGCAATAGAGATGATTCATAAATATGGGAAAAAAGTGGGTTCTATCGCTTCAACTTTAGAGATGTTACAACTTTTAAAATCAAAAAATATAGATTACCTGACCTATTCTGTTGATACTGGTATGATTAAAGAGAGTTACATGACAATGTTACAAAGTTTTAAGGAGTCCTAAAATGGAAACACGATTTGAGACAATGCAAAGGCTCCTTGAGAGTAGAAAGTTTTTTAAACTTGTATGTGGAGCAGGGAATGAAGATGCCAAAGAGGTTAAAAAACTGGTGGTTTTATATACACTTGCAGGGGCAAAAGGGTTGGATGTCTCAGCAAATATTGAAGTTGTAAAGCATGCTGTAGAAGGGATAGACTTGGCTTTTTCTTTAGCAGATGAGTTTGGTATAACTCTTAGGACACGCCCTTTTATAACAGTAAGTGTTGGTATGCCAGGAGATCATCATGTGCGAAAAGCTTTTATCAATCCCCTTACATGTATAGAGTGTAATTTATGTATTCCTGTATGTCCAACAGATGCTATTCCTGATGAATTGGTAGTGATTACAGAAAAATGTATAGGGTGTGGAAATTGTAGTGCCATATGCCCTAAAGATGATATTATCTCTTATACAAACAATCAAAGAGAGTTACAAGAGTTACTTCCAAAATGTATAGAAGCTGGGGCAGAACAGATAGAGTTACATGCTGCTGTTGCTGATGATACAGCTATCATGGATGAATGGCAGATTGTATGTGATGCAAATCCAAATGGGCATGTTTCTATGTGTTTAGATAGATTGCATTTGTCTAATTTTAGCTTTGAAAAAAGGGTTGAAAAAGCAAAAGCAATAGCTGGAAATCGTTTAATTATTCAATCTGATGGGTATCCTATGAGTGGTGGTAGTGATGATTTTAATACAACACTTCAAGCTATAGCTACAGCAGATGTATTAAATAAGCGTTTTAATATGGTGCTTGACAAAAAGACAAAGCAACTCAAATATAAAAAGACAATAGAAGTTCATCAGTTACTTTCAGGGGGAACGAATTCTCTTACAGCTGTGTTGGCTGATCAGTGTGGTGTTCGATTTCAAGGAGCTTCACTTGGAACTTTTGCAAGAAAACTTGTCAAAGATATTATTAACAATGAAAATTTTTATGAAAATAAAGAACTTATAAAACAGGGATATCTCATAGCAAAAAAATTGGTTGTTGAAAATATTGGAGAGGTGCATGAGTAAGATTCAACTACCTTTTACAACACTTCACAATGTAAAAATGGTAGTTTTTGATAAAGATGGTACATTGATTGATATCCATCATTATTGGTGTTCAATGATACAATTTAGAGCATCTTTTTTTCTGAAAACATTAGTAGATGGGATTGACAAAGAGAAGGTGTATGCACACCTTATAGATGCTATGGGAATAGATGCTAACAATAAAATGAAACCTGAAGGTCCTGTGGGTATAAAGCCTCGTTCTTTTATAGAAAAGAGAGCCCTTGAAGTACTTCATTTGTATGATACAGAATATACTCTTGAGCAAGTACAAGAAGTTTTTCTCAAAGTTGATGAGTATTCTAAAGAACATCTTCATGAGATTGTCCAACCTTTACAAGGAGTGAAAGCTCTTCTTGAAAATTTGCAAAAAAATGGTGTGATGATGAGTATTGCAACGACAGACAGAACACAAAGAGCAATGCTTGCAATGCAAACTTTGCATTTAGATACTTTTTTTGAGGATATTGTGGGGGCTGATAAAGTATTGCACCCTAAACCTAGTGGGGATTTGGTGAGATATATAGCAGATAGACATCATATAGAGATGGATGAGATTGTTGTCGTGGGGGATTCTATGGCTGATTTATTGATGGCACAAGATGCACAGTGTCGTTTTATAGGGGTAAAAACAGGACTTTATACAAAAAGATTTTTACAAGAGAGTAGTTATCTTATAGAGCATTTGGCTCAAATGGAGGTTTGTGTATGAAAATAGTTGGCATGATACCAGTACGATTAGAATCAACAAGATTACCACAAAAGGCATTACGGGATATTTGTGGTTTACCTATGATTATACATACTATGAAGCGCACAATGATGGCTGAGCTTCTCGATGAGGTGTATGTTGTGACAGATTCTCAAAAAATTCGTACTTTAGTAGAATCACATGGTGGCAAAGTGATTATGACAAAGAGTACACATCAAACAGGGTCTGATAGACTTGCTGAAGCTGCTGAGAAAATTGATGCTGATATTATTGTCAATGTTCAGGGAGATGAGGCTTTGGTGAATCCGTTACATATTAATTGTGGGGTGCAAGCTTTATTAGATTCTCAGGCAGAGGTTTCTATTTTGTTAACGAAATTTTCTAAGAAAAATTCAGCTGGAGATATTAAGGCTGTTGTGAATCTTAAAAATGAGATTATGTATATCTCTCGTAATGATTTACCATCTGATGCACGAGTAGAGGTGAAAGAGATGCTTAAGGCGTATCATGTTGTTTCTTTTCAAAAAGATTTTCTTATAAAGTATGCTTCGTTAGAACAGACACCACTTGAAAAAATTGAGTTCAATGAGTATCTGAGAATTTTAGAAAATGGTTATAAAATCCAAGGTGTTTTAGTAGAAAGTGATGCGATAAGCGTTGATACAGCTCAAGATTTGGAATATGTTCGAGGAAAAATGCGAAACGATCCACTTTTTTTAAAATATAAGGATTCCTAAAATGAGAGCACTTATAGTTTTATCATTACAAGATGCAAAAGAACTTGTGGCAAGAGGGGTTGCAACTACTTTAAATTTAAAAAATACGAAAAAAAAGGTTTATATAGCTTATGGCTCTACAAATGAACTTCTTTTGCATGAGCTTGGATATAAAGTAGAAGGGTATTATAATGGGCATGTCTCTAAAAAGGAACTTCGTTCTTATTCTCAGCGAGCTGATATTGTAGTTTTGAATGGCTCTATAGACTCTTTTGTGCAAGATATGAGTAGTGATGACATTGTTGTTAAGGGAGCGAATGCTCTTAGTTATGAAAATGGTGCGTATCAAGCTGGTGTTGTTGCTGCTTCTGAAAATGGTGGTACTTTTGGAAGTGTTGTGATGAAAGCGAGTTGTGTAGGTGCTCAACTTATTATTCCCGTTTCTCATGAAAAATTTGTACCAAAGCTTTATGATGGTGTTTATACTCAAAGTAGTTTTGATAGATGTATGGGATTGCCTGTAGCGATGTTTCGTTTTCACTATGGTAAGATCTATACAGAGATAGAAGCATTGTATGATATTTACAATCTTAAAGCAAAGCTTTATTTTGCTGGTGGTCTTGGAGAGATGCAGGGTGCTTTGAGTTTTGTGGTTGAGGGAAAAGAGGAAGATGTTTTGAAAGTGATACAGGATTATGATGGATAAGGAACTCAAATTCTTCATTGAAAATAATTTTGATTTTCTTGTACGACTCTATAACCGATATGTTCGTTTTATGATGCGTTATGGAGATGATGTAGAGTATTATGCATCACCTATGATGAATCTACAAGGGTATCCTTCGGAATATTTTTTATCTTTTTGTACAAGGTATTACAATAAAAAACAGCAAGGTTCTTACTCTTTTATAGTGAAGAAAAAAAGTGTTGTTAAATCTTTTTTTCGTTATGGAAAACTTATATTTGTATTTTTTTTCTCTTCTATACTTTTCCAAAAAAAAATAGATAAAAAAAGTATTGTTGTACACGCTTTTCATAAAGATAGTGACTTAAAAAAACAACCTTATACAACAATGAAAACACCACCTTTAGAAAGTTTTGAATCTTATACACTTTATCATGAAATTAATCTCTCTTTTATCTCATTGAAACATCCTTTTAGTTATCGAAAACACTCTATTGTCAGTGGATTGCGTTTTCTTTCTTTTTGGCAGTTTCTTTGCTTACATGGAAAAGCATTGCGTATCTATTATATGAATTATACTTTTGAGGGAAATAGTTATGTATCTATTTTATATACTCTTGTAAAAGGGTATAGTACAGCTTTATTAATCAATGCGTTGGATGAGGATTCTTTGTATCTAAATATGTGGGAGAATCGTGGACATCAACTCATAACAGATAAACTTCTTGAGAATGCAAACAAACAGATTTTTTTAAATCTTGCTGTAAATTTTAGAGTTTCTCCTGAATATACAATGTTTTATCATCTTCGTCATACACCTAAAAGTCAATTTTTGTTTATGTCTCAATTTAATTATGATTTAGTATCAAATCGTTTAAAAAATATCTCTTATGATTTTTTTAAAAATTATAGAATTAATTGTCAGCAATTCTCCTTTAATGATTCTAAAGATGCTATTTTACTCCTTGCTCCATTGTCAAAAGCTACCACTGATGCACTTTATAAATTGATACAAGCATACCCTTTACTTACTATAAGAATTAAACTTCATCCTTTTTTAAAAAGTGATGAATATGATGAAGCATTTATAGAAACCCGTAATATTTATGAAACACTTAGTGATTATACTATTATTGTTTATAGTGGGATTACAACTGCTGCCCTTGAGTTATATTTTCAGGGAAAAACACTTTATAAATTTGAAAGTGAATCTTTTTTAGATATAGACCCTTTGGTAGATAAAGGGCTTGTAGAGAAGATAACTTCTTTAGATAATATAGATACAAAACAAAAACATAGATTGCTTCAAGAGGAAAAAAATTATTATTTAGGGTGTGATAATAAAACATTGCAAGAGATACTACAAGGGATGAGAAAATGAAAATAGGGTATATTGGTGGATTTTGGGCAACAAATATAGGGAATGCTTTTTATAACCTAGGAGCATTGCACCTTTTGAAAAAGGTATTTGGTGAGGAAAATGTTTATTTTATTCCTGATCCACCACAGGAATACTTCTCAAAAATAAAGAACGATTATAAATGGATACAACATTTGGATTTAGATCTTTTCATTATTACAGGGCCAAGTTTAAACCTTTGGCACATAGATGTTTTTCGACCTATTTTTGATGTGTTGAAATCTCGAGGGAAAAAGATAGCTTACCTTTCTGTTGGTGCGACACAATATACACAAGAGGAGGCTGAAACTGTAAGTGATTTTATAAATCAATATGATGTTGCTTTTATGATGACACGAGATGAAGTAACTTACAACCTTTACAAAGAGAAGCTTCATACGAAGGTGTTTAATGGTATTTGCACAAGTATGTTTTTAAATGATGCCGTGAGGGTACCTGATGTAGATGATGAGTATATTGTGAGTAATTTTTCTTTTTTTAAAGAACCTTTTATAGAGAAAAAAGATGGACAGTGGCAAGCTACACATACTTTCATACCAAAATTTCAAAAAGAGATAGATGGGGTTAAAGTTGTACGCACTAACAACTCCTTTTTAATTCCTATGATTCCAAAGTTGCATGATGGGCGTTTGGTATTTAACAGAGAAAATGTGTATTATTCAGATTTACCATATGGGTATCTTTCTATTTTACAATCAGCCCAAAAAGTTTTTTCAGATAGAGTACATACATGTGCTGCAACACTTATTTTAGGTGGGGAAGCGATGTATATTAAAGGTTCTAAGCGTTCTTGTGATGGACGAAATAATCTTTTTAGTCGCTTACATGTAGAGAGTATTTTTTCAAAGCCTACAAAGCTTGATATGAATTTTATTGCATCAGAAAAAAAAGCAATGGAGCAGTTTTTATATGCTATTAAACAAGATTTTCAATAACCTTCCCTCTTATCCCCATTTTAAGATGAATATTTTTAGTGGTACAAACTCACAAGAGGAGATAAAAGAGGTTTTAGCTCTTTTAAACTCCTCTGAACTTGTAGAGGGAAAGGCTAACTATGAGTATATAAATCTTTTACAAACTACTTTAAAAAGTCGAGCTATCTATACCTTCGCAAGTGGAAGGATGGGGTTTTATACTCTTTTAAAAACTTTGGGTATTACAAAAGGGGATGAGATTATTATCCCCTCATTTACCTGTGTTGTTGTCCCTAATGCTATTTTATATACTGGGGCAGAGCCTATCTATTGTGATATTACTCTTGATGATTATAATATAGATGTGACAAAAATAGAAGCACTTATTACTCCAAAAACAAAAGTGCTTTATGCACAACACACTTTTGGTCAAATGTGTGATATAGAAGCGATACAATCACTTGCGAAGAAGCATAATCTTATAGTAGTAGAGGATGCTGCATTAGCTGTTGGTGCAAAACTTCATGGAAAATATGCTGGAACTATTGGAGACTTTGGCTACTATTCAACAGATAGAAGTAAAGTGATAAATACAGGGCTTGGTGGTATTGTCAGTGTAAATAACAAAAAATATATACGCTCTTTTACAAAGCGTTATGAAAAAATTCCCTACCTTAATGAAGTGATAACAAAAAAAATAGCAAGAAGTTTTATACTCAATATTTTAACACTTCATCCTTCCTTTTATTGGTTTGGTAAGTTTCTTAATGCAGTGTTCTCTCAACTTGGAGTGATGTACTATTTTTTAGATGAAAATTATCACCATCTTTCTAAAGTGGATGCGTATCCCTATCCTGCAAAACTTTCGAATGTTTTTGCAACGATTGGTATCTCTCAAATGAAAAATCTTGAGCAAAATATAGCATATCGAAAGAGTGTAGCAGCTTATTATAATGATATTTTAGAGATATATCCTGTAGAATATATACAAGCGAGTGAAAATATATTTTTACGCTATAGTTTTTTAGTTAAAAATAGAGATTATTGGGAGAAAAGATTTAGTTCAAAAATAGATCTTTCTATCTGGTTTAAAACAATAGCATCAGGAAAGTATGAGCATTTTGAAGAGATTGGTTATACAGAGGGGACAAATAAGGTTTCAGAGTATGTTTGTGAACATATTTTTAATCTCCCAACACACCATAATATTGATCCCAAGAGATTGTATACACTTTTAATGGAGTTAAAAAACTCTGGAGATATTTTAACAAAGGAAGCGATTTTATGAAAGTATTACTTTTAGCTGGTGGGTTTGGTACACGCCTTTCAGAAGAGACTGATATCCGTCCAAAACCTATGGTAGAGATTGGTGGGCGTCCTATTTTATGGCATATAATGAAGATCTATTCCACTTATGGTTTGAATGAGTTTGTTGTGCTTCTTGGGTATAAAGGGTATTATATTAAAGAGTATTTTGCAAACTATTTTTTACATCAAAGTGATATCACTATAGATATGTCCAATGGTAAAATGGAGGTGCATAACAACTCAAGTGAACCATGGAAAGTGACCCTTTTAGATACAGGTTTAGACTCTATGACAGGTGGGCGTATTAAGAGGGCTCAGCCTTTTATAGGGGATGAACCGTTTATGTTGACTTATGGTGATGGTGTTGCAGATATTGACATTCACAAGCTTTTGGCATTTCATAAATCTCATGGTAAAGCGATGACAATGACTTCAGCTCAACCTGATGGGCGTTTTGGTGCCCTTGAAATTGCTGAAGATAATAGAGTTAAAGAGTTTCAAGAGAAACCAAAAGGGGATGGTAGCTGGATTAATGCTGGTTATTTTGTATGTGAGAGTAAGGTGTTTGATTATATTACAGAGGGTGATAGTACTGTTTTTGAACAAGTACCACTGAAAAATCTTGCACATGATGGAGAGATTTATACTTATAAACATGATGGTTTTTGGATGCCTATGGATACATTAAGAGATAAGAAATTACTTAATGAGATGTGGGAGAGTGGAAAAGCTCCTTGGAAAGTGTGGGAGAGATAGATGTTTGTAGATGTATATAGAAACAAGAAAGTGCTTGTAAGTGGGCATACAGGTTTTAAAGGCAGTTGGCTGACAACATGGCTGTTAAAACTTGGTGCTGATGTAGTTGGTATATCTAAAGATATTCCAACACACCCTTCTATGTTTGAAGAACTTCAACTTCAAAGTAAAATAAAGCATTATGAAGAGGATGTGAGAGATTTATCTACAATGGTCGAGATTATCGCTCAAGAGAAACCAGACTTTCTTTTTCATCTTGCAGCACAGCCTATTGTTTCTACATCTTACAGTGAACCTATTGAAACTATCTCTTCTAATGTGATGGGGACTGCAAATATTTTAGAAGCACTTAAACGCTCAAACCATAAGTGTACAGCTATTATCATTACAAGTGATAAAGCGTATGACAATGTAGAACAGGTTTGGGGGTATAAAGAGAATGATCAAATGGGTGGTAAAGATATTTACAGTGGTTCCAAAGGTGCTGCTGAACTCATTATAAAGTCTTACTATCACTCCTTTTTTAAACAAAAGGATTCTCGTATCAAACTAGCTGTTGGTCGGGCTGGTAATGTGATAGGTGGTGGAGATTGGGCAAAAGATAGAATTGTAGTAGATTGTATGCAAGCGTGGAGTAAAGGGGAAGCTGTAGAGATACGAAGTCCTCAGGCAACTAGACCATGGCAACATGTGCTTGAGCCTTTGAGTGGCTACTTAAACCTTGGTGCAGCACTCTATAATGATGCAAAGCTCCATGGTGAAGCATTTAATTTTGGTCCTCGTGCAGAACAAAATCATACCGTTAAACAACTTTTAGAAGATTTGAGCCTTTATTGGGATTTTCAAAATGTTAATGATGCTTTTCAAGTTACAGACAATATCCCTTTTCATGAAGCAGGACTTTTAAAACTTAATTGTGACAAGGCACTTTTTTATTTACAATGGCAGGCAAATCTGGAGTATAAAGAGACTATCCGTTTTACAAGTGAATGGTATTACGATTTTTATAAAAATGGTGCAGATATGTTAGAAAAAACACTTTTACAAATACAAGAGTATGAAACAAAAGCACAATCAAGGGGACTCGCATGGATGGAGTGATACTGACTCCCCTAAAGCAGATCCACCACCCCAAAGGTGATATTTACCATGCTATGAAACAGAGTGATGAAGGATTTTGTGGTTTTGGAGAAGCCTATTTTTCAACGATAGCACAGGGGGAGATTAAAGGGTGGAAATGCCATACTCAGATGGTTTTAAATCTTGTTGTTCCTCTTGGTGAGATAGAGTTTGTTTTGTATAATGCAGATACAAAAGATTTTTTCTGTGTTACTCTCTCTCAACAAAACTATAAACGATTGAGTGTTCAACCACATATATGGATGGCATTTCGTGGATTAGGGGAGCATAATATGCTTTTAAATATTGCTTCTATTGAGCATAATCCAGCAGAGGCACTGACAAAAGATTTAAGTGA
>Ga0256828_1000583_pt1 | contig 24088 bp, 31 predicted proteins | sample CV88metaG_FD_185993 | JGI IMG/M metagenome (GOLD analysis project Ga0256828, IMG submission 185993) | Hydrothermal vent microbial communities from East Pacific Rise, Pacific Ocean - CV88 | ecosystem: Environmental > Aquatic > Marine > Hydrothermal vents | place: Pacific Ocean: East Pacific Rise...
AAGACAGCTGTGGGTTCGAGTCCCACCCTTGCAGCCAAAAAAAATGTGCTCGTAGCTCAGTTGGCAGAGCAGGGAACTTTTAATTCTCAGGTCCCAGGTTCAATCCCTGGTGAGCACACCATTAATTAAACTACTTTTTAAAATATTCCAACTTTTATTAAATAATAATCTTACTTTAAGTTAAAAACATGTATAATCTCATACAAATACAAAAAGGAGATAACTATATGTTAGATTTAGAAACATTAAAAACACAAAGAGAACTTATGGAAGGAAATGAAGAGGTATGTAGAATTCTTGATAAACAAATTGAAGAGTTAGAAATTGAGACAGAAAGACCAAAACTTGAGGAAGAGTTAAAAGAGAAGATTCGTCTACATAAAGAAAAACAACAAAAAGCAAAAGAAAGTGTCAGATTGGCAAGAGCTGCCCTTTCTGAATTAGAGCGTACACTTCAAGCTGAGCTAGAAATTTCTGTTAGAGAGATTAATGCCCTAAGATCAAAAATTAATAGTGTTCACGAAGAAAACAATCGCTTAACAATTGAAGATCTATTTGTTCGAGGGGGCACTATTAAAATTTCTCAAGCAGATATTGAAAGATTAAAAAAACGTAATTTCTTCTAAAGAAAGATACAGGAATAATCCTGTATTCTTTTAAACTTCTGAAATCTTTTTAATGCAATATTAATTAAATTTTCTATAAGAAATTATAAGATAGGATAATCCTATCTTATTTTTCCATTAAAAGGTCAATAAACTGCTGAATATCTTCAGATACTTTCTTTTCCTCTTTATTTATTTTATCAATACCATTTGAGTCAATCATACTTGCTTGAAGTTCTTTATTTTTATAAAAATTATCTTTATGATTTACTATTTGACCTCTATTAATCATTATTAAATGAGCTAATAGAACAGATTTTTCTAAAGCCGTTAATTCTTTCCAGTTACTTGGTATATATCCTGAACAACTTTCTGCCCATATAGGATCAAAATTAAATGGAAATATAAACCAGCCATTTTTAACTCCATGATCATTTACATTAAATGGCATACACCCACTTCTTTTACATTTTACATGGTGAGAACTTCCTGGAATATTTTCCTTGAATATACATTTTTGACAATTCATATTGTCTCCTTTAAATTTAATTTTAAAATCATTAAGACTTTAATTTTGTAATATTAAGTTTTACTTAAAAATAAAACAACAATAATTAATTTTTGATTCTTTAATTAAAATTTAAGATTTATTCAGCTATAATTTTCTTGTGCGTAAAGGGAGTAGGCACCCTTAGAAGTTTTTCTGTTTTCTTGTTTGAGTAGGACCTAATTTTAAAAATAGAGGTTAAGATTTAATTAGGTTTTAAGTTTTAACTTTGTATAATTCTTATACAAATTAAGAGAAACTTTGATTTTAAAATATGTGAGATTAGCTCAGTTGGATAGAGCTACGGGTATTTAATCCGTGAGCATTGGTTCGAGTCCAATATCTCACAACAAAAAAATGGTCTGGTAACTCAGTTGGTTAGAGTCCTCCGCTCATAACGGAGTGGTCCTAGGTTCAAGCCCTAGTCAGACCACCATTTGTACGCGACCAGTTTATCGATTTAAGAGCTTTTAGGAGCTTTTAAACCGTCAAACTGATTTTACAGGTAAATCCTATTACTTGAACCGAAATAGACTAATAAGGATAAGGAAGGCTTTGTTTACGACAATCTGGTTTTTCGGACTTGATTGTTTGTTTATCAAAGTTCTTCGTGGCGGACGTATAAAATACATTTACTTTTATTTAAGCTATTTTACCAAACTTCCCAAGCTATACTTTTTGATAATGCATGTGTTTTAATTGGTTTGTCAAAATTATTATTTGATAGCCATTGTTTTAATAGGCGTCTATCTTTTCTATTTGCATTAATTTGAATATATTTTCTTCTTCTTGCAGAATAAAATCCAAATATATTATAAAAATCCTTAGGCAATGGTCTCCCATACAAAAAATAATTAACCTTGTTTCTGTATGTAGAATATTTTTTTTCTACATATTTTTCTACAGATCTATCCCAATCTAAATAGATATATTCTACAAAATACAATTCTTTTATAAAAGAGCTTTTTATGATCTCTTGAGTATAATAATCATACCAGTTACCTTTATAAAGAAAAGCTAAAGTATTTTTATTATAAAAGAAATCAATTTTATATTTTGTATGAGAAATTAAAGAAAGCTTAACAAATAGCTCTTTGTTTATCTTTTTCTTAATTGAGTAAATATACTCTTCAACATTTAATTTGTTTTTTCTTCCATGGGTATTTGCTTTTATATGATATTTAATATTATCTTTTAAAATATGCTTTCTTTTTGTTTTCTTTCTTTTCTCACCTTTATGGTTATACCCCGAAAGTTTTTCTTTCCATAATCCTTTCATAAATAGACTCCAATCACATAAAATGTGAGTAACTTTTAAATTTAAATGTATAAAGCATTTTAAGTTACTTAATAAACACCTAAAATTTTAATTGTTCTCATAATAAACCTCTATGTTTTATATATGAAATACATTATACCAAAAATACAGCTTAATGTAACGAGTGAATGTCTCTAAAAACCAGTTTAGCTGTGGTCCACAAATAATATTTTTTATAGAATCTTATGTATTACATATAAATTATCTTTATAGATAATAATTTAAAAGAAAAGGATTGTTATGTCTGAAAATTTAACATTTTCAATAACTGGAGAATATATAGTTAATGTTGCTAGAGATTGTATGCTTTCAGAGAATACACAGGCAGCTTATGAAATATTAGAATCAGGAGGAATTCCTTCAGATTTAATATATGAGATAATGGCTGGAAAGAAAACATTGTCTGGAGAGAATGAAAATATTGTTGTTGTGAAAGATAATAATAGTGATAAATACATAAAAGATCTTTATTATCTTTTTAAAAACATTGTTGTTTTCAACAATAAAGTTTATAAAGCTGTAGCTAAAATTAATGTCATGAAAAAATCTCATGAATTTGCTTTAAAAAGATTTGAGTTAATCTATAGATTTAATAATGATAATATTGTTAAATTTAATAGCAATGGAGACTCTATTGTATTTGAGCCGTACAATAACAATCTACCACCTTTCATTATGAAAGATTGTAAAAATAAAAATTTAGATATTATTGATATGAAATATTTAATAGAACTTGGCATAGAAGATTTTAATTTTTATAAGGACCCTAGTAGCTCTGTAAGCTTAATTCTAGAAGATATATTTAAATTTAAAAAACTAAATATTGAAGATTATGAAGATATTTATTATGAAGAGCTTTACAAAAGAAGAGGACTCATATCTAAATATTCAGAAAAAGAATATTTAGAAAAAATTGAAGAATATCGAACTAAGATTCTTGAACAAAGTAAAAGTTTTATTCAAGTTGGTAAATACAAAATACCAAGAGAGCCTTTTGTTAAATGGTGTAAAGGATTAGAATCTTATATTTCTAGCAGATTTGAAGAAGTTGAGTGGAAAGTTATTTCTCATTCTGGTTTAAAAATGTATAGCGACGATCCATGTCATACAGATTGGATTATTGGCGTTGGTATGAATCCACAAGAATTTTATAGATCAGATCTTGAAAAAGCTGTTACTGAATTTTTAACAGCAAGTTCTGAAGATATTATTGTTCTATCTGGTGGTGGAGAAGTAAGTGAAATTTTAACAGATAATTTAGAAGATTGTAAGGATAAGATTCTTATAATCCCACATGCTGGTATTGAGTATTTTGAAGCTGCTAAACAAGCTAAAGCTGTCATATGTAAAATTGGTGGTGAAGGAGCTCACTTAGTTGTTAATGCAAAAGAGTATGGATTGAATATTTGTATTGCATTTCATTTATACGAAAAATTAAAAGAGGGATATATTGGTGAAGCGATATATATCGATTTTGATAAAAATAAAATTTATTATTAAAGGATAAAAAATGAGAAAAGATTTATATTTAAGTGAATTATCAAATATTGTTAATTCATTTGATCATGTTGAGGTTCCGTTATTTGTAGTTTTTTCAAGATTAAATAGCTTATCTAGGCTTCAATTTTGGATAAATTCTATTGATAATAATCGATTGTTTGCTGTTCGATCTTCTTCAAGTAAAGAGGATCAAATAGATAAAAGTAATGCAGGGTTTTATAAATCTTTTTTAAATGTAAAAAAAGAAGATTTAATAGATAAAATAGAAAAGGTTTTAGAAACTTCTGAATTCGTTATTGTCCAAGAAATGATAGTAGAACCGGATATTTCAGGTGTTGCTTTCATTGAAGAAGATTCTGCCTCAATTAATCTATCACCTGGGTTATGTTCTGGTATTACTGAAGGTAAAGTTTTTACAATTAAAATGAAATATCTAAATGATAAATTTACTGAAATTGATATGCCGCCTTTGATTCTTAAAACAAGTATGGAAGGCGACGAGTTTAGATTTCAAGAAGTAAAACTTGAGAAAAAGGAAGTTCTTGAAAAGTATTCAAAAAAAATAGAAGAGCTTTTTAAATTGAAAGAATTTTTTGAGTTTGATTTGGATATAGAGTTTTCAATAAAAGAAAATATTTTATATCTTCTTCAGATAAGACCTATTGTAAAAAAGATATAGGGTAAAACCTATATCTTAAAACTATCTAGTTTTTATTTAATTTAGAGAAAAAATATCATTTTTTATAGTGTTAAACAGGGTCTTGTCTCTTTTAAAAATCTCAGACAACAAAGAAATACCATAAGCTCTATTTTTATAGTACGGTAAATTTGTAAAAAACTGCTTAATACTATCTTTATCTGATTTTGATAATAAGAAAATTATATCTTCAATAGAAAAATTTTCAATTTCTATAAAATGAGAGCCAACTATCATAATTACATACCTAGATAAGCTTTAACATATCTTAAATGATATTTTGGATCATACATTAATATCTCCCTATTTCCCACTTTATACCAATCGTACTTTACCGGTTTTTTATTGTAGGGAGTTGCTCTTTTGTATGAGATATCTTTTTTTAAAAAGTATTTTATATATACAAAAAAAGAAATTTGTCTTGTCGTCAAAACAGCTACTGCATAAACAAAATCTTCGAATTTTTCATTTTTAAAAAAAGAGCTTTTCCAGGCTTCCTCGAGACTCAATATTAAAGATTGTTTCAAATCAGGAAATATTTTACTCAACTCTTTTTTTAATTCTTCTTTAGTTAATAGTGGAGATACAATACCGCCTGTATTTCCGAATAATATTTTTGATCGTTTTGTATTTGGTATTTTTTGTATTTTCATAATTTTTCCCTGAATTTTTTGTATGGGTAATCATACATAAGTTTTGCTTAATAGAATCTTAACTTGAAATTGGTTTCTTAAGTTTCGTATAAGCTTTATTTGTTATCATACACATAAAAAAGGAGCTCATATGTTTATCGAATCTGTTGGTGGTTTACAAATTTTTGGGATTGAAGAAAAAGAAAATAAAGGTATTGATATTGATATTGTTCTTAAGTCTCCTGCAGGGGATATTGAAAAAGAGTCTCAATTCACCATACAAAATAACAAAATAGCAAATACAAAAGGTCTTAATAATTTTGTTAAAATTGATTTAAATAGAAAATTAAACTCTTTAAATGATATCGATATCAAAATTCAAAAAATAGATTTTGAAAATGGTAAAGATCAAACATTGATTGATTTTTCTGTTTCAGGTAAAAAATTTAAGAATGTCTTAATTGACTGGAAACACGTTAACAATATGATTGAAATAGAAGCGCCAATGGTTTCTGGTGATAAAGTTATAGATACTCGAATTTTTTCTGATTCTGTTTTAGATTCTTATATTAATTATTTCTTAAAAGCTGCAGCTGCTTCTGAAAAAACAATTGCCAATATGAACATGATTTTGTTCTTTGAAACTGTTGAAACACAAAGGATAATCCATATACTAAATATGCTGATATCATTATCGCTACTATTGAACTATAACGGATATAAATTGATTAAGAGGGGATATTTTAATTTTTCATTTAAGGGAATTGAATTTTCTGTTACATTTAATGTTAGTAATCAATTTAAAGTTTCTGCTGATATAGTTGCGAAATTTAATGATAACGTATATGTTATTTCTGACTCTGACAGCGACAAAGATTTTGATACGGGTGCAATTTTAAGTTTATTAAAAAACAATATGAAAGATATTGAAATTGTAAAATTTTCAAATAAGAATACAAACAAAAAGAATTTTTTATATTATGAAAGTTTTTTTAGTGGTGAAGATATACTTTTTTCTTTAGATAATCAATCTATATCAAATTTGCTTTTATCTACTGATAATATTTTTTTAGATAAAAATGGACAAATAACTCATGTTTTAAATCCTGAAGAAAAAATTAAAGCTATTTTGGAGTCTATTTTCTTTAAATTTTAAGAGAAATCTAAACATATGTAAGATATAATAAAAAATATAGGCCCTAAGTTGTTATTTTTGTAAAAAAATGATTAATACTAATTATAACTTTAGATTTTTCTTTAGTTTAAAAATAAAAAAGTCCCACAGGGCAAAGGAGAAGATATGTATAACAAGATAATTTTAGTTGGAAACTTAACACGTGACGTTGAGCTTAGATACTCTCAGAGCGGTATGGGAATTGCAAAAGCTGCAATTGCAACAAGTCGTAAATTCACTAGTAATGGTGAGAAAAAAGAGGAGGTCTGTTTTGTAGATATCACATTCTTTGGAAGAAGTGCCGAAATTGCCAACCAATACCTCCGTAAAGGAAGTAAAATCCTTATAGAAGGAAGATTAAATTTTGAACAATGGGTTGACCAGAATGGGCAAAATCGTTCAAAACACTCTGTGGTTGTAGAGAGTATGCAAATGTTGGGAAACCCTCAGCAACAAGCAGCGCCTCAGCAAGCAGCGCCTCAGCAAGCAGCGCCTCAGCAAGCAGCGCCTCAGCAAGCAGCGCCTCAGCAAGCACCTATGCAGCAACAAGCACCTATGCAGCAACAAGCACCTATGCAGCAACAAGCACCTATGCAGCAACAAGCACCTATGCAGCAACAAGCACCTATGCAGCAACAAGTGCCTGCTATTGATATTGACGAAGAAGAAATCCCTTTCTAGGGGTTTCTTGTTTCGCCACTAAAACTTATTTAGTTTTAATCCTCTTCTTAATATTCCTAAATAACACATTTTTCTTATTACATATAAATCATTTATTTTTTAAATGAAAATTTAACATTAAGGATAAAATATGATTTTCGAAAAACTTATGGAGAACGAATCATATTGGGATTCAATCAATGTAGATAAAATATTGGTTGAAAATGGTGATATTGAGCAAAAAGAAACTGTTCAAGTTAATGTTGGTCCTGAGGATCTTTATGACATAATGTCTGAACATTTCATAGAAGTTATTCTTGAAAATGAAAAACTTATTGAAGACACAATTAAGGTTCATGCAGCTAAAAGATATAATAGAAAATATATCAATGCTCGTAAACACTTAATTAAAGATAAAAAATACATAATCAGAAGAGTTTGGGCAAAAAGTAATTCTGAAATGTATAAAGAAGAGCTTTTGAGCAAAAATATTATTTCTATAGATAATGAAGTTAGTGTTCGTTTTGTTCAAAAAGAAAAAACAACAACAGTTATTCCTAAATTTGTTGATATTAAATTTAATGGATATGACTTTAAAGATCATATTGAAGGTAAATTTATTGTAACTGAAAAAGAAGATAGATTTATTTTAGAATCAATTCCTTCTGAAGATCAGTATGCTTGGGAGCCTAAAAAGATTGTTATGAAAGATAACATTTTTGATATTTTCATGAAAGATAGAAAAGACCTTGCTTTTGAAAAGGTAACTCAAAGAGGTTTTGATTATACACAAGCTTCATATTATCTTTCTGGCAATACATTTTTCTATGGAAAACCATATGAAAATGGATTTATTGGTAATATAAATATTAATAAATTCAGTCATGATTATAATGGTTGGATTTCTGCAAAAGCTATGAAAATCAAAAAAATCAAAAAAGCTTTAGACATTCTTGAAAAAGAGGGTCTTAATGAATGGTTTCAAAATGAACGTAATGACGCGTTTTATATAAACTATTTTGATTGGGAAGATTTTGAAGACAAAAATGATTATTACTGCCCTTCAGGTATTGAGGGGTATATAAAACCATTCCTTGGAATGGATAAATTTTATTATGACGACAATGGTAGTTTTGATCTTCTTGAAAAATATGAGGAAGATCAATATTCCAACAAAGATTCTGATTACTATGACGATAGTTATATGTATGACGATTTTTGGGACTATGAATAAGAGCTATAAGAGCTCTTATAGCTTTTTTAAGTTATAATATAATTTTAATTTAAAAGAAGATATATTGGGAATTATAATTGCCCTATCTATTGTTTCTATAATATCTATCACATTAATTTATTTATAAAAAAGGATTTTATTATGTCTACAATGTTAAATGTCGCTGTTGTTGGAGCTTCTTCTGCTATTGATATAGTTTATAAGCAGTTAAGAAAAAGTTCAGGTTTAAATGTTACTTGTGTTGAAAATCTTCATGATATTGAAGATTCTTATTCGTCAATGAGAGAAATGTTATTTCTATTAAAACCTAGAAAAAAAGAGCTTGATTATCTTTTATTGGATAATCCAAAATTTAATAAGAAAAGTTTAAGAAAAAATTTGAATTTTAATAATATTCAAAAAAATAAATTTATTCAAAGAACTTGTCTTCATGTTATGCACCAAAAGGGGTAATTGATACCCCTAAATTAGATTACTACTTTTAGTTTCAATAACATTTATTTCTTTTTAAGAAAAAATACAATACAATACAAATTATTTTTAAAGGACCTTGTATGAGTAAAAAATTAACTGATTGGCAATTAGCTGAAAAAAGACTTCGAAAAAAAGTTTTTACTGGGAAAGAGCTGTCTCCGCAACAAGAGCTTTTTAGAGAGGTATTTATTGAAAATTTTTCTAAAAAATACATTAAATCTAATAAAATAAACATTGGCCTTCATTGGAATATTAAATTATCTGATCTAATTGATAGTATGAATATAGAGCTGTCTTTAAATAAATTAGATTATATTAACTCTTTTGAATTTATTAAAGATATCTTTAAATTTTATTCTTTTATAGAAAAAAATGATAAATATATTTGGATATCAACTAAAACAACTAAAATTTTTAAAGAGGTTATTTTTTCAAAAGAAGATAACAAAATTAAAAATAAATTCTTCTTATTTAAATCAAAAAGAATTGAAATTATTTTATTAGTAAAAGAGCGAAAAATTATTCTTAATGAAATAAAAAATAATAAGATAGACAAAAGCTTTACTAAAAGTTTTGAAATTCGTGATTTAGATATTTATCCTTCTGAAAGAGGGGTTATGGAGACAGTTCTTTTATCTAATAAGATACTCTAGATACACGATTTATTCTTGAGGATTAGTTTGATACATTGAGTATAAATGGTTGTTCTTACTAAGATAAATTTAAAATTTTATTTTTCTTTAAGTAAGCTTCCGATATAATGTTATCAACAAAAGAGAAAAAGACGTCTCTTTTAAATGTTTGGCTAGCTTATTTAGAGCGTCGCCCTTTTAAGGCTAAAGAACCTGTGTGAAAATCCAGGGCCAGACACAATTATGTACCTATAGCTCAGTTGGTAGAGCAACACCCTTTTAAGGTGAAGGTCCTAGGTTCAAGCCCTAGTGGGTACACCAGTTATACGATTTAAGAATTTTAAGAAATTTTTAAACCGTCGAACTGAGTTAACAGGTAAATCTTATTATTTGAACTGAAATAGAATAATAATATAAGAAAATACTCTTTTCTACGATAATTTGGTTTTTCAGACTAAATTATCTGTTTATAAGAGTATGGCGACGGACGAATTATATTTTTCTATTTAGATATTATTTAATATTTAACTAGAATGATATGGCATTCTCTTTTAGGAAAAGTGTAAGACTTCAATAGTCGAAAGGTCAATTAAGACGCCTAATTGTTATAATGACTTTTGATAGTTACCATAGATCAAAAGTCTAAAAATGGACAGGTAACTCAGTTGGTTAGAGTCCTCCGCTCATAACGGAGTGGTCGAGTCACTCTCCGTCCACCATTTAAATATGAAGCAATCTTCTAACATAATAGGGACCAGCCGAAAGGTATGAATGTCGGAGAATGACCGCTTGCTTCACCAATAGTAGATTTATGAAGACACATTCGTCCCGGGAAGACTCAGTTCATTACTTAGTTGGTGTGTCACCATAAGTCTACTTGTAGACTTAACTTTCAAAGAAATTATTATCTTTGTGTTCTTTATAGGACTTAGCTTCCAAGTGGGTAAACTATATAAATATGTAGGTTATATTTATATTGTAATGTTGTTTTTTACAAAAGTTTATTGCGGAGTAACGCCCGAGAAGTAAGCATAACTGACTCCTAAAACCTACTTTAGGGATAAAGTTCAGAGTCTAGGGAACGGGATACTAAAGTACCTTAAACCCTTTTATTAGGGTTTAATATATTGCAAGGTGAGCAGAATGGTAATGCAGCCGGCTGTTAACCGGTCGTCGAAAGACAGCTGTGGGTTCGAGTCCCACCCTTGCAGCCATATATAATAAAAAGAATTAAATATTTTTTAAGTTTTTTTATTATATAATTCTTTTATCGATAATCTGAATTTCTAAATAACTGGAGATTCAATTATTGATTCAGCATAGTTAAAGTTCTTTTAAAGAAAGAGTTTTAAGGTGTGCTGAGTATCACACATGTGACAATCTACTCTAGTGAAAGTTTTTCACTAAGATTTTTATTTTTGTTTGGTGGACTTAAAATCCCTCGCTTTCGAGCGTGCCGGTTCAATTCCGGCCATTCGCACCATTTTATTTAATTAAAGATTTTTAAGAAATTTTTAATTAGATAAAATATACTAGTCACTATTTATCTAACTTTTTTTGTTATTAGCCTTGTGACTTAAAAAGAACTATATAGAAGGCTGCCTATGGTAAACAAGAGTTTATCATAAAAAAGGTGAAAAGTATGTTCTACAGATACTTAAAAAGAAGCTTCAGACGGAAAGCACTGTAGAAACCTTCTCTTATTTATTTCTTCTTAAGCTCTTTTTTGTTATACTTTTTTAATAAAAAAGGATAATTATGAAACATGAAATTAATAATAATGTTATTTCTTTAATAGGAAAACATTTTAAAGAAATTATTAAATACTCTTCTTTACATAAACAACATAAATACTCAATGTTTTTAAATGCTATTAATTATTTAGATAATTTTGATTCTAACAATGAAATTTCTAATTTATGGATTTCTATAATAGAAACTGACGAAAATCCAATTTTTAGTATTCATAAACTTTTTAGAACTACTAATTTTACAGACTCTCCATATTTAGATATGATTATTTGGCATGGTTTGCAAGATAATGATATTAATGAAGAATTTTCTAAAATTTTTAATTTTATTATTAAAATAATTAAAGAAAATAAATATAATAAGAAAGTTGATAACTATGTTGATAAAGTTTATGATAAATTTATTTTTGAAGAAGATTTTTAAACCTTTAAAGATTTTATAAAGGCCTTTAATTGGCCTTTATATTTCGCATAGCTTCTAAAACTTTTTCTTTTTCATATTGAACTTCGTATAATTCAACATTCATTTTTGGATAAGCTTTTTCTGCCCAAGCAGCTACTTTTTGAGGATTTTCTTTTCTATCATAAAAACCAGCTTTTTTTAATTCAGCTTCGTCATTCATGAATTCCCAACATTTCTGTTTTTCTTCTTTTAATTTTTTCATAGCAAATTTAAATTGTTCACTTAAAAAATCAAATAGCTCAGAAGTGCTTACTTTGTCTGCAGAAAAGTAATAATCTCTTTTTTTACCTGCAGCAACTCTTTTTTCTTCTTTTTCTAACTTTTTCATTGAAGATTTTAATTCTTCTAGACTTAAATAATCTAACATTTTTTCTCCTTGATTGTTTTAATAAATTCGAAGATCATTTCATTTTCTTGAATTTTTTTACCTGCATTAATAACACTTTCTATGCTGCCTCCTGCTGCATTTTTATGTCCGCCGCCATTAAAATATTTTTTAGCTATATCTGCAACATTTATATTACCGATAGATCTAAATCCTATATACCCTTGCGAATTTATGTTCGCAACAAAGTCCGCCTCTCCAAGCTCATTGCGCATAGCAGAGAACTCTTGAAATATTTCAGACAGGCCCGTATATATTTCAGCTGTTAAACCGTCAATTTCAACCAACGTGTATAATTCTTTTTTGACGATTTCGTTATACATAGCTCTAATCTTTACTGTGTGTAAAGTTCTGTTTGGCAGTCTGTTGTCTGAATCAAAGTATCTTCTTTCTAATTCATACAGCTCTTTTTCTACTGAATAAATATCTGGAGCAGACTTTAACAACTTAGAAACATTTTCAATAATAAAAAAGTTAAAATCTCTTTGCATATCTTCTAAAATCTTAAGAAATATCTTCTTTCTATCCATTAAAGATTGGTTTAAGCATTGAGCTTTGAAAAAATCAAGCTCTTCTATTTGCCATAAGTCGTAAATGTTCGTTAAGTATGTCAAATATTCAACAACACTTGGAGAATTAAAATACTCAAATGTTATTTGTGTTGCGCATTTTGTTTTGTCATAATGATACCAATCATATTTTGCTGCAATATTTTTACCTGTTTCATGGTGATCAAGTACATGAAGCTTAAACCCTATCTCTATCATTTTTTCATTTAGTAGCTCAGCTTGTTTATCGTCTAAATTTAAATCTGTGATATAGAGACTGTCTTTACTTGAAATATTGCCTAATGTTTCTGCAATGGCATTTGTTATCGATTTACCATAATTAACATTAAACATTTTAATTTTCTCTCCTGCTGCTTCAGCTACCTTTTTAATTATAAGCTGAGAAGCATATCCGTCTAAATCTGTGTGTGATATTGAATATATCATAGTTCTTCCTTAAAGTTTTAAATTAATATTCAAAAAAAGAATATTTACTTTTGTAATAGTATATTAATTTAAGTTAAAGTTAAATTAATACTGTATATAATATCATACATAAAGAACATAGGAGATATTTATTATGAATACATTATCTAAAATCAAAAAAGATAATTTAAAAGCAAGAAAAGATAGAAATAAGTTTCTTTCAAAAATTTTAACAACTTTAGTCGGTGAAATTGAAGCTGTCGGAAAAAATAATGGTAATAGAGAAACAACAGAAGCAGAAACTTTAAAAGTTTTAGAAAAATTTAAAAAGAACGCAGAGCAAACTTGTAATTTAATTTCTGATTCTGGTGCTGATTCTAAAGAATTAGAGACATATATAGAAGAAATTTCTATTTATGAAAGTTATTTACCTCAAAAAATGACAGAAGAAGAATTAACGGAATTAATTAAAGATATCATATCTCATGATTCTGACGTTAATATTGGTAAAGTTATGGGGTTTTTAAATAAACAATATTCTGGTAAATTTGACGGAAGTTTAGCTTCTTCAATTACTAAAAAGCTAATCGCTTAAATCTATAAAGGAGGTAAATTATGGCTAAACAAGTTAATGCTAAAGGTAAATCAAGTCATTGCAGCAGATCAAAAATGAAAGCTGCAAAAGCTAAATAAATGTAAAGTAAAACTTTAAGCAGGAGATTTCTCCCCTGCTATTCCTCTATTCGCTTTTCATGTCTGAACACAGGCACAAAAAGCAAGTAATACGTTGTTCTCAGGAATTTTTGCAACTCCTGAGTTTTGTACACTTTAAATTGTGTACAACGTACATTAGAGGCTCTTAATACCTCAACTTCCTTTCCTACTACCATTTCTTTTTTCTGAAATAGCATATCTATCCTTTTTTTTAAAATTTACACTTTAAAAAGCATTATTCTGTAGTATATGTTTTATTTAAAATAATTAAACTTTAAAGTTTTATAAGGGCTATAAAACCCTTATTTTAAGCTGCTTTTATTAAGAATGGATCTATACAATATATTTCTTCACCAGTTTCAATAAATTGATACTTATGAAGATCTAAGGTGTAAGAGTCTTCTTCGTCCATTATTTCTGACACTTTTACAATATCTCTATATATGATATAAGTCATATTTAAAAGATCTTCTACCTTATTTAAAAATTCTTCCTCTTTATCGATTTCTTCTAAATACTCAAGAATCATTTCTTTTAAATCTTCTTTATCATATGTGCATTCTAATGTATCATATTTTCTTAAAGGTCTATCTCCAATATCTTCAAAAACAAAAGAACATGCTTTTTCTAAGATATCACTTTCAACTCCAATATCATTTTTTAATTCTTCCATAAAAAATATATCTATGTCAGTTTCCGATTTTATATAATCTAAAAACGGAAATATATCAAAGTCGTTTGCATAATCAATCCAATTAAAGTAACAACACTCTTCTTCAGCTTCTTCTTCTGATTTAAAGTCATTTTCTTCTAGCCAGAACTCTAAAGCTCTTCTTCTTTCTTTTTCAAAGTCGATTTCAGAAATTTCTAAACCTACAACTTGTTTAAAAATCTCTTTTTTGTATTTATCTTTTGTCAAAATCAATACTGGATTATTAAATTTTTCAAAAATATAATCCGGAACATTTACATAATCAACTTTTATTGCTGTCGTAAACAAACCTGAAGCTATTATTTCCCCAAAGCTTATTCTCTCTTTTTCTTCACAATTAGCTTGAAATTCTTCAATACCAAGATAATTGCTAAGAACGCTCATAATTGTATTATCTTCGTAAACACCTGCTCTTTTAACCATAATTAACCCTTTCCTGAATTTTAGTATTAAATACTTTCTATTTATGTAATACTCTTTTTTTGTATGAATATGTTTATTATATTCTTGATATTAGATAATAATTATTTTCGAAAGAGAGTAAAAAGTATGTAATATGGAGTTAATATGAATGATTACTATGAAAAAATAGTTATATAGTAGAGTCTATGTCTCAAAAAACAATTGAGCATATATCTAAATTTTATCAATTAAGTTTAGATATTTTAAAAGAGTATAAAAATCCAAAAATTCTTGATATTGGTTTTGGATCTGGAAGAGATATGCTTTATTTTCAAAAACTTGGTTTTAATATTACCGGAATTGATACATGCTACTCTTTTTATCAACATGCAGATAAATTAGGATTAAATGTCTTTCATGAAACTATTGAAGAGCATTATTCTGGTTTTGATAATATTTATGACGTAATTTATTCGGTAGGTGTTATTTTTCATTTAGATAAAGAAGAACGTATCTCTTTTTTTAAATCTTTAAATAAAAAATTAAAACATAACGGTAAATTTATCTTATCTTATAATACTTTGGACCGCACCAAAGATAAAGAAAGAAAATTTTATAAAGTTACTGAAGAAGATATTTTAAAAGAGTCAGGTATGAATTACTACAGTTTTTGAAAAAAAATAAACTAAAAGGAGAGTTAAAAACTCTCCTTTATCTCTTTTAGAAAAATTTAGATTGAATTTCTCAGCAATTATCCTTTGTTAAATTTTTTAATAGCAAAAACTTTAATATGTATTAGAAATTATGTATGGGTAAAGTATTTTTTAAGCTACTTTTTTTTATAATATGAAAAAGGAGAATATAATGCTTGTTAACAGCCCTCAGGTAAAAAAAATAATTCAAATTCAAGCAGAAAATAATATTTATGACAATAAATTATTAACTCTCTTTTTAATGATACATACAAAAAAACTATCTGTGATAAAAACAATTCTTGAATATCTTGATATAGAAAAAGAAGAATTCACGATACTTATTGATATTATGTATGGGAATAACATTTTATGTAAAAAAGATATTGAGTTTTTATCTAAACTTGAAAAAACGAAAATTATTGAAAAAGAGGACCTAAATATTCTTGTTGAAGAGGTTATAAATCATTTAAATGCTATAACCCATACAAAAAAAAGAGTTACAGAGAGCAGAAAAGCAATGATACTAAAGTGGCTAAAACAAGGTTTTCGAATTGAAGATTTTATTAATGTTAATCTTTTATTTTATTTTAAATGGCATAACAATATCAATATGGAACAATACATAAGACCTGAAACATTGTATAACTCAAAATTTGCCGAAAGAGTTGAAGAGGCCGAAAAAGAGTTTTCTAAAATAAGAGAATTTAAAGATTCTATTTATGAAATTTGTAAAACATATCAATATTTTTTTGAAAATATGATAGTTAATCCTTCTCTTGGTTTTAAAAACGAAATTGAATTTAAAGATAAAACAAAAGATTTATGTAAATACACGCCTTTTGAATTACAGAGAAGAATTGCTTTTTGGCTTAAAAAAGGTTATTCAGTAGAAGATATATCTGTAACCATTGAAGAAACGATAGCGCAATGGAGTAAAAAAACAGAATTGCACCCATACATAAACCTTATGAAAATAATGGATAATAAATTCCCGGAAAGAGTCAATGTATCAAAGAAACTACGAGAGTTAAAAATAGGTAAATATAATAAAAATAAAGAGCTAGAGGCGTGGGCAAATTCATGAAGATTTTTGTATGGTTTACTGTTTTTGGTATATTGTCTGCATTTAGTGTGTTTTTGTATGTGAATACAGCAGAAATTTCAAAAGAGAGATATGTAGAGTTGTCAAATTTATCATACAAAAACAAACTATTTTTAAAAAAATGTAAAGAGTTTAATAGAGATAATAAAATAACAATAAGCGAATATAACGATCTCAAATACATATACATAAATCAAAAAGAACCTATTGCTACTTTTGATTTCTTTAAAAATAGTATAATTAAAATAAAAAAGAGGTATATAAAATGAAAAAAATTATCTTATTGGCATTAATAGCAGTTTTTGCAATAGCAAAGCCGACTGTAGCAGATAGAGAATTATTAGCTGATTCTTTAAAGAATTATAAAATGAAAAAGCAAGATAACAGCGGCACAATTTTAAAAGATATGAGACTTGAGGGAGACACTATAGTGTTAGACTATCTAGTTGATTATAAAAAAGCTACGCAAGACTATTCAAAAATACCATATAAATCAAAAGTAAATATTCGTTTTTTTGTTGGTAATGCATTTAAACCTTTTATGATAAATGAGTTTAAAAATAAATTTGTTGGTTCTGTTTTTCAAAAAAAAGGCTTTGATATAAAAATGAATGCCTTCTGGAAAGACACAGGAGAAAAGATATTCTCATACAAAATCAAGGGAGATTAGGTGCCCATACAAAATTTAAGTGAGTATTTATGAAAAAAATATTTTTAATAGCCATTCTTAGTTCTTATCTTTATTCGTTTAATGATTTTCAACTAAAGACGTTACAAATGGTAATGAATAAAGCCAGAGAGCACAAAGCATTTAATAAAGAGAGATTTCCGAAAACTTTAGCTGCTATATGTTTATCAGAAAGTACAGCCGGTAAATTAGAGTCAAAAGGAAAGCACACAATAACTGATTTGGATAAAAAAAACAGAAAAGATATTACAAAAGCTTCACTTGGTGTAATGCAAATAAGAATTGAAACAGCAAAAGATATGATTAAATTTTATAATTTAAAATATCTTAAAAATCTTTCAGATAAAGAATTAGCAGAAAGACTTTTAAATGATATTAATGCTTCAACAGAAATAGCAACATTATATTTTATAACAAATTTTAATTATTATAAAAATTTTTATGTAGCAATATCAAGATACAATGGTGGAACAAGAAATAAAAAATATGTATTAAAGGTTTTAAAAAATTTAAAAATCATAAATAAGCTTGTAAAAAACGGCAGCTTAAAGTAGTTAGATTATGTTAAAATAAAATAGGAGAAAAATTATGGATATTGATATATTTTTGTTAGCTTTAACTATAGCTAGTGTTTCGTGTTGTGTATGGGTTAATTTTATAAAAGAAGAAAATACGGCTTTTATAGATCAATTAACAAAAGTATATAATAGACATTATTTAGAGAAAATAGAAGAATTGGAGTTATCAGGTAATAAATATTACATTGTTTTTGCAGATATAGATCATTTTAAAAAGGTAAATGATAATTATGGACACAATTCTGGGGATATTGCTCTAAAAGAGTTTTCGAGGATATTAAAGCAGAGTGTAAAAAATAATACGGATTATGTAATTCGCTGGGGCGGAGAAGAGTTTGTACTATTCTTAAAAGTTTCTGATAGTGAAATCTTCACAAAAGAGAGATTATATTGCAGAATAGACTCTTTAAGAGAATCTATTTCAAAAACAATAATAAATATATCTTCAAATAAACAGATAGGAATCACAGCCTCTTTTGGATTATCTGCAGACCTCGATAAGGCCATTGAAGAGAGAATAAGATTAGCAGATAAAAACTTATATAAAGCAAAAGAATCAGGTAGAAATAAAGTTATAATTTAATTCATTTATATTACAGAATATATTCGTTTAAAATTCGAATAAATTTTTTGTATGTGAAAGGAGTTTCTATGTTAGAAACGAAAAAAAACTATGAAGAGGCAATAGCTATATTAAATAAGGCAGCTTATGCTTATTATACTTTAGATAATCCGATTATGAGTGATTCTCAATATGACGATTTGTATTTTAAAGTAAAAGCCTATGAAGATAAAACAGGGCATATAGACCCGGTTTCACCAACACAAAGAGTTGGTGATAAAATCCTAGAAGGTTTTAATAAAGCCAAACATTTGAAAAAAATGTACTCTTTAGACGACGTGTTTTCAGAGGACGAGTTTTTAGAATGGGCACATAAAATTCAAAAAGAATTCCCCAATGCTATCTTTTATCAAGAGCCAAAATATGACGGACTTAGTTTAAATCTTCAATATGAAGACGGAAAATTGATTCGTGCAATTACAAGAGGTAATGGTGAAATTGGTGAAGACGTTACAGCAAACGTAAGTTATATTAAAGGTATACCATTAGCTATACTTGAGAAAAGTAAAGTTGAGGTCCGTGGAGAAGTTGTTTTATTTAAAGAAGATTTTGAAGCTGTAAATGCAGATAGAGTGAAATCTGGAAAATCAGAATTTTCAAATGAACGAAATGCTGCCTCAGGTATATTGAGAAGCTTTGATTCTATTCAAGTTAAAAATGGTCGCTTAAGATTTACACCTTACTCTTTGGGGGAGCATTCAATGAATTTTACTTCACAAAGAGACGAGTATGAGTGGTTTTTAGAACAAGGATTTGTAAACTGGAATGAGGATTTTGGTTTATGTCATGTTTCTAGAAATCCTGAAGATCTTGTTGAGGATTATTATAAAATCATTGAAAATCGTAACTCATACAAAATGCTGCTCGACGGCATGGTTGTAAAGGTTGATCAAAAACATTTACAAGAAGAGTTAGGGTTTACTTCTAAGTTTCCAAAATGGGCCATTGCTTTTAAATTTCCTGCTGAAGAACTACGAACAACTTTAGAAAATGTCGTTTTTCAAGTTGGTAAGACGGGTGCAATTACTCCCGTTGGTATTGTTAGTCCAGTTGAAATCGACGGAGTTAGAGTTACAAGAGTTACTTTACATAATTTTGAAGAGATTGAAAGAATGGACTTAAGAATTGGTGATACTGTTGGTATTATCCGTTCAGGAGACGTTATCCCTAAGATAACTGGCGTTTATGTGTCTGAAAGAAGAGGTAATGAAACTCCGATCGAAGAGCCTAACCTTTGTCCGGTTTGTGCTTCTCCAACAGAAAGAAGAGAGATAAATGATTCAGAAATGTCAGCTGTACTATATTGTTCTAACGCCAACTGTCCTGCAGTATTAAAAGGACGTGTAGAATATGCTGTTGGTAAAAAAGCTTTAGATATCGCTTCTTTTGGAGAGGCTGCAGTAGACGAGCTTATAGATAAAGATTTTTTAACAAAATTATCAGATATATTTCGCTTAGATTTAGAAATGTTATTGCAGCTTGAAGGTTTTAAAGAGAAAAAAGCTAAAAAGCTTTTAAATGCTATTGAGGGCTGCGTTGGCATTGAGGCACACAGAGTGCTTAATGCAATTGATATACCTAACATTGGCGAAAGTGCTTCTAAAAAGCTCATAAGAGCATTTGGAGAGCGTATTTTTTCAGGTAAAATTTCGAAAGAAGAGTTATTGTCTGTAGAAGATATTGGCGAAACTGCTGCCGATTCAATTATAGAATTTTTCTCAAACATTGAGAATATGATCGAGGTTGATACGCTGCTAGAGATTTTAGATCCACAATATCCGGAAAAACAAAATACTTCAGGTAAATTAACCGGTAAAACATTTGTTATTACCGGAACCTTATCAAAACCTAGAAAATATTTTCAAGATATCATTGAAGAAAATTTAGGTAAAGTGTCTGGTTCTGTTTCTAAAAAAACAGATTATTTACTTGCTGGAGAAGAAGCTGGTTCAAAACTTGAAAAGGCTGTTAAGCTTGGAGTAGAGGTTTTAGACGAAGAAAAATTCTTCTCACTAATTTAGTTTATAGTCTCCTTGCGGGGCTATAAATCTTTTTAAGATTAAATTTTATGTTAAAATAAATAAAAAGAGGTGTGTAAAATGAAAAAAATAATAATAAGTTGTTGTTTATCTGTTGGCATATTGAGCGCCGGAGAACTTGCTTCTTGTATTGGTTGTCATGGTAAAAATTTTGAAAAATCAGCAATGGGGAAATCTAAAATAGTGAAGAATATGTCCGTTCAAGATATTAAGAGTGCTCTTGACGGTTACAAGAATCATACATATGGCGGAGAGCTTAAAACAATTATGTATGCTCAAGTTAGAAATATAAAAGATACTGATCATGCTGCCAACTCAATTAAAGCTGTCTCTAATGGAGATAAACCAAAACCAAATAAAGCAAAATTTCTTAAAAAGATAAAGAAGATTGAATCTTGTGTAGAAAAAGCAGAAGATAAATCAAATATGTAAAAATACAAAAAAGATTTGATAGATATGGTAGATTCTTTAAAATAAAATATATAACAGAATATTCTATTTATTAAAGGTGTTTAAATGGAAAATTTAAAAAACTTATGCCCACCACATAAGTGAAGGATTTGTCATGGTGACAATTTCTTTAAATTCTGCGGACGCTGAAGAGCGTTGCGCAGAAGCTATCTTGGCCGGAATAGCGGTCAAGATAGTTTAAAAAGAGAGCATTTGTTTGCTCTCGACCGCTTACTTTTAGTTTTAAACATAAAATTCAATCTTACTTTTCAAATAAAAAATAAATTTCATTTTTATAATTTAAAGCATATTACTTAATAATATATCTTTTGTATGAGGATATAAATTTATTTAATAAAGGTTAAAAAATTATGACTAATTTAGAATTGATTTATAAATTACTTAAATTAGATTTAACAGCTGAAGTTGTTGACGATAAAGGTGATTTTATAAATCTTAAAAAAATCATTGACAAAGGTGTAGAAAATAATTCACCGTCTGAGTTCGAAAAAGGTCAAATATCTAAACTCTCAAGAAAACTCACAGGTTTGTTAAAAGAAGAGGACATTCTTGAAGAAGATATTTTAAATAGATATGATAACCCAGAATACTGGGATTATAGCTTGCTAGAAGAATAAGGATTTATTATGTGTTTTGAAAAAGCTTTTAAAGCTGCAAAAAAAGAGATTAAAAAAACTCTTTTTGAGAAAATCAACGTTGAAGATATCAATGAAGAGGCTTCGGTAAATGAGTTTATAGCAAGATTATCGGTTATTTTACCAATGCACGATAGTCAAAAATCAAGCAACAATACTGCCCTTATTAAAGGGTTTAAAAAGGTTGAATTGATAAAAGGAATGGTATTAACTGGAGGAGCAATACTCTTTGATAGAAGATTTAATGAGTTTGTGATAGTTACAGATATTAGAATAAATTATCATTCAAAAATCATAGCTATATCAAACAATAAAAGAGTTGAAAAGCTTATGGAGAATATTATAAACTCTAAATCAGATAATGAAGATATTAGAATTATTCAAGATATTTTCTCAGCAAATTACAACGATAATTTTTCATATAACATTGGTTCGAAAGCTGTATCATATCTTAATATGTTACTGCTGATTAAATACTCTTCAAGTAGTAGAGATTATTACATATCCAATGAAAATAGAGAAAAGTTAGAAAATATATATCGGAATATAAGTATTTACACAGTAAATACTTTAACTATACAAAGAAGATATAGAAATGGAGAAATCTCAATTGACGAAGCAGCTGAGAGTGTAACCCTACTTTTTGCAAGAGATTTTTATGAAAAGACTCTTAAAGCTAAAATAGGTGCTTTTCAGGAGTTTGTAAACACACCTCCTTCAGTAGTTAAAAATGTTTACAATATATTTTTCAATGTTATAAAACCACAGGTTTTAGAATTATCTTCTAGGTAAGTCAGGGCACCCCCCTGACTAGAAAATAATTTTCTTAAACAACTCATAAGAAGCTATACCTAATATCATTGATATAGCTAAAAGAGTAAAAAACTCTAAAACATATGGAGTTAAAAATATCCATAAAACAAATGGTATAGACAGTAATTGCATTTCTCTATCTAAGAATTGAAATTTTTTAAATTTAACAACCCCCACAAAAGAGACTATAGCATATGTATATGCAATATAATTAACATATCGTTTAAATAAATATGTTTCTATATCTTTTGTATAGTATGAATATCCAAGAAAATCGTTTATTGCTGAATCATGATTAGCAGAACCAAACATTAGAAATCCTAATGTTGTTAAGAGTAACACAAAGAAAAATCCTAATGCAATTCCGCCCTCTTCTACTTCTAACTCTTTCATGACTAAAATAACTCTGCAGGATATAAACCTGGCAGGCCCTCAAATCTAATATCCCCGTCTGAATCAATAGAGATAATTTTGTATTTTGTATTTTCGTCTATTGCGTCTAGTTGATATTGCACAAATGTAATATTTTTAAACTCAAAAACACCTTCGTCTACCTCTTTCTCTGTACAGATACTAGAGATATGATCTTTATTTAAATTTACTAAGTCACCTTTTTTCATTTTTTTCTCCTTAAAATATATAATCTATAGAAATAATGTCTTCAGTTCTGCCTAAAGTTTCATTATCCACTTTTGTTACAACTTCAAATGGTGCAACACGTTTTATCTGTTTAGTGATCACATGAATGAGATTTGCCTCAATGTTTTCTTTGTCCACATAAACAACTTTTTTCGAATCTTCCTCTGTAAAAACTTCAATACAATCAATACCATTATCATTCTTTTTGTATTTAAAGTTTAATTCGATATCTTTTTGTTGATTATAGTTTAACATAAAATCTATCAACACAGAAAAAGAAGATTTATTTTCTACTAACTCTAAAATTTTTTCTATTTTTAAAGTTAGTTTTATCTCCGGTCTTTTTTTCATAAATGTCCTTTGAGTTAAATTTATTCATTAAGAAAATGAATTATTTTGTAATAAGATATTTTAATAATAAATTAAAGTGTATTAAGTAATAAAATTAACTTAAGAATATTTCTTTTAATCTTAAAAATAAGAATTTTGTATGTCAAAAAAATGAAGATAAAGTTTAAAATTTTACTGCTAGAGTTGCGAGAAGTGTGCCTACAAATCCAGAAACAGCAGAATTACTAAAATATTTATCATATGGATTTCTTATTTCATTTTTAAGTTTATTTTTCAATCTATACTAAAAAATAATACTTTAAATAATATTTAAGTTTATTTATGTAATAATATGTTTATCCTAAGATTAGGGATTCAAACCTAATCTATAGGTTTGTTTCTTTTCTTAGAAATAAACCTTAAAGGATATTTTATGATTACTACATTTCAAAAATATAAAAAAGAACTTCAAGCCACAAAAAAAGATTTTAGCTTTTTATTCCCAATTAAAATAAACCATTTTAAATTTAATAAAGAATTAAATTTTGACTCAGAGTCATATTCAATTATTTCTGACATTTATTCTGAAGCTTTATCAAATT
>Ga0256828_1000584_pt1 | contig 24023 bp, 25 predicted proteins | sample CV88metaG_FD_185993 | JGI IMG/M metagenome (GOLD analysis project Ga0256828, IMG submission 185993) | Hydrothermal vent microbial communities from East Pacific Rise, Pacific Ocean - CV88 | ecosystem: Environmental > Aquatic > Marine > Hydrothermal vents | place: Pacific Ocean: East Pacific Rise...
GTGCCTCTTGTTCTATTAGTCTTGAACTATCTTTTGCTAAAATAACATCAATTTTTTGCTCACCAATATAAGAGTCTAATTTAACCAAAAACTCTATTTTTCTATCTCTCTCATTTTCAAATTTTTGACTAGGTATCAGATATAAATCTATATCACCTCCCTTTTGGCTATCATCAACTCTACTTCCAAAAAGATATATTTCCCCCTCTTCAAAACTCTCTTTAAAGGCTTTTTTTATCATTTTTTGTTCAAAATCACTTAATCGCATCTGAATACTACTTTTTATTTATTATTTAAATAGCAGTTTAGCGTGAATTTACTTAAAATACTGTGTATTTGTGACCTGACCCTTATATTTGTGACCCTTATATTTATTTTAAACATCAATAAGATTAGATAAAACATGATATAATAAACCAACTATAATTATCAACACAAAGGAGTTGAAATGGGTGCATTAAAAAAAGAGTATCTACCATACTATACCTATAATGACTATATCAATTGGGAAGGAAATTGGGAATTAATAGACGGAATTGCTTATGCTATGGCTCCATCGCCTATGTTAACACACCAAGCTATATCAATGTTACTTGGAACTACTCTCACAGAGAGTTTAAAAAAATGCAAAAAGTGTATGGTAGTCTCAGAGATGGATTATAAAATTTCAAATGATACTATTTTACGACCTGATATAGCACTTATTTGTGGGCAACTAAGAGGAGCATATATCAAAAAATCTCCTGAACTTATTGTTGAGGTAGTCTCCAAAAGCTCTGCAATACGAGATGAAAAAATAAAACTCGCTCTCTATCAAGAAGAAAAAGTCAAATACTATATTCTACTCTATCCTGATGATTTAAAAGCAAAGATATATAGATTAGAAAACAATCAATATGAAAAAGTAATTGACCTACTAGAAGGTAGTTTTGATTTTAAAAATCTTGAATGTCCTGCAACAATAGATTTTGATTTTGTATTTGAGAGGTTTAGATAAACTTCTCTCAATAAACTACTCTTAATATAAAAATTACAGCCATATTAATAAAAATCACGCTATATATAAAAACTTTGACACCTATTTTAACATCCTAAGAGTATAATAAAATCAATCGACTAAGAGCAAAATCCAAATACAAATTTATAAACTGAAAAATTATTTAACACTAATTTAACACTCAATAGTTATAATACAAACAAATCCAAAAGATAAGGAAAAGTTATGTTGAAAAAACTTTCATTAATAATGCTATTAATGATTTCTATATTAAATGCAGAACCATTTAGTAAAAAAGCTACAGTTGAGCCTATATTGGTTCAAGATGGTGCTAAAAAGATGTGGTGTAGTGTATGTGGAATGAACCTCAAAATGTTCTATAAAACATCATATATATCAGGAGATAAACAGTACTGTTCTATTAGATGTTTAGTGGCTGATATGGCTAATAATCCTACTAAATTAGAAGATATTAAAGTAATAGATGCTTCAACTCAAAAACCAATTATTGCAAAAGATGCTTTTTTTGTAATGGGTTCAGATGTAAAAGGGACTATGAGCAAAGTTAGCAAATTGGCTTTTGCAACAAAAGATGAAGCAGAAAATTTTGTTAAAAAACATGGTGGAAAAATAACAGATTTTGATACAGTACTCAAAGAAGCAAAATCTTCACTAAAACAAGATAGTGCTATGGTAAGTATGAAAAAGAAAAAAATGATGTATCCAATGGGTAAAAAACTATTGGCAAAAAAATGCCAAAGTGATAAAATAGACCCAAATAAATTTCATGCTATTAATGAATTGAAATCAGAAATAAAAAATAAAAATATATGTGCAGATATAAATGAAAAACAACTCCAAGCAGTAGCTTTATATCTTTGGGATGTCAAAAGAGAAAAACCAAAAAGCAATACTACTGAAAATATAAAATTAACCAAAAAAGACAAATGTCCAGTATGTGGTATGTTTGTTTATAAATATCCTAAATGGGCTTCACAAATAGTATATAAAGATGGAAATAGATTATCTTTTGATGGTGTAAAAGATATGATGAAATTCTATTTTGATAGAACTCAATATGGAAAATTTGAAACATTAACACCTGAAAATATAAAAGAGATATTGGTTACAGATTATTACTCTCAAAAAACAATAGATGGTAAAAAAGCTTATTATGTTATTGGTTCTGATGTTACAGGTCCTATGGGCAATGAACTGATACCTTTTGAGCTAGAGAGTGATGCCAAAACTTTTATGAGTGACCATCATGGTAAAAATATAGTTTCATTTGATAAAATAACACAAAAAGAAGTTTTGAAATTGGATGAATAGTATATGAATAGAAAAAGTCATAGACTTTTTTATATTTTTTTATCTGTTATAATTTTGTTTATAGGAGAGATATTATATCTCTCTTTGACAAAATCTATAACAAATCAACAAAAATTATATAAAAAACAGTTCACTCATATAGTAGGATTACCTGATTTGGCAATCTCTACAGAATCTTTATATATCAGACATAGAACTTTGAGTGATATATTTTCTATATATAGTGATGACCCATCTTTGAGAGAGTATTTCCCTACTACTTTTGTATATTCTCACTCTCATATTATTAATCAGGAGCAATCTATTGAAAAATAGAATAAACAGATATCTTATTGAATTTGCTATCAATTCAATACTTAGAGCAAAAGGGAAAAATATATTTATATTTGTGCTTTTTACTCTATTGACTACATTACTTATGTCTATCTTTTTAATTACAAACTCTATAAAATATGAGCTACAAACAACAGTTGATGCCTTACCTCAGATAATAGTACAAAAATTAAAAGCAGGAAGACATTATGATATAGATAACTCAGTTGCAGATGAAATATTAACTATAGCAGGAGTAGAACAAGCAACTCCTAGAGTTTGGGGATATTACTATTTTGCAAATGCAGGAATTAATTTTTCAATAGTAGGTATAGACCAATATGAAGAACAATATACAAAAGCACTATCTCAAATAGTAGAAAAGTTTGATTTTGAAAAGTTACACAAAGAAAAAAGTATGATTGTCGGAGAAGGTGTTCAAAAAGTACTTACAAAAAACTATTATAACGACTATTTTAATTTTATAAAACCTGATGGAAATCTAAAAAAAATATATCTAGCAGGAGTATTTAAAGGAGATACACAACTAGAATCAAATGATATTATATTAATGTCAAAAGAGGATGTCCGAGAAATTTTTGACATGCCAAAAGATAAAGCTACAGATATAGTCGTAAAAGTAGCCAATCCAAAAGAGATACCAACTATAGCATCTAAAATAAAACTACTCTATCCAGATACTAGAATAATCACCAATAATGATTTAAAAGTAAGTTATCAAAATATATTTGATTATAAAAGTGGTGTTTTTTTGGCTCTATTTGTGGTAGCCATATTTACATTTTTTATGATTATATATGATAAAACTAGTGGTTTAAGTTCAGAAGAAAAGAGAGAAATAGGTATCCTAAAAGCAGTTGGTTGGAGAGTAGATGATATACTAAAAGAGAAGTTTTATGAAGCTTTTATAATATCATTTTTCGCTTATCTTATAGGCGTTTTAATAGCATTTTGGTATGTATATATCCTAAAAGCACCTATTCTTAGAGATATATTTGTAGGTTATTCTCAACTAAAAACAACTTTTGAATTACCATTTGTATTTGATATACAATTACTATTTTTAGTATTTTTCTTATCTGTTCCAATATACTTAGCAGCCACTATTATTCCTTCTTGGAGAACAGCTACTTTGGATGTAGATGAAGTTATTAGATAAATTGTAATATAATAAATCAAAAATAGAGAGGAATATATAATGAAAAAAACAGTAATATCTATAATCTTGATAACAGTAACTCTATTTGCTTATAATTTTGGTAATGTACCAGAGATAAAATTTTCTCAAATAGACAAAAGTAAACCTACTATGATTATGATAGGTAAAACCAAATGTATATGGTGTGAAAGTATGGCTCCTCAAATAAAAGAGATAAAAGAGGAGTATCCAAAAACACTTATATACTATATCAATACAGATAAAGATATATTGGGTACTATAAATAATAATATATCAGAACTACCAGTTCAAATATTTTATAGAGATGGCAAAGAGGTAGCTAGACATATAGGATATATGAACAAAAAAGATATATTGGCATATCTTAGAGAGTATGGAGTTTTGGTTGAATAATCCAATAATAACCTTAAAAGATATTACCAAAATCTATGAAATAAATAAAAATAATATAGTTACAGCACTAAAAGATATTAATCTCACTATTCAAAAAGGTGAATTTGTTATTTTAAAAGGTGTAAGTGGAAGTGGTAAAAGTACAATTTTATCACTTATTGCAGGTTTGAGCAAACCAACAACTGGTGAGGTTATAGTAGATAATCAAAGAGTCTCAAAACTACCTGATAATTTTGCATCTGATTATAGACAATCTACTATTGGATTTATATTTCAAAAATATAATCTAATTCCAAATTTATCTGTAGAGGATAATATTTTATTACCTCTAGTACCAACTAATCCTAATGAAGAAGATGCAAAAAATAAACTAAATAGTGTTCTAAAACATTTTGATATATTAGACAAACAACATACAGTAGTAAAAAATCTATCAGGTGGAGAACAACAAAGAGTAGCTATAGCTAGAGCTTTAATAAATAATCCCAAAATAATTATAGCTGATGAACCAACAGCAAATTTGGATGAAAAACTCTCTATAGACTTTATAAATATTATCAAAACTCTAAAAAAAGAGAATAAAACTATAATTGTAGCTACACATGACCCTCTATTTTATAATTTGGATGCAGTAGATAGAATTATAGAGATAAAATCTGGGAAAATTATATGATATTATCACCTGAAGTATTAACTATAGAGATAATAGATAGTATATTTTTGGGTTTAGGTACAATTGCTTTTATATTAGCATTAAAAATATCTCTAAAATGGGATATAAATTCTACTACTCAAACTCAATATAAATTAGAAAAACAGAGTTTTTTGACAGCTACAATTATTAAATATATTTTTGCTATAAAGATACCTCTTTTTATATTTTTTATATTTACACTTGATAAGATTTCAAATCTATTAACAGGTGCAATGTGTGCTACAGGTGTAATAGATGCTACAAGTTATGGAATTTATCTACTAATACTCAAATTGTTAAATCTATATCTATTTGGATTTTGGTTAACTTTGCACTATTTGGATATAAAAAGCCCTACTCTACCATATACCAAAATAAAATTTGAATTTTTTACTATTATATATTGGTTTTTGGTAGCAGAAATAGTTTTAGAGATAATGATGTTTATAAATATAGATATAGATAAAATGGTTAGCTGTTGTGGTACTCTATTTTCTACTTCTGCTACATCCTCTATTGGTGATATTTTGCGTATCAAAACATCTATTTTATTAACTCTATTTTATGGTACATATATTTTATTGATTTTATTTTATAGACTTAGAATTAAATATATATTTGCTATTGCTAATATTATATTTATAATAGTATCTTTGATTAGTCTAATATCATTTTTTGGAACATATATTTATGAACTACCTACACACCACTGTCCGTTCTGCTTTTTACAAAAAGATTACTACTATATAGGGTATCTAATATATATTTTTTTATTTGTAGGCACATTTTATGGTATTCGTTCTGGAGTTTTAGAAAAGCTAAAAGAAAATAGTACAAAAAGTTACTATATATCAATGCTATTTGATACTCTATATCTAGCTTTAGTTTCAGCTTATCCTATATTTTACTATTTAAAAAATGGAGTTTGGTTATAATTTAACCAAAAGCCTCTATCAAATCCAGCTAAATCTTTATAAAATCTATAATCCTCTATCCCATTATCTCTAAAAAATATCTCCATAGGCTCTTTTTGGTCATAACCCATTTCACAAGCCAAATATTTAACTCCTCTATTTTTAACATCCAAAATTATATTTTTAAGTAGTTCATCCCCAATCTCTCCTCCAAATAGAGCTTGGGGAGGTTCATACTCTTTTACATTTGGCTCTAGTTTAAAATCATTAGCTATATATGGTGGATTACTGACTACTAACTCTATATCCTCTTTTACCTCATCTAATAAATTTGATTTAATAACTTTTATCCTATTTTTTAAACCAAATCTCTCTATATTTTTTTGAGCTATATCTATAGCTTTTTGACTAATATCTGTAGCTACTATCTCCAAATTTGGAAATTTACGAGCCAAAACTATACTAATAGCTCCACTACCTATACCTATTTCAGCTATTATAGTTATATTTTCTCTTTGAATAATATCAGCTACCAAATCAACTAATATTTCGGTTTCAGGTCTAGGAATTAATACTCCCTTTGAAACAAATAGAGATATATCATAAAAACTAGCCTCTTGTACTATATACTCATAAGGTTCATAATCTGCCCTTCTTTTGACTAATTCTCTAAACTCATCAATATTCTCTACCTCTTGATTATTAGATATATGTAAATATACTCTATCCTTTTTTAGATGATATGCTAATAGCAATTCAGCTTCAAATCTAGCTCTTGGACAACTATTTTTTAGTTTATCTGTTGCCCATATTAGACTCTCTTTTATAGTTATATTTTTCAAATTGGCTATACTCTTTTGTTTTTTGGTATTTTAGCTTAAGTAGTTTAAAGATAATAAATATAATCTCCTCTAATACATTGATTTTAGTTACTTATTATGATATACTTCGGATATACATAGTGCATTAGGAGTTTTATTATGATAGCTACACTTTCAAATTGGGGTAATTCTCAAGGTTTAAGATTTCCAAAAGATATTTTAAAAGAATTAAATTTATCAGTTGGAGATAAACTTAAAATATTTGTTGAAAATCAAAGAATAGTAATAGAACCTATTAAAAAAGAGAGAGTAAAATATAATATTGATGATTTAGTAAAAAAAATTCCACAAAATTATAAACCTTATGAAGAATTTGATAATAAAATTGGAAATGAGCAATGGTAAAAAAATATATTCCTGAACAAGGAGATATTGTAGTTTTAGATTTTGACCCACAAAGTGGTCATGAACAAAAAGGTAGAAAACCTGCTATTATTATTTCAAATAAAACTTTTAATAAATATTTAGGATTAGCTTTTGCTTGTCCAATTACAAATACAAAAAGAGATTTTCCATTTCATATTAAAGTTGAAAGTGATAATATTACTGGTTATATTATGAGCGAACAAATGAAATCCATAGATTATAATGCAAGAAATATAAAATTTATTGAAAAAGCAAATCAAAATACTATAAATCAAATATTAGGAATAATTGATAGTATTATTCAATAATAAAAGATAAATTTATCTTTATTTAATTGATATAGAATTGAGATTTTGTAGAGATACCCTTTATGGGTATCTATTTGGAGTAAAATCAACCCAAATTATTTTAAACAAAGCTCAAATGCTACACCCTCTCTAACACCATCATCTATAACTATAGACTCATTAAATCCACCAATATTATATAACTCTTCATATATAAGTACACCTGAGGCTATTAAATCTTCTCTACCTACTCCAACTATCTCTTCTCTTTTAGCTTTATCCATACTTAATAATATTTCAAGTTGTTTTACTAAATCAGCACGACTTAAAATTGTACCATGAATTTTATTGGCATTATAACTATTATAAGTCATACCCAATTTCATACTTGCTATAGTAGTAGGTGTTCCTGCTACAGCTATAAATTTCTCCACTTTACCATATTTGCTATATACTTCACTACAAAATAGTCTCATATTATTAGTAACAGCTGGTATAGCATCTGAAATTTCTAACAAACCTTTAAAACTCTGTGTTAGAGTTACAATCCCCACGGGAAAACTTTTGGATATGACTCTCTCTCCATAATAAAATATCAGTTCTGTAGAAGCACCTCCAATATCAGCTAACATAAAGCTTTTTGGTTCAATTCCTAAAAGTTTTAGACGATTTAATGTAGCTATTAGTGCATATCTAGCCTCATCATCTCCATCTATTATCTCAAAGCTTACTCCTGTTTTAGCTTTAATATTATCCAAAACCTCTTTACTATTTTTTGCTTTTCTTATAGCCTCTGTTGTTACTGCTTTTATTTTAGAATTGCTAAAATCTATCTGCTTTTTTGCCTTTAATATTGCATCTATAACTCTATTTTGAGCTTTATCTGATATAACTCCACTATGAGCTAATCCATCAGCCGTTTTTACGGTAGCATGAAACTCATCCAAAAACTCTTTGGTTTGACAATCCATTTTTAAAATACGAATACTATTTGAACCTAAATCTATAGATATTACCTTTTTCAATGTAACTCCTTGAACTCAAACCCATGAGAGGTTAATATCTCTCTAATCTCGTTTTGATGTTCAACCCCTTTAGTTTCTAAATCAACAGATACTACAGCATCACCAAATTCTAAATCTATAGAGGTTCTATCATATCCAATCTGAACAATATTTGCTCCAACTTTGGTAAGTAACTCTGTAAATTGCATAAGTGAACCAGGTTTATCTATCATAATTACAGAGAGTTTCATTTTTCTGCTACTTTTTACAAGCCCTTTTTCTATAATCAAAGAGAGCATAGTTACATCTATATTTCCACCACTTAAAACAATCCCTACCTTTGAACCTTTTGGAATATCTAGCTTATTATGAATAAGTCCAGCAACTCCAACAGCACCAGCACCCTCTACTAAAACTTTTTGCTTCTCTAGCAAAATCAAAATTGCTGCTGCTATCTCATCTTCGCAAACCATTTTAAAATCATCTACAGTTTTTAAAATATACTCTAGCGTAATAGGAGAAGCATCTCGCACAGCAATACCATCAGCAATAGTTCTAACCGATTTAGTTGACTCTGCTTTCTTATCTCTATAAGAATTTGCCATAGCAGGAGCACCATTTGCCGAAACACCTATAAGTTTGATATTTGGATTTAATGCTTTTATAGCTACACCCATACCAGAAATAAGTCCACCACCACCAACAGGTACAACAATAGCATCCAAATCACTCTGCTCTTCTATCATCTCTAATGCTACAGTACCTTGTCCTGACATAACTTCACTATCTGTAAAAGGATGAACAAACTCTTTTTGGTTCTCTTTGGCATACTCTATAGCATAACTATAAGCTTCATCATAATTTATACCATGAAGTATAACTTTGGCACCAAACTCTTTGACTCCTAGTACCTTATTTAGTGGAGTTGACTCAGGCATTACAATAGTAGCCTCTATACCAAAATATTTAGCACTAAATGCTACCCCTTGAGCATGATTACCAGCACTTGCTGCTACTACTCCTCCATTTTTACCACTTTCTACAAGAGAAGCTATTTTATTAAATGCACCTCTTAGTTTAAATGCACCAGTTCTTTGGAGATTTTCTTTTTTTAGATAAACATTATATCCACTCATCTCACTTAGTATCGGTGCATATGAAAAAGGTGTACGATGTGCAACACCTTCTAATCTTTTACTTGCCTTTTTTATGGTTGTTAAATCCAACATTAATTATTCCTAGATATTATATGAATGAAATTATATTCAAAAAGGATAAAAAATATGGAATGTCCAATACCAAGCGTCAATTCAAATTTAGAAGAGATGAAAAAATATTTTCAAAATACTAAAACTATAGCTGTAATTGGTTGTTCTCCAAAAGAGACAAAAGATAGTCACCGTGTAGCCAAATATCTACTAGAAGCTGGTTATGATATGATACCTGTATATCCAAAAGAGGATACTATACTAGGACAAAAAGTATATCGTTCTTTAGTTGAAATAGATAAACCTGTAGATATGGTTATAGTATTTAGAAAACCAGCTGTAGTTAGTGATGTAGCTGATGCTTGTATCCAAAGAGGAGATATTAAAGTTCTTTGGACACAAATAGGTATTGTCAACAACGAAGCAGCCCAAAAAGCAAAAGAGGCTGGAATTAGCGTTGTGCAAAACTACTGTGCTATGGTTGAACATAGAGAGATATTTGCTTAAACAAATATCAATACATCACTATTTGCCTCTTTGGCAATATAGCTTGATGTGGAACCTAACAAAAAGTTTTTGTCTAAACTATGAGATGCTGTTACAACCAAATCTGGAGATTTACTCTCTATATACTCCAATATTCCATAAGGTAGAGAAAAACTAGCATCAGTAAGTTCACCCTCTATTCCAACCTCTTCTGAAAAACTATTCAAAAGTTCTTGAGCTATCTCTCTGTTTTCATCTTGATACTCAACCATATCAGCATAACCTATATCATACATACTCATAGTAGTAGCAATAGTCTCATAACCATATACCAAAGAAAAATTAGCATCAAAGTTTTTTTTCATAAACTCAATGGCCTCTTTTGATTTGGCAGATAAATCTGTTGGTATTAATATATTTTTGTACTCTTTATATCCATTTTTTACAATCAATAAACTCTTTTTAGCTTCTCTTACAATCTTTTCATATTTTATACTAGCACCTGTAATAACCATATCAACATTATCTCTTTGAGCTTCTACTACTGCTCTATCACTACTATCTCCAAAATATACTAATGTATAATACTCTATACCATAATCACTATTTAACTCATCAAATATCTTCTCTATACTACTTTTAACTGCATCTTTATCAACTGGCACATCTTTTTTATAAAATGGCAAATCAAAAAATGGTATATGGATAGTATATAAAATTATAATTTTAGAATTAAATTTTTGTGCAAATTCAATTGATTTTTTTAAAATATCTTTACTAAGCTCTGAGTTATCAATTACAGCTAATATATGTTTAATTGGTGTCATAATTTATCCTTTTTTGTATCTTATTATAGCTTTGGATATAATACCACAAAAAAAACCAAAGGTAAATAGTGAATGAAATTAATTTAATACTAAAAGAGTTAGAAAATAACCATATATTCCTAACAGGTGGAGCAGGTGTAGGTAAAAGTTACACTATAAACCAAATTATTAACCATTATCGTACTCAAAAAGATAAACAGATAATCCCTCTAGGTTCTACAGGGGTTAGTGCTGTTAATATAGGTGGATTTACTATTCATAGTTTTTTTGCTTTTGGTATTTCAAATAATCTCAAAGAGTTAAAAATAAGTGATAAAAGAAATAAAAGCAAACTTAACGAACTCAAAAAAATATTAAAAGTAACCGATTTAATTATTATAGACGAAATCTCTATGGTCTCTGCTGATATAATGGATATGATAAATTATCGCCTAAACAGATTAGGTTATCTAGGTAAATTACTATTTGTAGGAGATTTTTATCAACTTCCACCTATACAAAAATTTAATAAAAAAGATAATCTTTTTGAAGATAAATTATATGCTTTTGAGAGTGAAGCATGGATAAATTTTAATCCAACAATAATAGAATTAACAAAAATGAAACGAACAAAAGATATAGAATTTACTCATATACTTCACAAAGTAAGAATAGGTCAGTGTGATAATGAAGTAATTGAATATATGAAAAAACTTACAACAAATCAGATAAAAATTAAAAATCCAACATATCTATTTGGAAGAAATATTGAAGTAAATTTTATGAATAAAACCAAATTGAATTCTATAAAACAAAAAGAACATATACTAAATGCTAAACTAGAACAACATAATAAAAAAATTCATGAAAAACGATTAGCAACATGGAAAAAAACTCTACCTATAGAAGAGGAGTTAATATTAAAAGAGGGAGTACCTGTACTCTTTACAATAAATAGATGGGGAAAATATGCCAATGGAGAGAGAGGTATAGTTCAAAAAATAGAAGAAGATTATATTATAATAGAAAAAGAAAATGAATTTGTTAGAGTACAAAGACATGATTTTGATTTACTAGATATAGAAAGTGATAATAATGGTAAAATCCAAACTATCAAATTAGCAACACTATCACAATTCCCACTAAAACTAGCATATGCCATAACTATCCATAAAAGCCAAGGTATGAGTATAGATAATCTAATATGTAATGTTGATAATATATTTGCCCCAAGTCAATTTTATGTAGCTATATCAAGAGCTATTAATCCAAATAATCTTATATTAGATTTTAATAAAGGAAATTTAATAAACTATTTATATAAAATGATAAAAGTAGATAAACGAGTAGAAGAGTACTATTTGCAGTTGGATAAGAGTTAGATTAGTAATTCAAAATAATTTTAATAAATATTAAACTGATAATCTTAAAGTTGCCATTTTAAAGAAAAATGATATAATAATAACCCAATGACAGATAATGAACTAGATAACTTTATAATATGCAAAAAATGCCACACACTACATAGAAAAATCAAATTGCACAAAGGTACAAAAGCTCTTTGTAAACAGTGTGGTAGTGTGATATATAGAGACCATCATAACTTAATAGATAATACTTTAGCTCTTAGTTGGGTTTTACTTATATCTTTTATTATTGGTTTCTCTTTTTCTATTATGAGTATAAATATTAATGGAATATCTCAAAATCTTGATTTACCATCTTTGATTATGGTTATATTTGATAATGAATACTATATAGTAGGAATAATGCTTACTTTTTTAATTTTTATATTTCCATTATCTATTATAATAGCTTTGATTATACTATTGACTCTTATGAAATTAAAACGCTCAAAACATTTAGTCAAACAACTATTGATATTTATTGCAAAAATACATCATTGGAGTATGATTGATATATTTTTTATATCTCTATTAGTAGCAATGGTAAAACTTTTTGATTATGCACAACTTGAGTTAGGAATTGCTTTTGGAGCTTTTGTACTAATAATGCTTTTGGATATTTTTATATTAAAAAGAATTAGTTTTGCTGATATTTGGGATGAATATGATAAAGTTTATGGAGATAAAAATGATAGATAAATTAATTCGATGTCCTATATGTGAAGCTGTCAATATAGATAAAGGTGGAGAGATTAGATGTCGTAGATGTCATGAAAAAATTCACAACTACAAAACTGTTAGTTTTAATAGAACAGTAGCATTTTTAATAACAGCAATGATACTATATATACCTGCAAATACTTATCCTATTTTGATTACAAAACAGTTTGGAATAGTACATCAAAGCACTATATTAGGAGGAATAATGCACCTATGGGAAGCTGGGTCTTATCCTGTTGCTATTATTATTTTATTTGCATCTGTATTTGTTCCTATATTAAAATTTATATTTATAATCTATCTTCTTATATCAACAAAGTATAATGTCAAATCATCTATTATAGATAAACACAAACTATTTTATATTACAGAAGTTATAGGTTCATGGTCTATGGTAGATGTTTTTGTTGTAGCAATATTGTCTGTACTCATTCACTTTTCTGCTGTTCAGATAATACCAGGAGCTGGTGCTACAGCTTTTGCTTTAATGGTATTTTTTACTATGCTATCAGCTCTATCATTTGATACTAGATTAATAAAAAAATAGTGAGGTTCTATAATATATGAAAAAATATAATGCCCCAAGAGTCAAAGAGTCAAGAGGTGTTCAAATACTTACAACAATATGGCTTGTTCCTTTTTTAGCTATGATTATAGCCCTATGGCTTGGTTATCAATATTATACTAAAATAGGTGCAACTATTAGAATTAAATTCGAATCCAATGCAGGACTAATAGAAAACCAAAGTCCTATAAAAATGCGTGATGTAACTGTAGGTATAGTCAAAAAAATATCTCTTACTGACGATGGTCAAGCTGTAATTGTTGAGGCTAGAATGAATAGAGAAGTGAATAAATATCTAAATAGCAAAGCAAAATTTTGGATAGTTCATCCTGATGTAGGTTCTCATGGTATTTCTGGTCTGGATACTATTGTATCTGGTTCATATATAGAACTATATGGAAAAAAAGAACAAGAAACAATACACGACTATATAGGATTGGAAAAACCACCAATAAATGATGATGCAAAAGGGATATATTTTGTACTAACTGCACCCAAAAGCTACAATATATCAGAAGGAAGTAAAATATATTACCGTATGCTAGAGGTAGGGAGAGTAGAAAGAGTTGGTATATCTCCTGATGGAACTCATGTTAATTTTACAATATTTGTAGAAGAAGATTATTCTCCATTTATAAATAAAAAGAGCAAATTTTATACTAGAAGTGCATTTAATATAGATTTATCTGGAGCTAATTTAGATATGAATATAGCACCAATTACACAACTAGTTCATGGTGGTATATCTATATATACACCTATAAACTCTATAAAAGATAAAAATAATACTCTACAAGGAGACGAAATATTTACTTTATATAAAAATTTGGCTCATATGAAAGCTAAACATCTAGGAGGAGATAGTGATTTTGTAATATATGCACTCAATTTCCAAGAACCTACAACAAAACTTTTAATAGATGCCCCTATAAAATTTAAAGGATTTCAAGTTGGCTATGTTGCTGATATAAAAGATAAATATAATGAACATAATAAAACTATAAATAGTACAGTATATGCTGTAATTCAAGCTGACGCATTTGGTAGTGTAAATAATGAAATAGATAAAAGTCAAATCATATCAAAATTGGTTCAATATGGATTAAAAGCTCAATTAAAAGAGTCTATTCCTCTAATAGGAAATCAATATATAGAATTAGTATTTGATACAAAACAGAAAGCTCATATAACAAAAGGTAATAAATATGATATATTTCCTACTATTAAAACAAAATCTCAAAAAAATATAATGGACAATTTAAATAATCTAATAGTAAAACTTCAAAAATTACCATTAGAAAATCTATTAAATTCATATACTAATATAGCAAAAGATAATAGAAGACCTATTAAATCTTTAGTAAAAAATTTAAATACAGCTGTTAAAAATCTAAATCAAACTATCAATAATATCAATAAATTTACATCACAAAAAGAGTTTAGAAAAATACCTAAAAATTTAAATAACTCTCTAAAAGAGGTAGAAAATGCACTTAAAGATTTGGAAAAACTAACAAAAGATTATGGAGGAGATTCAAAATTTGCAGACCAACTATCTCTAACGCTAAAAGCTGTAACAGAAGCGTCAAAATCTTTTGATAAAACAAATAAAATGCTAGAAAGAAATGCAAATGCACTTGTTGTAGGAGATGACTAATGAAAAAAATAATTTTAACCCTAAGTATATTAATATTTATAATAGGATGTAGCTCAAAAGAGCTATATACTTTAGGAGATACAACTCAAAATATAAAATTAAAAAAAGATTTAAACAAAGAGTTTATTGCTGTTGAGAGAATAGAATTACCTGTTTATTTTATGGACTCTCCAATTTATAAAAAAAGTAGCCCATACCATTTAAAAAAAATAGATAATGCAAATTGGATTGGCTCTATTGATGAACATTTAACAAATGTACTTATATCATATCTTCAAAAATCTAGAAATAATCCAAATATATATCCTTATCCTTGGTCAAATATAAAAAAAATGGATAAAAAAATTTCAGTAATTATTACCACATTTATAGCATATAAAAATATAGTTACACTTAAAGCAAACTATCAAATCTTGAATAAACAAAAAAATAAAACTTCAAATTATTTTTTTAATACAAAAGAGAAGTTTAAAGGAAAATCCGTAGAAAAGATGATAGAAGCAATGGAAAAAGCCTACTTTAAATTAGCAAAAAAAATTAATGAAAAATTATAATTTTTATCAATAAAAAATATTGTTATAATTAAAAAAAAGGAATTTATATGAGTGTAAAAAAGTTTTTTATACTATTGTTTATTGTTTCATTATCTATCTTTTTACATATTAAATGCAAATCAATTATCAGAGAAGAGTCCTTAACGAAACAAGAAAAAACTACACAAACATATACACAAAAATCCCATATACCATCTATATCCATAGAAAATAATTTCTCAAATGAGGAAAATTTTATAATGCTCACTTCTCTTATTACATCTATTTTATCATTTTTTGGTTTTATAATATCAACATATTACTCTATGAGAGGACATAAAAGAGATGAAGAGTTATTTAATTTACAAAAAGAAAAACAGAGAATAGAGATGGAAAAATTACAAGAAGAGATTAAAGCTTTACAAAGAGGAGAGTTTTAAGATATTTAAAAAAATTTAAAAAACTAATAATTCACACACAGTTAAACCCAATATGCTATCCTACAAACAAAAAAATAGTAGGATGTATTAATGCCAAAAAACAAAAAAGAGTTATCACTCATAGAAAAAATCCTAAAAAAGCCTCATTTTATTATATCAATAATAGCCATTTTTATTTTTGCTGGAATTTTAGGTTATGGTAAAATCCATAGAAACCTATTTCCAAACTCAAACTATCCAGAGGTAGCTGTAGTTGTTGTTGAAGCAGGAGCTAGTGCCAAAAGTATGGCTTCAAACATAGCTGTACCTATAGAAGAAGAACTCTATACACTTGATAATATTCGTCGTGCATACTCAAGTACTATTGATGAAGTAACTGTAATTCATGCAGAATTTGAATATGTCAAAAATATAGACACTGCTGTCAATGATGTAACAAATGCTCTATCTAAAATCCGTGCTAAACTACCAAAAGATATAAAAGAGCCTCAAATTATAAAAATCACATCAGCAACTCCTCCTGTCTGTGTAATAGCTATGAGTCCAAAAAATAACTCTATTAGTTTGGAAGATATTCGTGATTTGGCATCAACTGATATTAAACATAAACTTATAAAAGCTCAAGGTGTAGCAAATGTAGATATATTTGGAGGCTATGAAAAAGAGTTACAAATTATAGTTGATAAAGACAAATTAGACCAATATAATCTAACTCTTGGACAAGTTATAGCAACAATTCAAAAAAATAATAAAGAGTATGCTATTGGCTTTATAAACAATACTCAAACTTCATATCTTTTAAAATCTGGTGGTCAAAAAGATAAAGTAAATGAGATAGAAAATATGCCACTAACACCTAGTGTAAAACTATCTGATGTTGCAAAAGTCTATTTTGGACATTATGAAAATCGTTCAGCATACTATGGAAATGGAAAAAAAGCAATAGCTTTATCTATTCAAAGAACAGAAACAGCTGATGTTATTCAAACGATAAAACATGCTACAAAAGAGATAGAAAAATTCAAAAAGTTATACCCAAATATAAATTTTGAACTAACAGATACCCAAGAAGAGACTATAGCCCAAAGTACAGAAAATATGTTCGAATCACTTCGTGATGCAATTGTAATGTCAACAATTATTGTATTTTTATTTTTGGCAAGTTTTCGTCAAATTTTAATTGTTCTTTTTACTATACCTATGGTATATGCCTCTACTATTGCTCTAATGTGGTTATTTGGAATAGAATTTGATGTTGTAACTCTAACTGCTATTATATTAGCATTAGGACTTCTCCTTGATGATACTGTAGTTGTTATGGAAAATATAGAGAGACACTATTCTGAATTGAAAAAAGATATTCATGATGCAGTTTTTGGGGGAACAAAAGAGATTATGTTCGCCGATTTAAGTGGAACAATTACTACTATGATAGCCCTAGCACCAATGCTTTTTGTAGGTGGTTATCCTCAAACGATATTTGCACCACTTATATCTACACTGCTATTAGCACTATTGGCATCATATTTTATATCTATTACTGCTGTTCCTCTTTTATCACTATTTTTTCTAAATATAAAAAATCCTATAATTTTAAAACTAGAAAAAGGCTTTAATTTCGTTATATCAAGAATTAATGATGCAATTCAATCATTTTTTGCATCTATTGTAAAAGGAGCAACAAAATTTAAATCTGTTGCTTTACTCTTAATAGCTTCTCTAATTTTTCTATTTGTTACATCTATTAAATTTGTAATGCCTACAGTAGGACAAGAGCTTATGCCTCCAATGGATACAGGAGCAATTGCTATCAAAATTACAACTGATGCAAACTTACCAATTGAAAAAACTCAAGAGGTCATGGAGAGAGTTAGTAAACTTATGTATAAACATGACAAAGAAAAACTATTAAGAGTCTCTGGTTCAATTGGAAGTGAAGCTGGTGTTATGAGTATAGGTAGTGGTAGTGGAATTGACCATATTTTAATTATGGCCACTTATGTAAATAGACATGAAAGAAAAGAGACAATTTGGGATATATCAAGATACTTAAGAAAAGAGATTGCAAAAATACCTCATGTAAAATATCTTGATGTTGCACCAAGTGGTTCTACAGCAATGGCTAGTATTAGAGCATCTATTGACACAATGTTAAGTTCTCCTGATTATAAACTTTTGCAAAAAGAGGGCAAAAAAGTAGAAAAAGCAATGAGTAATACCCAAGGAGTTGTATCTGTACTAAAAACTTGGGATATGGATAAAGTAGTATATAACTTAGATGTAAATGAAAAAGAGGCCATGGAGTATGGACTTAAACGCTCTGATGTCACTAATCAAATTCAAATGATGCTTAGAGGAGTACCAGTAGCTACATTCACAAAAGAGAACTCAATGGACTATACAGTAAGAGTTTGGCTACCTAAAAAACAGATAAATAATTTTAAAACTATTTTAAATACTCTAATTGTAACACCAAAAGGAAAAATACCACTCAATAAAATTGCAAAATTAAACTCTACTAAAGAACCAAGTACTATTACAAGAGATGGATTAAATTATACATTAGAAATTTATGGAAATAGAGAAAAAGCAGCTATTTCACATATTATGAATAATCTAAATAAAGAGTTAGAAAAAGTTCATATTAATCCAAAAGTAGAAACAGAACAGATAGGTGAAGAGAAACAGTTCAAAGCTTCAGCAGAAAGAATGATAGGAGCTATAGTTGTAGCTGTATTTCTAATACTTTTTACTCTAATTGGAATGTTTCATAGTGTTAAAATTTCATTAATGATTTTATTTTCTATTCCATTAACAATTATTGGAGCATCTTGGACAATGTTAGCCATAGGTTATCATGTATCTATGCCAGCCATGATGGGCTTTATGCTATTATCTGGAATTATTGTCAATAATGCTATCTTATTAATTCATTTTGCACTAGAACAGATAAAAGAGGGAATGAATAAAAGAGATGCTATGTTAGAATCTATAAAAATTAGAACTAGACCTGTATTAATGACTGCGTTTGCAGTAAGTGTAGGAATGTTACCAGTGGCACAAGGAACAGCTATTGGATTAGAAAGACTAGCACCTCTTGGAGCTGTAGCTATTGGGGGACTTATTGTAGGGACACTTATGACTCTAATTTTTATTCCTATTGGCTTTATTTGGTTGGTGGATGAAAAATCAATAATGGAAGAAGAGGATTAACTCTTCTCTTTGTGTAATAAAGAAACATATAAAAAATAGAATGATTAGTAAAACAGAGTTTAATTCTCCTATTTAAAAAAAGTTGCTACACTCATGCTATTAAACTACACATAAGGATGATATATGTCATTACCAAAGATTATATGGTCAAAAATTGATGAAGCACCAGCGTTAGCTACCTATTCACTGTTACCAATTGTAAATAAATTTACACAAGCAGCAGGAGTAGAAGTTGTAACAAGTGATATTTCACTAGCAGGAAGAGTATTAGCAACAATGGGTTTAGCTGAAGACAACTTGGCAGAACTAGGAAAAGTAGTTCATCAACCAGATGGAAACATTATAAAACTACCAAATATCTCAGCATCTATTGGTCAACTAAAAGATTGTATTGCAGAACTTCAATCCCAAGGATATGACATTCCTAACTTCCCTGAAAATCCAGAAACAGAAGAAGAAAAAGAAATTCGTGCAAAATATAATACATGTCTAGGTTCAGCTGTTAACCCTGTACTTAGAGAAGGAAACTCAGATAGAAGAGCAGCAAAAGCTGTTAAAAAATTTGCACAAAATCACCCTCATAGACTTAAGCCATTTAGTGAAAACTCAAAAGCTTATGTAGCACATATGGCAGGAGATGGAGATTTCTATGGAAATGAAAAATCTGTTACTATGGATAAAGCACAAAAAGTAACTATAGCTCTAAATGGCAAAGAGTTAAAAACTATTGATGCACTAGAAGGTGAAATACTTGATGGTACATTTATGTCTGTTGCTAAACTTAGAGAGTTTATCAAAAAAACTATAGAAGATGCAAAAGAAAATGGCGTTCTTTGGTCAATTCATCTAAAAGCTACAATGATGAAAATCTCTGACCCAATTATGTTTGGTCATGCTTTTGAAGTATTCTTCCAAGATGTATTTAATAAATATGCTGATGTATTTGCAGAACTTGGAGTAAATCCAAACTTGGGTATGAGTGACCTAGAGAAAAAAATAGCAGGTCATGAAAAAGAAGCTGAAATTAAAAAAGCATTCCAAGATGTAGTTGAATCTGATAACCCTGAAATCGCAATGGTTAATAGTGATAAAGGACAAACAAACTTTAACGCATCAAATGATGTAATTATAGACGCTTCTATGCCTGTAGTAGTAAGAGAAGGTGGTAAACAGTGGAATAGAAAAGGAGATGCAGTAGAGTGTGTAGCTGTTATTCCTGATGCAACATATGGTATGTTTTATGAAGAAATGATAAATGATTGTGTTAAAAATGGTCAATATGATGTTACTACAATGGGAACAATGCAAAATATTGGTCTAATGGCACAAAAAGCTGAAGAGTATGGTTCTCACCCAACTACATTTGAACTAGAAGAAGCTGGAACTGTTACTGTAACTGCTGAAGATGGTACAGAGCTTATGAGTTTTGAGTGTGAAAAAGGTGATATTTGGAGAATGAGTAGAGCAAAAGATATTCCAATCAAAGACTGGATTAGACTAGCAGTAGAAAGAGGTCAAATAGAAAAATATCCAGTAGTATTTTGGTTAGATAAAAATAGAGCTCATGATGCACAAATGATTAAAAAAGTAGAAAAATATCTACCTGAATTTAATACAGAAGGACTTGAAATCCATATTATGGATATTGCATCAGCTACTAGATTTACAAATGAGAGAATTAGAAGAGGAGAAAATACTATTGCTGTTACTGGAAATGTTCTTAGAGACTATCTAACAGATATGTATCCTATTTTAGAGCTTGGAACATCTGCTAAAATGCTATCAATAGTACCACTTCTTGCTGGTGGAGGATTATATGAAACTGGTGCAGGTGGTTCAGCTCCAAAACATGTTGACCAATTCTTAAAAGAGAGTCACCTAAGATGGGATAGTTTAGGAGAGTTCCTAGCACTTGCTGAATCACTTAGATTTATTGGACAAAAACACTCTGATGATAAACTTCAAGCTTTAACAGAAGGACTTGATAAAGCAAATGAAGGTTATCTTGATAATAATAAGGCTCCAAGTAGAAAATGTTGTGAACCTGATAATAAAGCTTCTCATTTTTATCTAGCTATGTATTGGGCAGATGCTCTTGCTAATGGAAAAAATGCTGAATTAGCAGAAAAATTTGCTCCTATTGCAGAAGCACTTAAAGAGAATGAGGCAAAAATAATTGAAGAGTTATTAGCAGTTGAGGGTAACCCTGCTGATATAGGTGGATATTTTAAACCAGATGATGAAAAAGCACAAAAAGCGATGAGACCATCAGATACACTTAATAAAATTATTGACTCTATATAATTAATTTTATATCTTCCTCTACTTAGAGGGAGATTATTTTATAAAACTTCTTGATATATCTCAATCTTAAATATATAAATATTTGGTTACAATAATTTACAAATAATATTTATTATAAAGGATTGCTTTGGGTTGGGAAATACATATACACCTAATTGCTGCTGTTTCATGGATAGGTGGTTCTGTCTTTATGTTTATTTTAGGAATATCTATGAGAGATAAAAAAGACCAACAAGCAGTATATCCAGTAGTTGGACCAATATTTGGATATTTTGAGATAGGTTCGCTTGTAGCACTTATTATTACGGGTACTTTAATGATTATCAATAATGGTATGATAAATGTACTCTTTGATACCAATATACATAATATTGCACTTGATGCTTTGCGTCAAAAATTAATTATTGTAGCTATTATGACAATAATAACTATTGTTCATACTATTATAGCATTTAAAACAAATGGAAAAGAGAGAACTAAACTAGAGACTATTATATCAAGAGCCTCCTCTATGGGAATTTTTATTCTAAACTTTGTAGTATTACACTATGCAATAATTATAAGGAATATTCTATAATTGAGGTGTATTAGTTGTCATAAACTTAGTTTTGAGACTTTTTGCAAAAAATGCCAAAAAGAGTTACTACAACCTTCTATCTCCAAAAGAGAAGTTGGTTCATTGAGTGTTTATAGCTTTTTTAAATACCAGAATATAGAAGATTTACTACTAACAAAACATACCCCTCAAGGATATATTATTTATAAAGCTTTAGCAAAACTCACTTTTAGACCATTTATCAAAAATTTTGCAAATAATAATCAAAAAATATATATTATAGGAGTTGATGAAATTATAAAAAATGGATATAGTCATATAGCTATTTTAACTCATCAAATGAAATATAAAAATATAAAAATTTTACACAATAAACTAATAGCTCAAAATAGTATAAAATATGCTGGTAAAACTTTGCAATTTAGATTAGCAAATCCTAGAAAATTTATATATAATGGCAAATCAAATATAGATGCTATATTAATAGATGATATTATTACAACTGGAACAACTTTACAAGAAGCAAACTCCATTTTGAAACAAAATGGAGTAAATGTACTATTTGCTCTAACTTTAGCTGATGCTAAAGCTTAATTATGCTAAATTAACAAAAAAATAAAGAGAGGTTAGATTTTATGGATGCTAAGAAAATGAGCAAATTTTGTCAACCATTTAGAATAGTACTAGGAAGTGCTTTAATAGGTTATGGAGTTTATAGTGGTAATAATTGGTTTTATTTAGGTGCAATTCCTTTAATTGCTGGACTACTTAACTTCTGTCCACTATGTGGTATTACAGGACAATGCCCAGTTATTGGTAAAAAATAGTTTTGTCAATAATTAAGTTATCTATATTAATTGGTGCGTTTTTTGTCAGCTCTTTAAATGCTATTGACTATACCAAAAAAAAAGAGGTAAAAAAATTTATACACACCATGCAATATAGATATGGATTTAAAAAAAAGACTCTTCTGAGGTGGTTTAAAACTGTTCGTAAAAATAGTTATCTACCTATAAAGAAAAAAACAAGATACTGTAGAAGATGCTACTCAAAAGGTAGTTGGGATAGATACTCTTATCAATATCTCAAAAGAGCAGGTGGAGGTATCTATTTTATGAGAAAATTCCACGATACTCTAAAAAAAGCGTCAAAAAAATATAAAGTTGAGCCAGAATATATTACAGCCATTATAGGCATAGAGAGTGATTATGGTACAACTCGTGGAGATTATCTAGTTTTTGACCGTTTAGTTCATCTATCATTTGACAAAAGTGATAGACGAGCTAAATTTTATCGCAAACAATTAATTGCACTTTTAAGACTATCTGCTAGAGAAGATATAGACCCAAAAGATATTAGAGGCTCATCTTCTGGAGCTATTGGATTTGCACAATTTATTCCTAGTACTTATAAATCTTTTGCTGTTGACTTTAATCATGATGGAAAAAAACAGATGAATAATGTAGTAGATGCTATTGGAAGTATAGCTTATTATCTAAAAAGACATGGTTGGAGAAAAGGTGAAGATGTTGCTGTAAGGGTTAAATATAAAGGATATAGATTTGATAAATTACCTACAGGATATACTCATACATATTATCGTAAAAATCTAAAAGATATAAAACCAAGATATGATTTTAATTATCATGGTAAAGTAAGTTTAATTAAATTAGAGAGAAACTATTATGATGAGTTATGGTACGGTGGTAAAAATTTTTATGTTATTACAAGATATAATCAAAGTTCAT
>Ga0256828_1000586_pt1 | contig 24005 bp, 24 predicted proteins | sample CV88metaG_FD_185993 | JGI IMG/M metagenome (GOLD analysis project Ga0256828, IMG submission 185993) | Hydrothermal vent microbial communities from East Pacific Rise, Pacific Ocean - CV88 | ecosystem: Environmental > Aquatic > Marine > Hydrothermal vents | place: Pacific Ocean: East Pacific Rise...
CTCCCCTAAAATATGCATTTTATTTTTTAGTGCTGCTTTTTCATCAATATTTGCAAGTGCAAGTTTAATGGCATCATTAAAACGTGAATCATAAATCTCTTTATGCTCTTTATCATAAGCATCAATCATATCTCTGTATATTTCAGTAAATTTTTGAATTAGCTCGATAGTAACTAGATTTATTTTTTTATTTTGTGCAACTGTTAGAACAAGATCAAAAGCTTTTTTCTTTTTAGAATCCATATCATCACTCTTTAAATAATATAGTTTTGTATTTTTATCTTCTGTTGTCAATCTATGCATCACTTCACTGAGACCATCTTCACTTACTTCAAAATCTTGAATATTATTTTTTATGTATGAGCGCATTTCAGTAAGATTCATTTTCGATATCTTTTCAACCAAAGCTGCATGATCAGCATCTTCTTCACTTATATCTTCTTTCTTTCTTCCTAAAATTTTGCTAAACATATCAAATATCCTTATTTTTTTTCAATTTTTGAACTATCAATCTCTATAACAGTATGTACATTACCCCGTGGATTAAAATCAGCTATTATTTTCATATATTTTGGTTTGAGTTTCTCTTCTAAAACTCCATATATTTCATTGGCTGTATTTTCATGAGAAATGTGTCTGTCACGAAAGGAGTTAATATAGAGTTTTATGGCCTTTAACTCTACTACCCACTTATCCGGTGTATATTCTAAATAGATTGTTGCATAGTCAGGATACCCACTACGTGGACAGAGGCATGAAAACTCAGGTAATGTCATCTTTATCAGATACTCTCTTTCATGTTCATTTGGCCATATCTCCAGATCTTTTTGCACATCAAATTCATTAATAATCTTTTCACCATACTTCATTTTAAAATCTCCTTTTCTATCTCTTCTAAATTACTAAGATATTTTCCTTGTATATAGTCTATATCTATCTCTTTTGCCAGTAAAAAGGTCTCTTTATCTTCAATATTTTTTATCCAACTTTTTATTCCCTTTTCATGAGCAATAAGATTAAAGCCTTCAATTATACTACGATTTGTCTCTAACTTCTCTTTGCGTGAATAATAGGTATCAAATCGTACAACATCTATATCCAACTCACGCAAATATAAAAAACTGGTATGAATTGACGCGACTCTGTCAATTGCAAAAGAGACACCATCTTTTTTTAAACTTTGTATTATTGAATTATAACGGTTTGTATGTGAATAATATTCCATTTCAAAAAGCACAAACATAACCTTTAAAGAACTCTCTTTTAAAAGTTCTTTTGCGTGTGATAAAAATTTTTCATTTCTAAGAGATGTTGGTAGTATATTAATAGCTAGACCTTTAGAAGAATCTTTATAAGTTTGTAAAGTTGTTTCTAAAACAGCCAGATCAAACTCAATTCCAAGTCCCAGTTTATTAATAACCTTGAGATAAGTTTTTGGATAGATTACTTTACCACTTTGCGTTTTTAATTTTACAAAACATTCATGAAATTGACTTTTTTCATCTTTAAAAACATCCTGAGACATAATAATCAAATCTCTTTTGGCAATAGCACTAATTACTAGTGACTCTAACTCATTTGGACTTATGTTCTCACTCTTATCATTTAATTTTGAATTTCTTTTTTTTTCTTCAATTTCAAATAGATTCTCTATAAGATAATCTATTTGGGTTGAATATCTTGTATCAGTTATAGCTCCTGAAATCTTCACTTCTATGTTATCTACTTTAAATTCATTTGCTTTTAGACACATCAACTCTAAAAGAGTTGTATATTTTTCTTTTAGACCTTCAAGACCAAATATAAAATCTCCACCTTTTATATGCCCAAGCGGAAAATTTTCTATATCTTCACCTTTGAGTTGCTCTGCTATCCAAAGAACAACCTCACGCAAAACCCTATCTCCATTCTTTATACCGTAAAGATTATTTATATCATTAAGGTTATTTATACTTATAAGAATAAATGTGTACTCGTTTTTATCTTTTATCTCTTGTGTTAAATAGTTGTAAAGATATTCACGGGTAAAGGTTTTTGTCACATCATCTGTAATTTTGACACTAAAACCATTATAAATAAGATAAAAAATAAAATAGATACTAATTAAAATAATTAAAATCGCCTCTATATAAAATGAACTTTGAAGGTTTTGATAATTTTTTATAAATGTGTGTGAAATAAAGGCTAGTATAAGAGCAAAGATGGGAAGACCAATGCGAAGCGCAAGTTTAAAACGGTATTCCCTCTCTTTTGTTTGTGGTAATAACATCTAAACGTCTAGGTGTTTTACATCTTTTGCGTGTGTTTCAATGTAGTTACGGCGTGGTTCCACTTCATCACCCATAAAGAGTGTAAATGCATCCGAAGCTGCCTCTGCATCTTCAATTGTAATCTGTAAAAGAACACGATTTTCCGGTGTCATTGTTGTCTCCCAAAGCTGTTCAGGATTCATCTCACCAAGACCTTTATAACGTTGAATATAAGCACCTTTTTTTGCATACTCTTTAACATCATTAAGTACTTCTATAAAGTCCTTATCAAAACTGATATCCCACTCTTTGATCTTGTTATAGACAAAAGTAGCCTCTGCAAAGTGTGGTGCGCCAAAGAGATCATCATTAATAAGAAGCTCTTCCATACCACCCTCAGTCTGAACAAAAAGATGAATCTCATTTGTCTCTTCATTAATAGAATAAGTAAGAATATTATTATTGATTGATTCTAAAAATTTCTTGATCTCCTCAAACATCACTTTGGCATCCAAAGAGATAAGCTCAGGATTTTCAACAAAGTGACGGATCAGTTTTACAAGAGCATAACGACGCTCTAAGGCTTCAAGTGATCCTGCATAGTGATCAACCATTTTAAAGTAAGCTACTAGATCGTCATGTCCGATTCCATCAACCTCCAATGACTCTACACCGTTATTGATCAAGTAGTCATTCATTGCTCTGTCATCTTTAAAGTAAATCTCTTTTTTCTTACCTTTTGTATAACGGTAGAGTGGTGGCTGTGCAAGATATAAGTACCCTTTTTCTACAATATCACGGAAATAACGGAAGAAGAACGTTAGTAGAAGCGTTTGAATGTGACTTCCATCAACATCGGCATCGGTCATAATGATGATCTTGTGATAACGGAGTTTCTCTTCATTATACTCTTCACCGATCCCACAACCCATAGCTGTAATCATATTTGTAATTTCATCAGATTTTAAAATCTTCTCTAAACGTGCTTTTTCAACATTTAAGATCTTACCTTTAAGTGGTAAGATCGCTTGAAATACACGATCACGACCCATTTTTGCAGATCCACCCGCAGAGTCCCCTTCCACTAGATAAAGTTCACAGATAGATGCATCTTTACTTTGACAATCAGCAAGCTTTCCAGGAAGTGTTCCTACACTCATGCTATCTTTTCTACGTGTGAGCTCACGTGCTTTTTTTGCAGCTTCACGACCACGTGCAGCCATAAGAGCTTTAGAAACAATTGCTTTTGCTTCTATAGGATTTTCTTCAAAATATTTGCTAAGTGCTTCACCTGTGGCTTTTTGGATTAAAGGACGCACATAAGTATTTCCAAGTTTTCCTTTTGTTTGACCCTCAAACTGAGGCTCCGGAACACGAGCAGAAACAATAGCAATCAATCCCTCTTTTACATCATCACCTGAGATCTTGACATCTTTTTCTTTTGCAGCACCGTTTTTAGAGTTATAGTTAGAGATTACACGTGTCAAACCTGCACGAAAACCTGCTTCATGTGTTCCACCATTTGGAGTTCTAATATTATTTACAAAAGATGCAAGTTTCTCTTCATAGGAGTCATTATACATCAATGCAATATCAAATTCGATATCTTCAACTTTACCACTAAAGCTATAGACATTTGCCACAACTTCTTTTTTATTCATATCTGTTACATATTGGGCAATTCCACCCTCAAAATGATAAATCTCTTTTGTTCCATTTCTTTCATCATTAAATTTAATGCTTATAAATGGATTTAAGTATGCAAGTTCCTTAAAACGTTTTGCAAGATAATCATACTCAAATGTAACAGTTTCAGTAAAAATAGAAGGATCTGCAGAAAATTCAATAGTCGTTCCTGTTTTTCTTGTAGTACCTGTTACTTCAAGTGGTCCTTGAGGAATTCCCATTTTAAAATGTTGTTCATGAATCTTACCATCACGATAGATTGTCATATGAAGATCAGCAGAGAGTGCATTTACAACTGAAACACCAACACCATGAAGTCCACCAGAAACCTTATAAGTATCTTTATCAAATTTACCACCGGCATGTAGTACTGTTAAAACAACAGTTGCTGCACTCATATTTTCAGTTGGGTGCATATCAGTTGGAATACCACGACCATTATCACTTATTTTACATGTTCCCTCTTTTGTAAGAGTAACTGTAATAGTATTACAATATCCAGCCATCGCTTCATCAATCGAGTTATCAATAACTTCATAAACCAAGTGGTGAAGACCACGATGCCCTGTATCACCAATATACATACCAGGACGTTTACGAACTGCCTCTAAACCCTTAAGGACTTTAATATTACTCGCACCGTAATTTTCTACAGAAACTTCATTTTGTTCCATTATATAGACTCCATTTGTTGCCATATTGGCATAATTAGAGATATTTTATCTAAATTTTATTAAAAATTTGTTTTATATTCCAATTTTTCTCTTTTTAAAGAAAAATCAACATAAATTACTGTAATCTTGAAATATGAAAAAAATATTATTAAACTCACTACTTTTAGTAACTTCTTTAGAGTTACATGCTGAAAATTTACTCCTACAGAATGTACAGTTTAGAACTGAAAATGATGGAGATTTTGGAACAGACAGAGCTTATAGTTATGGTTCTGATCTTTCTGTATTATTTTATAGAGATAATATTAAAGAAGATACTTTTTCCATCCCTTTTATAGATAATTTTAAAGTTTCTGATAATTATTTTTCTTTCTCATATGCTCAACAAATTTATACACCTGATGATATTGAAAGTAAAAAATTAGTTAAAAATGACAGACCTTATGCTGGTTATATGTATTTACAAGCTGGACTTTTTCAATCTTATAAGAAAGAATTAAATTCATTAATATTTCAAATAGGAATGATAGGTCCATCTACAAAAATGCAAGATGTACAAAAATTTGTTCATGATTTAATTGGTTCACCTACACCTCAAGGGTGGAATCATCAACTTGGAGATGAACTCACCTTACAAATCAATTATAATAATAAAAGGTATTTTGATATATCAAAATACCTTAATTTTAATTCTGCATTTATTAGTAACTATGGTTTTGATCTAGGAAATGTATCTACAAAAGTCTATGGAGGCGGACTTCTTAGATTTGGTTCATATATACCAAAAGATTATGGTTGTTATGTTATGGACAATGGAAACTATAATAATATTCCACTCAATCATAGGCATTATATTTCAAATAAATTTCATTATACCTTTAATCTATCATTCCAAGCAAATCTTATCGCAAGAAATATTTTTTTAGACGGAAACAGTTTTAAAGATTCTCATCGGGTTGATAAAAATAATGTAACTCTAGAAGGTGGTTATGGAATTACACTTTCCTACAAACATTTTAGTTTTGATTATTTAAGAAAACATACGACTAAAGAGTTTAAAAAACAAGATTATTATAGCAGTTATGGTTCTTTTATTTTTAGTTATAACTACTAAAATTTCATATCAATAATAAATCCATAATTCGAGGGAACATAATCAACTTTTCGTAATTGTGGATTTATTTGAGATATTGCGGCAGGTTGAAAAGTTTTATAATGAAATTCTAAGTCAACATTAAAAAAATTATCCATCGATTCTGTCATTCTTCCGATTGGATTAAGAAAAAAGTATGATATGTTACCAAGTATGTGAGAACCCCATATCATTCCATGATTTTTATCTAACTCTTTTTGTAAGTAAAAAAATCCCTCACCCATTAAAGCTCCGATTGTTGGAGTAAAAATAAGATCTTGTGTTGATGGAATTTCTGCAAATGCTTCATAACCATATTCCCAAAAAAATGTTGAAAGTAAAAAAGAATAAACAAATGAACTCCATGGTCCATAACCATCCTCACGAGCTACCATATAATACCATGCACCAGAAACAGGATGTCCTATATAATTTATAACAAAATCATCTTTATCCCATACAGGACCTGCTTTTACATGTTCTTTCCATTTTTCTGAAAGTGACTTTTCTTCACCTTCATCTTCCCATTTTGTAACACTAGATGGTAACATATATAAAAAACCAACTGTACCAACCATAAATACTTGAAGATACATGGTATCTGTAAAAAGTTTTTTCTCTTTTGTATCTAATTTAGTATTAAGATTTATATTTTTAATACTGTAATCTTCATAAAGATCATCATCTAAAGAGATAAAATTTTTTTGTAAAGAGTAATGCTGATATTGTTTGTAAATATCCTCTTCTTTATTATATTTATCAAAAGATTCAAATGAAAAAAGAAGTGATTTACAAAAAAGAATTATAAATAAATACTTCAAGAGACTATATGACTATAGGCATTACAACTGTAATAAAATTATTATCTTTTAAAATAAAAGGAAGATTTCCTTCATTAAGGCCTATACTAAATTCTGAAGAGTTTATAGAGTTTAAAAAATCTAATAGATAACGTGAATTTATAGCTATCGAAAATGTCTCATTGAAATTTGTTGGAAAATTAATCTCTGTTTTAGCTTCAATATTATCATCACTTAAAGATTCAAAAGTAATAGTATTATTTAAAAAAGATATTTTTACATCTGTTGAAATTGTAGTAATTTGCTTTAATGCATCTATCATAGTAGCTTTTGGAAGAACTAGATTATAAGAAGTTTCTTTTGGAATTATGCGTGAGTATTCAGGAAATTTTCCATTAATAAGTTTTGTAAAAAAAGTATATTGTTCTGAATGTATAATTAGATTTGTTTCATCATAATAGAGTTCAATATTATCAAAAAAGAGTTTTTGTATTTCAATTATAGCTTTCTTAGGAATGATTATAGAGAGTGCATTTTCTGTATTGTTAGGGATTGTTACAACTGCTAAACGTCTCGTATCTGTTGAAGCAAAATTAATTGAATCACTTTTAATATCAATAAGTGCACCATTTAGTTCAAATTTAGGATTGTTTGTATCAATTGCCGGTGTTATTTTTTTCAATGATTCTATTAGGGTATGTGATTCTATCGAAATACGGGGTTTTCCTTCATAAATAGGAAATTCAGGAAATTCATTATATGAAAATGTAGGTAATTTAAAATTTGAACTACCTTGAGAGATATGAAGAGTGTCTTTTATCATCTCTAAGTTAATATCACCATCTTTTAATATTTTGACAATATCAAGAAATTTTTTACCATTGGCTGTAATAGTTCCATCTTCTAAAATATTTACATTGTCAGTTGTTACACAAAATCCTATTTCATAATCAGTAGCTTTTAAAGTTACTTTAGAATTATTTGCACTCAAATAGACATGAGATGTAATTTGTGAAGTATCTTTTTTTTCTAAAAAAGGTCCTGCATGAATTAGTATGTTCTCTATGACTGATTTGGGTATTGTAATTTTCATTTTTAAAATCCCTATTTATTTATTAAATTTTAGTACGTAGTAGTAGGTGTAAGTGAATAAGTGAAAATCCTATTTAAATTCCTACTGCGTAATACTTTTTGATGTGATGAAGCATTAAAGATTCATTCACATCTATTCACTTTTATAATTATATCTTTTTTTTTAAAGATTTTTTGTCAAAACTTAAGAAGAAGCTGTTATTTTGTTTGAAAGTTCTTCAATTTTTACTCTAAAATCTTCATCATCCTTAATAAGATCATTTATTTTTTTAATGGTATGACTGATGGCAGTATGATCTTTCATACCAAAATACTGTGCAAGTTGTGGCATAGTATTTTGTGTTAGCTCACGACAAATATAAATAGAGATGCGACGTGCATAGACGATGTTTTTACTACGTCCTTTGGAACGAATTTCACTCGGTTTTATATTTAAGTCTTTTGCAACGACTTGCGTTATCTTATCCATTGTAAGATTTTCACGGTTTTCATTCATCTGATCTTTTAAGACATTTTTTGTAAATTCAAGATCGATATCAACATGCATAAGTTGTGAATAGGCATGAAGTTTTGATAAAATTCCCTCTATTTCACGTACATTGCTCTCAATGACTGTTGCAATATAGTTGACAATATCTTCGGAGAGTTTTACTTTGTTAATTTCACATTTTTTCTTGATGATGGCAATTTTTGTCTCTAGTTCTGGTGGTTGAATATCTGCAACGAGTCCCCACTCAAAACGGCTTTGAAGACGGGCTTCAAGACCGCCTATCTTTTTGGGATGTTTGTCAGCTGTAAGTATAATCTGTTTACCGGCACCTTTTAAGGCTTCAAAAGTGTGAAAGAATTCCTCCTGGATTCCCTCTTTATTTGAGAGAAACTGAATATCATCAATAAGGAGTACATCACACTTGCGGTATTTCTCTTGAAAACGTTCCATTGTTTTGTTACGAACATGACGAATGAAATCATTTAAAAACTGTTCTACTGTTGTGTAGATAACAACTTTACCCGCATTTTGCAAAACATTTCCGGCTGCCTGCATCAGGTGGGTCTTTCCAAGACCTACACCACCATAGATAAAGACTGGATTATAAACCTTTCCAGGGTTTTCACTCGCACTCTTTACTGCTGCATAGGCAAATTGGTTGGATCCACCTACCATAAAGTTGTCAAATGAATGTGAAGGGTTTAAAAGTGAAGAACTCTGTTTTACTTCTTTTACTTTTTTACTTTTTCTACGTTCGACTGCATTTTTAAGTGTAATCTGAATTGTAACTTTTGAACCTGTTTTTATCTCAAAGAGATGAGCTATTTTGTCATTATATTTATTTTTGATCCAATTAAGAACAAGTGCATTTGGGGCATAAAAGATTGCCAAATCACTTGTTGATTTTTTACTTTCGTATGAGAGATGTTTAATGTATCTATTATATTCTATCTCAGTAATTTCATCTTTGAGTGCTTCTAAAACTTCTTGACCTATATTCACATAAAAACCTTAGTTATTCTTTTATATGTGAATAGTACAAAGAATATCCATAAAATATGGTTAAATAGATGTGAATAGTGAATAATTTTTATATGTGAATATCTTTGTTATAATGCGATTATGACAATACTTGGAATAGACCCAGGAACTAGAAACCTTGGATATGCGCTTATACAATTAAAAAACGGGAAAATAGCTCTTATTGAAGCAGGACTTATTAAAATGAAGGCTGAAAATTTGCAATTTCAAATACCACAGATGGTTGAAGGTATAGAGATGCTTTTTTCTAAACATAAAATTGATGAGGTTGCTATGGAGGATATTTTTTATGCACATAATCCTGCAACAACGATAAAACTTGCACAGTTTCGAGGAGCTATTATGCTTAAACTTCTTCAGGAATTTGGACAGTTTCATGAATATACAGCTCTACAGGTAAAAAAAGCATTAACAGGTAAAGCAAAAGCACAAAAGGAACAGGTAGCTTTTATGGTTAAAAGACTTTTAGGAATTAAAAAAGAGATAAAACCACTTGATATTACGGATGCTATGGCAGTGGCAATTACACATTCACAGAGAGTAAGGTTAAAGGGATGAAATTTTTTATACTTTTTTTTATAACAACATCACTTTTTTCCTCTATGAGTATTGAAGATGCGTGGAGATTTATAGAGAGTAAAAATAGTGGTATGCAAGCTTCTAAGAATGAGATGAAGATGGCTAAACTTAAAAGCCAATCTGCAAAATCAATGTATTTGCCAAAGATTTCTCTAAATGCTAACTATACACATCTTGATAAACCAATTGATCTTGATACAAGTGGTGTATCACAGCTTATGGCATCTTTGCCAATTCCAATTCCTTTTCCATCATCTCTTGATCTTTCAAAAAAAGATATCTTTCTAGCTGATTTACAAATGATGTGGCCACTTTATGTAGGTGGAAAGATAGATGCTGCACAGGATATTTATAGTGCTAAAGTAAATGAAGCACAGGCGATGCTTGAGATGAAGAAAGATAAAGAGTTTTTAAAACTGATAAAGTATTATTATGGTGTTGTTGTAGCTAATTCACTTTATAATACTCGAAAAGAGGCATATAAAGCATTACAACTGCATTATGAAAATGCTAAAAAGTTACAAGAACAGGGACAAATTGCAAAAATTCAGCTTTTAAATGCAGAGGTAAAACGTGATGCTGCAAAGATAGAGTATGATAAGGCCGCAGATAAGCTTGCAATTACCAAACGTGCTCTTGTATTGCTTATACATTCGGATAAACAAATTACATCAAGATTATTTGTTTACAAGATAGATGAAGATTACACTTATTATAAAGATGCATTACAAAAAAAGAGTGCAGCTCTTTCTTTATTTGATGCAAAATCAAAACAGACAAAATCACTTATAGAGATGAAAAAAGCTGCTTTTAAACCAACTGTTATAGGATATGGTGATTATAATCTCTATAGAGATGATTCAGTATTAATGAAATCACTTCCAAATTGGTTTGCAGGTGTAATGCTAAAATTTGATTTGCTTGATAGAGAAGATAGAATGCAAGAGTTGGAGATCGCAAAACTTCAAAATGCTAAAGTTATTGCTCTAAAAAAAGAAGCTTTGCAAAATTTAAAAATTTTATTAGAAAAAAGTTATAAGGAGATGATCTCTTATTTTAAAGAGTTTAAATCATTAAATTCTTCACTTTATTTGGCAAAAGAAAATTATAGACTTAGATCACTTTCCTTTAAAGAAGGACTTGCAACTTCGAGTGATGTAGTTGATGCAGAGCTCTTTTTAGAAGCTACAAAGACAAAAAGGTTAGATGCTGCATATAATTTTGTGTGTAAACTCTCTCAACTTCTGGTTTTAAGTGGGGAGAGAGAAAAATTCTTTGAAGTAGCAAAAGTAGCAGAAGTATTGGAGAAATAATGAAACAAAAACTAGGAATTTTTATAATTATATTTGTGATGGGCTTGTTTTTTTTATGGGTGGCAAATGATTTTTATAGAGCATATGCTCAGCCAAAAAAAATAGTTTTACAAGGTGAGATAGATGCTCAAAGTTATTCTATCTCTTCAAAACTTCCGGGACGTATTGCTAAAGTATATGTTAACAAAGGTGATATTGTCAATGTTGGTGATGTTGTTTTTAGTATAAATTCTCCTGAAGTTACAGCAAAATTACATCAAGCAAAAGCTGCAAAAGCTGCCGCAGTAGCTAAAAAAGAAGAGGCTGATCATGGTGCAAGAAATGAGCAGATTCAAGCAGCTTATGAACAATATCAAAAAGCAAAAGCTGCAAAAGATTTAATGAAAAAAACATATGAACGTATTGCAAAACTTTATGAACAAGGTGTTGTTTCTGAGCAAAAAAAAGATGAGATTGAAACAAAATATAAAGCTGCATCACATACAACAAATGCAGCAAAAGAGATCTATACTATGGCTAAAAAAGGGACTCGTATTGAGTTAAAAAAAGCTGCTGCAGCGCAAGAGAGAGTATATGCTGCAAAGGTAGATGAGGTAGATGCATATATGAAAGAGACAAAAGCCTATGCTTTTCATAAAGCAGAGGTTTCAGCAGTGTTATTACATTCTGGTGAATTGGCTCCAAGTGGTTTTCCTGTTGTTATGAGTTTAGATATGAATGATGTTTGGGCACGTTTTGCAGTGCGTGAGGATTATTTAAAATATTTTAAAAAAGATTCAAAAATCACAGTTAGAATTCCAGCACTTGAGAAAAATTATAAATTTAAAGTAAAATATATTGCTCCTATGGGTGATTTTGCTACTTGGAGAGCAACAGAAAGCGGAAAAGCTTTTGATATGAAGAGTTTTGAGGTAGAGTTAAGACCAGTGCAAAAGATCGAAGGTTTGCGTGTAGGTATGAGTGTTTTAGTGGAGCTGTAATGTTTGAAGATTTTGTATCTGCTTTTAAAGAAGAGTTAGAGCAGATAAAAAATTCTTGGTACCGTATAGGATTGATTACACTATTTCCACTCTTGTGTTTCGGGTTAATTATTGCTATTTTTCATAAAGGAGTAGCTTGTGAGCTACCTTTGGCAGTTGTGGATTATGATAAAAGTTCTCTCTCACGCAAGCTTCTTTTTAACATAGATGCTTCAAGTACAATTCATATCACACAGCAGTTAAAGAGTGCAAAATCTGCTATGAAGCTTCTTCAGGAGAGTAAAGTTTATGGTATTGTTATTATTCCTAAAAACTTTGAAAAAGATGTTTATCTTAAAAAATCACCGAAAGTTACTGCACTGTTAAATACACAGTATATATTGATATCAAAAGTTTTTAAAGCATCTTTACTTGAAACCACTTCTACCTTAGCAGGTAGTTTTGAGTTTTTACATAATCTGACAAAGAGTGAACCGATAAATGAGGCAATAAGCAGAGTGACTCCTATAAAACTTTATATTGCTACATTTTTTAATACTTATAAAAACTATTTTTATTTTTTAGTTTCTGCACTTCTTCCTTCAATTTGGCAGATTTTTGTGGTTATTACAACAGTGGTTAGTTTTGGAACTCTTTTTAAATTAAAAAAAGAGCAACTATTTTTTGCAAATGGATCCATTGAGATGAAGATATTAGGAAAACTTGCTCCTTATACGATTGCTTATTTTCTTTTGGGTGCTGGTTACATTTTTTATCTTTATGGTTTTGAACCCTGGCCTTTTGAAGGTTCTATAAGTGTTATGCTTTTTGCTATTTTACTTACTACGGTTGCTTATCAGGTGGTAGCTTTATTTTTGTTTGTTACTGGTTTTGATTATGCAAGAAGTCTTAGTCTTGGGGCAGTATATACAGCTCCTGCTTTTGCTTTTTTGGGTATAACATTTCCCATTTATTCAATGAATGATTTTGCGATTTTTTGGAGAGATCTTTTACCAATATCATATCTTGTAAACATTCAAATTTCTTTAGCCAATTATGGTGCTTCTGCATTGCAACAGATAGATAATTTATGGCATATTTCACTCTTTTTGCTCTTTTTTATACCAGTTTTTTTACAATTTAGAAGAAGGTTGGGTAGGTGAGTTTTTTTAAAGTCTTTAAAGGTGAGTTAAAACTTGTTATTACAGATATAGCCCTTATGCTAACAGTTATAGGTGGTGTTATTCTCTACTCTTTTTTATATCCACAACCTTATGTAAAACAGAGTGTTACAGCATTACCTATCAGTATTATAGATTATGATAAAAGTCAAAGATCACGGGCACTTGTTTTTAAACTTCAATCAACACCACAAATAAAAATACTTAGAGAAGATCTGAGTAAACAAGACGCGTTAGATGCAATAGTTTCAGATGAGATAAAAGGGCTTATTATTATTCCAAAACATTTTAGCAGGGATTTGACACTGGGAGATGTTCCTACTGTAGTGCTTGGAGTTGATAACAGTTATTTTCTAATTTTTGGTGCATTAATGGAAGCTACTCTTAAAAGTGTTATGCAAGAAGCAGGTGGAGAGAAAGCGGCAAAACTTTTAGTACAACAGATACCTATAGCAGCAGTTAAAAAAGAACTGACACCTTTTTCGCTCAACGCCATCTCTCTTTTTAATAGATATGGTTCATATATACAGTATGTTATACCTGCTGTATTCATACTTATATTACAACAGACTCTTTTAATCGGTATGGGTATACTTGGTGGAGGTATTAATGAACGAATGAGACAAGGTATTAATGGGTATTATATGTATGCAAAGGTATGGCAAATGATTTTAAGTCGTTACATTATTTTTGGTGGGCTTTTTTTTATACATATTCTCTATTATTTTGGTTTTTCATTTTCATTTTTTGATGTTACGCAACTGGCTAATATGGAAGAATTATCTCTTTTTAGTTTATTGTTTTTATCAGCTTCTATAGCTTTAGGTCTCTTTTTAGGTGCATTGTTTAAGGAGCGAGAGATAGCAACCCCATTTATTTTGTTTACTTCATTACCTCTTGTCTTTAGTGCTGGTTTTGTTTGGCCATTGGAGGATATACCAGAATCTGTTTATAATCTTGCACTGTTATTTCCTTCAACTACAGCAATTCAAGGTTTTTTAAAACTTAATCAATTAGGTGCACCTCTAAGTGCTTTAGATACAAACTCTCTGATTTTACTCACGCAGACAGTTATATATACTATTTTAGGGTATTATTTTATGAAAAAAAATCAAAAGGTTTGTAATGGCAAAATTTGAAAACGTAACAGTAGTAAAAGAGGCAAACATTTATTATGATGGAAAAGTAACAAGCAGAACCGTAGAGTTTGCTGATGGTGAGATTAAGTCACTTGGTATTATGCTTCCTGGTGAATATACCTTTAATACGGCAGATAAAGAGATTATGGAGATGATGAGCGGTGAGCTTGAGATTAAACTTCCAGGTGAAGAGTGGAAAACACTCTCAACTCCAGAGACTTTTGAAGTACCTGCAAACAGCTCATTTGATCTTAATATCAAAACTGTTACAGATTACTGCTGCTCATACATAAAGTAGTTTGTTAGTTAGCGTATTTTGCAGCAAGTGATGCAAGTGCGTTAGCATCAAGTGCTCCACTTACACGATCAACTTCACGTCCGTCCTTAAAGACGATTATAGTCGGGATAGAGCGAATACCAAAACGAGCTCCTAAATTTTGCTCATTTTCAGTATTTACTTTTGCAAAGCGGGCTTTAAGTGGAAATTCTTGTGCTGCACGTTCAAAATTTGGTGCCATCATTTGACATGGACCACACCACGGTGCCCAAAAATCAACAATAACAGGAATATCACTGTTAGCGACTATTTCATCAAAATTATTTTGGGCCAACTCCATAGGTTTTGTATCTAAGAGTGAATTTTTACATTTACCACAGTTGGCTTTTTTATAAGAATCTTTTTTTGGTACATTATTTACTGCTAGGCAGTGAGGGCATACTACTCTCATAATTTCTCCTTTTTTGAGTGTATTTTATATTTTTTTTGGTAATTTTATTGCTACTTTAGTTCCATTGTTGCGTGATATGATTGTAATTTTACCATGTAGATGTTGAGTAATAATTACATTACACATATATAGACCTAATCCTGTTCCATTTTTGTTTTTTGTGGAGAAGTAAGGCTCAAAAATTTTATCTATAATCTCTTTTTTTATTCCACCTGCATTATCTTCTATATAAATTATGATATTGTTTTTAAATTCTTTAATATTAACAGTAATTTTTTTCTCTTTAACAGATATGTTTTCAAATGCATCTATAGAATTTTTTATGATATTTATTACACTTTGAAGTAATTCATTCTTATATGTATAAATAGAGAGATTGGAGTCTATATTTAGACTATAATCGATATTTAGCTGATTCATTTCATCTTTTAAAAAAAAGATAGATTTGTTGAAGAGCTCAGCAAGGTATATGGAAGATTTTATTTTATTAGGTTTGAAGTAATCTTTAAAGTCATCTATAGTTTCAGAGAGATATTTAACGGTGTAAGCTATCTTTTCAAATGAACTATTCATAGTTTTTTCATCAAGTTTATTTAATTCTCTTTTTATTTTTATATTTGTTAGTATGGTTGTTATAAGGGAGAGAGGTTGTCTCCATTGATGGGCAATCATACTAAGCATTTCACCCATAGCCGCACTTCTTGAATTGGCAAGTAATTGTTTATGTTGTATCTCTGTTAGTTCTTTTTCGCGTAAAAGTTGTTCATTTAATTCATGAATTTTTTTTGCATGAATATTTAATAGTGCATTGGTGTTTGCCATGTTTGTTTGATCTGTAAGTATCAAGGCTACAAGTTCATTGTTAATATCTATGGGAATAATACTAACATCTTGTTGCATATATTCAAAATAGGTATTTTTTATTTGGTTTATTTTAATAGGAATAAGATATTGGGATGTTGTTGCAGTATAAAATGTAGGTGTATTCATTCGTAAAGCTGTTTTTACTTTACGTAAAAGAGTTTTTTCTTTTATTTGATGAAAAAGTTCTGTTAGTTTTTTTCCCAATGCATCTTTTTCTTTAATATGTGTGTGAATTTCAAGCCATTTGTTGTAATGATATATCTTTAAATCACTATCTAGTACAACTATACCATTATTAATAGCTGAGACTATTCTACTCTCTAAAGAAGTTCGTCTAAGATCGTATTTAATTTTGTTTTGAGCCATGAAATTGATTCATCTTTTGTAAGTATCAATATTTTTCCATTGATCTTCTGATCTTCAAAGTTAAGATCAGTATCAATTACTATAACTTTTGAATATATTTGAAAAGTACTTACATCTTCCATTTCTTCAAGTGGAATTTTCAAAATATTTGGTAACGAAAAGTTTACTTCTGTGTCCATTTCCTGAGCTAATTTTGTTGTCAATGAAGAAGTTAAGACATTTGTAAGTTCTAAAATAGCATCATCAAGATCCTCTTTATTTTCTAGTTCAAGATGTTTTGCAAGGTTATTCGCACTCTCTTCATTGATAAAAAATGCACTTTCTCCATTGAACTCTCCACTAAAAGCCTGTGTAGCAAAAAAATAGCTTGAATTTTTGAGAACTTCAAAGGTTTTAAAAAGCTCTTGAGTAGTCATAATTTTTATATTGGGTATGCTAAGTGATGCAAAAGCTTCCAACATATCAGCCACTACAGCAGTAGCACTGCCATAAGCTATATTCATCAATTCTTGGAGTACATCTTCTTCGTCTTCTGTTAAACTTAAAGTTGTCATACTTAAAGTGCTTCCAAAATTGCTTTCATTTTTAATGGTTTTATAGGTTTTTCCACATGCATAGTCGCTCCTAGAGCAAGAACTCTTTCTTTTGCTTTTTCTTGAATATCTGCAGAAACCACGATTATTTTTACATCTGGCTTTATATCCAAGAGTTTTGGTATGGCTTCATAGCCATCCATTACAGGCATTGTCAAGTCCAAAAAAACAACATCAAGAGGTTCTTTAAGAAGTATTTTTAAAGCTTCAAGACCGTTTGAAGCTTCTCTGATGCACTCTTCACTAACATATTCACAGAGTGATTTCTTTATAACTTTTCGCGCAAGTTTGGAATCATCTGTTACAAGATAACGCATCTATTCTTCTTTGAATGATTCTATAGTTTCTGCCATGCCATAATCAGGATGACTTTTTGGATCCAATATTACCTGTGTCAAAAGTTTTTCATCAAGATTAATTATTATTGGAGCAAGGAAGTTTATATAAGACTTTTCTAATGGTTTTTGAACTATAAGAATATTAAAAACACCTATCTTTGAATTTTCATCAATTTTAAGTAATTCTTTAATATCAAGAGGAATATCAATAGAATAATCACGCAGTAAAAAAGGATTAACAAGTGTAAAAGATATATTTTCGTTATTTTCATCCATCAGAGTCGAAAACAGCGGGTCAATTTCTTTAATAGCCACCTTTTTTGTCTTCTCAAAACCTAAAATCTCACCTTTTACTTCGTAGCTCATATTTTTTCCTTTTTAAAATGTACCTTCTTGGTACTTAATGGTTTTACTGACAATATAGAATGAAGACTCTTTTATTGCTTCTATTCTTGTGAATTTTCCAACTCCAAAAGCAAAAATACCCGCATCATTGATAAAAGTGATACCTTCACTCATATCAATAAAATTAAGTTTTTTTTCTTCAATTAGCTGTGCGTCACGAATGTCAAAAAACTTTATTGTTACTGTTACCCAGTCAAATGCACGTGCCTTATCCTGAGCTGTTAGTGTCATTTCTACTTCTGTTTGTGATACGATCTCTAAAGAACGAATCTCACTACCTTTAAAATCGTCAAATCTCTCTAAAAATTTAACTATATCTGAGCTATTAAGTGGTTTCATTCTATTGACAACCTACACACTCCATTGATCTGTCCTCTACATCATTTGCCATCTCTGGAGATTGACTTCTAAGATAGTATGTTGATTTAAGACCGAGTTTCCATGCAAGCATATAGATTTCATTAAGATAACGCCCGCTTGCTTTATCGAGTGTGATAAAGATGTTGAGTGATTGTCCCTGGTCTATCCACTTCTGACGAATGGCAGCAGCTTTTATAAGCACTGTCTGGTTGAGATCATAAGCAGGTGTATAGTAGCTCCATGTCTCAGGAGATAGTTTTGGAACGACGACAGGGATAAGTCCAGATAAGTTCTCTTCGAACCACTTACGTTTAAATACCGGTTCAATTGCTTGTGTTGTACCTGTTAAAATAGAGATAGAACTTGTAGGGGCTATGGCCATAAGATAACCATTTCTCATTCCCTGTTTTTTAACGCGTGAGCGAAGTTCATCCCATTCATAGGTTGATGCAAAGAGTCCTCCACGGTCGACAAGATTGATAACATCAGCATTTGCATGGTCTTGAGGAAAAATTCCTTGACTCCATTTACTGCCTTCAAATTCAGGATAACAACCTTTTTCAGCTGCCAAATTCGATGATGCTGCAATAGCGTTATAACAAACAGACTCCATAATTTCATCTATTTTGTCAAAGTGTCCCTGACTTCCCCATTCAATACCAGCTTCTGCTAACATTTGAGCTTCACCCATAACACCAAGACCAATAGAACGGCTTCTTATGTTTGTACGTTTGACTTTTTCAACTGGATAAAAGTTTAAATCAATGACATTATCTAAACATCTTACAGCAGTTGGAACAATTCTGTCTATATCCTCTTTTGTGTTAATGCGTGAGAGATTGACGGAGGCAAGATTACATACAGCAGTTGCCCCATTGATCTTTTCTTTTTCAACAACAAAAATTGGCATTCCACCAAGTGAATCAAGAGCAGTAACTTTTTTTGCGGGTTTTTCAATGCCACTGTCAACTTTTACCAGTTCATCTTCTTCATAACTTATACTATCACCATTTTCAAAGATAAATTTGATTTTATAATGGTTTGGTTGTGTATTTTGAAAGATTTCTGTGCAGAGGTTAGAACTGCGAATAATACCTTGGTGACTGTTAGGATTTGCACGGTTTGCATTGTCTTTAAAACATAAGAACGGTGATCCTGTTTCAAAGTAAGAAGTTAAAATCTTTTTCCAGAGATCTTTTGCCTTAATCTTCTCTTTGATGATACTTTCGTCTTGTTCTAACTCTTCATAACGTTTGTTAAATTCTTCACCATACAACTCACTTAGCTCACGCACATCATATGGGTCAAAGAGTGTCCATATACCATCTTCTTGAACTCTTTGCATAAAGAGGTCATTAAGCCACATTGCCGGGAAAAGATCATGTGCGCGACGACGTTCTTCACCTGAATTTTTTTTCAAATCTAAAAAGTCGTTAATATCAATGTGCCATGGTTCCAGGTAAACAGCTATTGCACCTTTTCTTGTTCCAAGTTGATCAACTGCTATTGCGATATCATTCGTTATCTTTAAAAATGGAATCGTTCCACCCGCTGCATTTTTATGCCCATCAATAAAACTTCCCATGGAACGAACCTGCGTCCAGTCCCAACCGATTCCTCCACCGAACTTAGAGAGCATTGCCATCTCTTTGTAGGCATCAAAGATACCTTCGATATTGTCTGGAGTTGATCCGATATAACAAGATGAAAGCTGGTGTCTTGGTGTTCTTGCATTAGAAAGTGTTGGTGTAGCCAGCATTACTTCAAATTTAGAGATCATGTCATAAAATTTGATAGCCCACTCTTCACGCTTCTCTTCGCGTTGTGCTAAAAACATTGCGATTGCCATAAACATATGTTGTGGTAGTTCTATAGGATCACTTTTTGAGTCTTTAATAAGGTAGCGGTCATAAAGTGTTTTAATACCAAGATAGTTAAATTGGAGATCACGTTCAGGTTTTATATGCTTTTCTAGTATTTCAAGATCATACATCTCACGCAGACCTAAAAGAATTCGTCCTTCTTTTTCACCTCTTTTAAAATATTTCTCTAATGAACAGTAGCCTGTAAAACCATTAACTTGATGATAAAGATTAAAAAGAAAAAGACGTGAAGCAACAAATGTCCAGTTTGGTGCATCAATATCAATCTTGTCAACAGCAGTTTTAATAAGTGTCTCTTGAATCTCTTTTGATGTTATACCATCACGAAAGTGAATTTGTGCATCAACTTCTAACTCACTCTGACTAACATTGGCTAGATCTTTTACTGCTGCAGAAGTATATTTTTGTATCTTTGTAATATCTAAAGGTTCTGTTCTTCCATTTCTTTTTATAACTGTTATCATAAATCTTTTTCCTGACTCACATAAAGAATTTTTTACATAAATATTTATAAAAATAGTTATATAAAAAATTACAAAATAGTGTTTATTAATGTAGTTGATTTTAGCTAATTTTTATAGTGAGAATTATTAAAGTAGAGAAATAATCGATAAACTTTTTCTGATCTGTTACGTCTTGAAAGGTATAAAAAAAAGTTATGTAGTAAATAACAGAAAGATTGGAATAATTAGGAGTTTTTACGGCTGTAAAAACTCACTAAAAGTTCACTATTTAAAAACTCTGTTAAAGATCTTATCTACATTTTTAGTATAATAATCATAGTTGAAACATTCACGAATCTGTTCTTCAGTCAGCTTGCTTCTAAGTTCATCATCTGCTAAAAGATGGTTTAGATAGAGTGACTCTCCTTTTTCATTTACAGTTGGGCGACCTTGTTGAATCTCTTCCCAAACTTTCATTGCATTTCTTTGAACAATTCTATATGCATCTTCACGACTAACACCTTGAAGTGGTAGTTCAAGTAGTACACGTTGAGAGAAAACAAGTCCCCCAGTAAGGTTAAGATTTTTCATCATATTCTCTGGGTATACAGTTAAGTTAGCAATAACGTTATTCATGCGGTGTAGCATAAAGTCACTTGTTACAAATGCATCTGGTAACCAGAAACGTTCAGTAGAAGAGTGACTGATATCACGCTCATGCCATAGAGCAACATTTTCCATTGCAGGGTTGGCGTATGCTCTGATCATACGTGCAAGACCTGTGATGTTCTCTGTAAGAATAGGGTTACGTTTGTGTGGCATTGCTGAAGAACCTTTTTGTCCTTTTGCAAAATACTCTTCACACTCATAAACCTCTGTTCTTTGCCAGTGACGAACTTGAACAGCAAACTTTTCAATAGAGCTTGCCATTAAAGCAAGGGCAGTTGCAAGACGAGCATATCTATCACGCTGAATAACTTGGTTTGATGCAGGAGCAGGTTTAAGACCTAACTCTTCACAAGTATACTCTTCAAGTTCTAATGGTGCGTGAGCGAAGTTACCCATAGCGCCACTAACTTGACCAACAGCGATAACATCCATAGTTTGCTCTAAGTTTTCTAAGTGACGAGCCATCTCATCATACCAAACAGCTAGTACAAGACCAAAAGTGATAGGTTCACCGTGAATACCGTGGCTACGTCCTACCATAAGAGTCATCTTATGTTCCATTGCACGCTTCTTGATAGACTCCATTAACATTTTTACATCTTCAATGATAAGAGTAAGAGAGTCTTTCATTTGAAGGGCTACTGCTGTATCAATCGTGTCTGAAGATGTCATACCGTAGTGGAACCATCTACTCTCTTCACCTAGACTCTCTGCAACAGATGTTGTAAAAGCAATAAGATCGTGACGTGTTACTGCTTCGATCTCATCTATACGCTTAATATCAAACGTTGCATTCTTAACTATCTTGTCTGCATCCTCTTGAGGAATCTTTCCAAGTTTTGCCCAAGCTTTTACTACAGCTTTCTCTACATCTAACCAAGCTTGATACTTTGCTTGGTATGTCCACTTTGAAGCCATCTCTTCGCGTGCATATCTATCTACCATTGTTTGCCTTTATATTGTGCTAAAATTCGTTTAGATATTTTACTAAAATATTCATAATAAAGTAATTAAAGGATTCTCTTGCCATTTGTAAAAAAGAAGTTTATTGCCAAAGAGAAGCAGAGAGCTTTTCTCTATCTTATGCGTGAGTTAGGATATACACAAAAAGAGGCACAGCGTCTTATTGCAAAAGGAAGACTTATCGTAAAAGGTGAGCCACTTACTAAAGCTGGAGCGGATATTGAAGGTGAATTTGAATTTATCTACTTTGAGCCAATTACAAAAGGACTCAAACCCACTTTTGAAGAGGAGCAGTTTGTTGTCTTTGATAAACCAAGTGGTGTATTAATTCATCCACAAAATAGAAATACACCATACTCTTTGATAGATGAGCTAAAGTATCAGTTTGGTAGAGATGCAAATATCGCTCATCGAATTGATCAAGAGACGAGTGGCTTAGTTTTATGTGCTAAAAATAAAGAGAGTGAACGAGATATTAAAATGATGTTTCAAGAGAGAGATATGCAAAAAACATATTTGGCAGTGGTACATGGTAAATTTGAGAAAGAGATGATAGTTGAAGCACCACTTCTAAGAGCTGTAGATGAGAGTGCAATTGTTAGAATGGTTGTAAAAGTTCATAATGCTGGAAAAATTTCAAAAACTGAGTTTAAACCTTTAGAATATTTTGAAGAGTATAATATGACTTTAGTTGAGTGTAAACCATATACTGGAAGACAGCATCAAATAAGAGTGCATTTGTTTCACGTGAAACATCCAATAGTTGGTGATCCAATTTATGGACAGAGTGAAGAGAATATAGTTAGATTTTTAGATAGAGAAATTACTTTAAAAGAAAGAATAGACAATACAGGTTGTCAAAGATTACTTTTGCATGCAAATGAATTAGAATTTGAATTATATAACAAAAAATATCATATCAAAAGTCATGTGAATTTTCAAAAGCTTTTTTTAGATCTATTGAATAAAAAGTAAGTATTGCATACTTTTTAATCACTTATGTGAATAACTTTTTTGATAGTGAACAATAATTATCTTTTTAATTGTGAATAACTTCCTTTATTGCGGTTAAACCCAATAATAGGGGGTTTTCTAAGAACAATTAAATAAATTAAGGTTTGTTTTATATAAAAATTTTCTTAAAATAATAGAAAATTCAATAATTTATCTTTAAAAAAATAATGTGATATTCACAAGTTACAACAATGTGTGAATAATACACATTTAGTAGAAAAAGTAAGTTTTTTAAAAAAAAATAATTTTCTTTAAGAGAAAATATTAAAATTTTAAAAATTGTTGATTTTGATGGAAATTATTTAAGATTAGTAGGGTATTATTACATTCATAGACGACCTCCCTGGTGTGTTGGTCGTCACTTAGCATACGCATTATATCTTTTTATGATTTTTTTCACACGACTTCTTAATTTTTTAAGTGCTTCTGTACTTGTAGTACCATCTGTTGTAAGATTTTCAAAACTGTCACCGAGCTGAGCTTTTGCTATCCAACTTATTTTGTTATGATATTTTACACCAACAAATTGTACATCACCAAAGTGACCTTTCTTAAGTTTGTATATTTCTTTAATTCTATCTATGTAAGTTTTCTGAGCCATTATATACCTTTATATAGATTTGATTATAAATCATGCAAAAGATTATAGAATGACTCTATTGAAAAAAGATTACTAAAGAGAAAATTTAGTCTTCTTTAGTTGCTGCCCAAAGAAAACCACCTACACCAACAGCAAATACTATCACTAACAAAATAACTTCTGCAATATCTACACCGCTAAAATCACCCATGATAAACCTTTATTAAAAATGTGTGAAATTATACTCCTAAGGCTGTTAGCTAACTATTTATCTTCAGACTCTTTTTTCTCTTTGAGCTGACCACAGGCTGCGGAGATATCTATACCTTTAGAGTCTCGTATAGTTGAGAGTAAGCCGTGTTTTATAAGATACTCTTGAAATGCAAACATATCTTCATAGCTAGGACGCTCATAAGGTGTTCCTGGGTATGGATTGAAGTATATGAGGTTTACCTTGGCTTTGA
>Ga0256828_1000587_pt1 | contig 23997 bp, 22 predicted proteins | sample CV88metaG_FD_185993 | JGI IMG/M metagenome (GOLD analysis project Ga0256828, IMG submission 185993) | Hydrothermal vent microbial communities from East Pacific Rise, Pacific Ocean - CV88 | ecosystem: Environmental > Aquatic > Marine > Hydrothermal vents | place: Pacific Ocean: East Pacific Rise...
AGATGACGAAATCGGCTGCGTTCATCGCGACACATAAGGGAAGCGAGATCAATTTCAAGATCTTCTCTTTTGCGTTGTTGCTGCTCATCGTCCAAAATATGAGAAAAGCCTGTAAATAACCGTAAGGTGGGTGCCCAGAGGAAATGCCTTTGGGGTGCAATTACCCACCAAATGAATGGTTATACCCAAAACAGGTCAATAGGTAAAAAATTTATTGAAGGTGGGCAATTGCCCACCCTTGTATAATCAAAATTAGAGAAAAGATGCTAATCTTTTCTCTAAAGGATTAAGGGTAGATCGAGCCACCCTAAAGCATTAAAATACTCAAGAATATTAGATGAATATCATTGAGTATTTCAATAGCTTGTTGCGTAGATAGATCACCCTTAGTAAAAAGCTTGAACGGAATAAAAAGCAGATTAAAAATCTAGCTTGTAGTACAAGGAAAAGTCTACTAAGAGTAACCCTTATGTAATCCTTTAAATTTCACCACAAGGTATCACATGAAAAATTATATCGGAATTGATATTAGTAAAGCGACACTAGATGTTTATGATGGAAAAAAGAGTTATAAGTTTGAGAATGATGAGAATGGGTTTGATCAGATTCTTTCTTTGACAGAAGATATCAAAAATACAATTTTAATCTTTGAACCTACAGGGATATACTCCTATGCATTAAGTGAATTCTGTTCCAAGCAAAAGATCCAGGTTGTACTTGTTGGACCAAAAGAATCAAGAGACTTCGCCCGTTCATTAAAAGTACGTTCAAAAACAGACAAGATTGATGCCAAGGTGCTTTATAAGTATCAATCTCACGTAGAATCTGCAATGGTTAAGATCCCAGTAATCAACCAGCATGCCGTTAAGATTCAAGAGATGTTAAATGTATATGAGAGTATACTCTCTGCAAAACAGAAGTTTAAAAATCAAATAGAGTCTACCTCTAAACTTCATAAAGATCTGCTTCATACACTCAACACATTGATTGATGATCTAGATACCGAAGCACAGAGACTTTTTAATAAAATTGAAGTACTTCTTCTCAAAGAGGAAGAGATCAAAAACAGCTATGATGCAATCTCCAAAATACCTTCCATTGGTCAAAAGTCTGCATTATATCTGTGTGCTTTCTTTTTAAAGTATCCTTTGGCTAATGCCAAAGAGATAACAGCTTTACTTGGACTTGATCCCATGATGAAAGACTCTGGAACCTTTAGAGGAAAACAAAGAATATCCAAGCATGGTGGACAGCAAATAAGAAATATGTTGTATTTACCAACACTTTGTGCCATTCAATATAACAGTAGAATTAAAAAGTTTTATGAAGGTCTTATTAGCAGAGCCAAAACCAAAAAACTGGCTGTCATCGCTGCTATGAGAAAACTCATTTTAATGGCGTTCTCTATCTTTAAAAGCAAGGAAGAATATCAGCCTTTATTGGCTACTATTTGAATAAGTATAATATCCCGTGTGAAGCTGATTTATTCAGCTTTCTTTAACACGGAATCTACGGGAGATTTTATATGATGAATGAAATATTGAAACACCCTTTCGATCCCATTGTTTTCAACGATACCCAAACCCTGATACTGGGCTCTTTCCCCAGTATCAAATCGTTTGAGAACAACTTTTACTATGCCCATCCGAGAAACCAGTTCTGGAAGATACTTGAAAAGATTACCGGGTATCCTGTCAACAACCGTGACCAGAAGATATGGCTGCTCAAAGAGTGTAAACTGGGCCTTTGGGATATGATCTCCTCCTGTCAGAGAGACAATTCTCTGGATGCCTCTTTGGAAGATGAGGTGGTCAATGATATTCCTGCGTTGCTTGAAGCGTATCCGAGTATTGAAAAGATCGCTTTTACCGGGAAAAAAGCACAGGCACTTTTTGAGACCCATTTTTCCTATCTGGAGATAGAGCGCGTCTACCTGCCATCCCCATCCCCTGCCTATGCCGCGATGACATTGGAAGAGAAAGCTGTACAATATACGAATCAATTAGGAATGAGGAATAAGCAATGACTATTCACTATTTACTATTCACTTCATCGGAGTTCCTCTGATGACCTGGGCAATCGGAGATATTCAGGGATGTTATGGTGCTTTTATGGCACTTCTGGAAAAGATTGAGTTTGATCCTGAAAGAGACAGGCTTTGGCTTGCAGGGGACCTTGTCAACCGGGGAGAAAGGTCTCTTGAAACACTGGAGTATATTTACAGTATCAAAGAGCGTGTCGAGGTGGTGCTTGGCAACCATGACATTGCGCTGATCGCGGCCTATTACGGATTGAAAAAGTCCAATCCTACAATTGATCCCATTCTTCAGTCATCCCATGCCGACGAACTGATAGGGTGGCTGCGCCGTCAGAAGTTTCTGCATACGGATTTTCAGCTTGGCTACTGCATGGCACATGCGGGTATCTCTCCGGAGTTTGACCTTGGGATGGCGATGATGTATGCCAAACGTATTGAAGAGAAACTTCAAAGTGACAATGCTTCTGTTTGGCTGGCAAAAATGTTCAAACAGGGGATTACCCGTTTTAACAGAGATTCCAGCAAGATCGATATCGACAGGTATATCATCAGCGCCTTTACAAGGATGCGTTACTGCTATAACGACCATAGGCTTGACTTCAAGCAGAAAGGTGCCCCTACTCCTGAAGTGAGAGCCAAGGGGATGAAACCGTGGTTTGAGTGTGAAAATAGAAAAGATATCGATTTGAAAATTATTTTTGGGCACTGGTCTACACTGGGCTTTTACCAGGATGAACATGTGCTGGCTTTGGATACCGGATGCCTTTGGGGAGGCAAACTTACCGCTGCAAGGATCGATCTTCCTGAACCACTGATTGTAGAGGTGGCGTGCAAAGGGGCGATGAAACCGGATGTGGAAAAAAAAGGTAAAAGTATTATACAATGATTGGTAAATTGATCCATCAATTTCGAAAGCAGAAAGGCATGACACAGGATAAACTGGTTCATGAACTGATGGGCTATCCAGATATGTTTGAACGTCTAAATACGGTAACGTTAAGTCATTGGGAAACAGGAAAGACACGGCCTGGTATGAAAAAAAGCAGATGATTCTCCATTATTTCATGTAAAAAGGGTTTTTGGACGAAGCAGGGATGCGTGCATCGATACGGAAAATTTATTGCACTCGCCATGATAATATTAAAAAAATGATGCAGAGAAATTTTCGTCATATTGTAGGAAATTTTCCGGAGCTGGATAATAGATGTTCAGGGCAGAAAGATATAGGTGGTATGGCCTCTATGCACCTTTGGAGGATATCCTCTTTTCCGATGGAGTGATTCAGGCTTTTTTTTAATCCAACTTCAGCTAGTTCTTTTGCTTCCATCGTCTCGATAAACGAGTAGATATGCTTTGTGCTATTCTTGTGGAAGTAGGTTGTTTTTGGTAATGGTCAAGTTACAATTCTGTCTTATAATGCAATTGTTATTTGAAAGATCGATCATTTTTGAATAATAATTTCATACAAAGGATACAAAATGAAAAAGTTTTTAATGCTACTTGCGGTATTGGTTACCGTTACGGTACTTTTTGGAAAATCGACAGAGTATTTGAATTGTGGCAGTACAGTAAAGAAAGTTGATTTTACAAAAAAATCTACATTGCCAGCCTATCGTTCTGATGTACCACAGTGGTTATTGCGCTCTATTGTAGTCTACCGATAATTTTGACAATAAAGAAAGAAGTCATGACAGAGTATCTTTCTCTGCTACTCAATAAAATAATGAAGATTTTTTTTCGCTCCCATCATCTCGATGGAGAGCATCCCCGTTCCATAGATAGCCAATACATTGCTGCTAGGTAATGTATTGGCTACTCTTTTCTGGCTCCTATAGCATTTTCAAAAATAATAACAGTACATTAGAAAATATATGTACTATCCTGCCCAATTGTCTATTTGGAGATGTTTCACTCTGTTGAAATGTTTTATATTATTGGTTATTAATATCAGTTTGTTCGCTATGGCAATTGAGGCTATCATAAGATCCATATCAGCTATCATCATACCAAGCTTGTTCAATCGTGCTTTTTCTTTTGCAAAAATTTCAGCCGCCACCTGAAAGATCAAAAGACACCTAAAAGAGATCTTGAAATCGCTCTAAAGGGAAAAAAGGAGATAGACCATGAAAACAGATAGACCAACATTTAAAAGTTTTAAAAACAAAGCTCTTAAAAATGCAGATGTAAAAGCTGAGTATGATGCATTGGCACCGCTTTTTAACATCAAAAAGCAGCTTGTATCAGCCAGACTTGCCAAGGGTGTTACCCAAGAGCAAATTGCCCTTAAAATCGGTACATCAAAATCCAATATCTCCAGACTTGAAAGCCTCAATAATACCTATATGCCAAATCTTGGTACTTTAATAAAATATGCAGAAGCTTTAGGACTTAGATTGGATATTGGATTGAGGTAGCAGCCTTAATACTCAGGGTATTGTGAGGATATATCTGACAATTACAATGTATTTTACTGTTACTTCAATTTCTTTCGTTCCATATCTTCTGATATGGAGCGAAAGGGGTGCAGGTGTGAGAAGAATCTTCCTAATTTTTAACCATATGCCCGACAAACTTCGACATATTGTCCAGTATTTTCCCGCCTTTCCTGAAGCCTAGTCCGCAGGCTTCGTAGGCGTAGAACACACCGGCCTGATAGCTGTTTCCCGCCTGGTCGGTAGGAAGTTCCGTATAGGCCTGGTAGAGCATTTTATGGTTGCCATACTCTCCCTCCGCCGATTCGAGCTCCTGGGCGTTTTCATCGAGGATGCTCACATTGCCTCCCTCTCTGCCAAATATCGGTTTTTTGACCTGTTTCTGGCTCTTCAACGGCTCAAAAGAACTCTCTAAAAGAAGAGGATGGTTTGGGTAGAGGTCCCAGAGGATCTTTAGCATACCTTTACTCTGAAAGAGCAGGGTGTAAGCAGGGTTGAAAATGATCGCCTTCTGATTTTTGATGATGTTGGTCAGCAGCATGGCAAGTTCCGACTCCTCCAGTGCAATGTCTTCCCACGGGATGAGCTTGAACCAGAGTTCATAGTTCTCATCGTTAAAGAAGATACCTTCTTTGTCGTCAAATTCCACTTCATCCATGTAGGCGAACTCTGTCTCATAGCCCGCTTCCGTGGCAATGTGTTGAAGGAGTCTTACCGTGTTCTCTTCTTCGGCATTTCCCCTGACGGAGGTAAAGAGGAACTTCCACCCCTCATAACGTGTTTCAAAGTCGGAAACATCCTCCTCCAGTGTGACAAGGCGTTTAAAGTTCTCAAGCAGTGCTTCGTAGAGACCGTTGAACTGGGCTGTCTCGTCCATCTGGTTCTGCTTGAGCATCGCCCACTGGATAATAGCTGTTTCAAAGAGTGCCGTAGGGGTATCGGCATTGAACTCCAGCAGTTTTATCGGTCTGCCGTCAATACCGCCTGCCAGGTCGAAGCGCCCGTAGAGGTGCCAGTGCACATCATTTTCCCATGACTCTTTGATGATATCTACAAGGTTGAACGGGATGCCTATTTCATGAAAAAGATTGTTTGCAACAATGTATTCTCCCGCTTCCACAAACATATCGTAAAGCGTATTGGCCGCTTCATAGTAGGCTTCTGCCTCCTGCTCGGAGATGACAACCAGTTCATCGGAGATGTAGCTTGATGCATCGCTGTCGGTATGCCAGACAAAACCGAGTGATTCCAGGTAGGCAGTATCTAACGGCTCTGTTTTTTGAAGTATAGGCATCGATCAACCGCCAAAGAAACCGCGGCTTCGGCTTGAAGATCTTTTGTTCCCGCCAAAAAATCCGCTTCTTTTGGAACTGCGGGCCGATTTCCTTGGTTGACTGAAACTTTTTTTACTTCTCTGGTAAGTTTGAGGTGACTTGTAGCCGGCTTTACGGTTGTTTTGGTAATTTGGGTTTCCAAAAAGCTTGTTCCCGATCCATGAGCCGATCATGGCGCCGGCAATGCTGGAGAGGAGTACCGAACCCAGGCCCATCCCGCCGGAGACTTCCGGGTTTGGCTGCGTAAGAGGGGAGGTACCGTTATCTATTTTTGCCGCCTCCTCTTTGACAAGCTTGTCCATCTCCTCTTTGGTCAGTACACGTTCTTTGCCGTCAAGCTGTTTCAAAACAATGCGTGTCTCATCTGCCGGAAACTCATCTTTGATCTTGTATTTTCCTTTGGATACCTCTTCGATAATGACAAAGGCACCTTTTGCCTTTGCCTGCTCCTGTTGCTGCTGTTCCTGGGTACATCCCGTTACACCGGTTGCAAGCAGTGCACCAAGGCCTGTCGCAGCAGCGATAGTTGAGAGTTTATTGATATGTTTCATAGCGATCCCTGTAAAAAATTTGGATAATCATAGCAAAAGTTAGTTAATGGATAAGAGAGAAAGAAGCCAAAGAGGGAAGAGTCTCTTCAGCTTTGTAAAAAAAGGGGCGTGGCTGCTTAGTCCATCTGTTTTCTGAGGAATGTCGGAACATCCAGAATATCTTCATGGTCACCGTTGTATCCTCCGACTACCATTTTGTTTGCACTTCTGAGTGTATTGATGCTGTTGGTATTGCCATTGAGGAGGGTTGTCTGCTTTTTCACTGTCGGTTCAGGAATGGCATTTTTGTCTTCAAATCCGGTTGCCACAATCGTGATACGTACTTCATCGATATCCATATTGGCATTGGTGGTTGTACCAAAGATGACAGATGCATCCTCATCCGCACTCTCTTCGATGATGTTCATCGCTTCACCAATCTCCATAATAGGATAGTCAGGGTGAATGTCAAAGTGTACAAGCACACCCATGGCACCGTCGATGGAGATATTGTCAAGCAGAGGAGATTCAATGGCCGCTTTTGCCGCATCGTACGCTGCATTGGTTCCGGTACTGTAACCTGCACCCATCAGTGCAAGCCCTCTGTGGCCCATGACGGTTTTCACATCGGCAAAGTCAAGGTTGATGTCATTTTCACCATGAGAGAGGATCACTTTTGAAATCCCGCCTACTGCCTGTGCAAGAATATCGTCAACCATTCTGAAACTCTCTTTGATACCGAGATTTTTCTCAACGATGGAGAGCAGTTTCTCATTTGGTACAACGATGATGGAATCACTCTCTCTTTTAAGCTCTTCCAGTCCCTCTTTTGCAAGTTTGGTTCTTTTTCTGCCTTCGAACTTGAATGGACTGGTTACAATGGAAACGGTCAACGCACCGATCTCTTTTGCCGCCTGTGCAATGATAGGTGCGGCACCTGTCCCCGTACCGCCTCCAAGTCCTGCGGAGATAAATACAATGTCGGAACCTTCAAGCATGGATTTAATGTCTTCAAAACTCTCCAGCGCAGCTTCTCTTCCTTTCTCCGGTACCATCCCTGCACCAAGTCCTCTGGTCGCATTGATACCCAACTGCATTTTAAATGGCGCAAGAGAACTGTCCAATGCCTGCGAATCGGTATTTGCGACAATGAGGTCGATGTTGTCAATCCCCTCGCTGATCATATGGTTGATCATATTACCGCCGCCCCCTCCGACACCGATCGCTTTTATTTTGGCTCCGTTCGTATTACATTTCGTTTCAATGATGTCAATCTCAAACTCTTCCATTGTTATCCCCCTTTTAGATGATTTTTAAATATACTTCTCTGTCAAAAAAGCTGCTTTGCCCAGTTGGCGAGCTTTTTGAACGGATTATTGTTTTCATTGCCTATATCCGGCAAATCTTCAAAAATGATTGAATCAGCTTCTGCCTCTTCACCGCTGTGAGCCTTGTCTGGCTTTGATTCACTTTTGGATTTCTCCGCATCATGTACGGTATTCCCCAGTTTGATATCGTTAAGACTCTCTTTGTTTTCACTTTTTGAGTGTAGAAGTTCCTGCTGGAAATCTATTTCATACTCAGTATGGCCGCCGGCTTTATAGAGCAAGAGGCCGATTACCGTAGAATAGGCAGGATCTTTCAGTTCATCGAAAAGGCCGTCTATATTTTCCGGTTTGGCTATTCTGACAGGCATTGCCGGAAATATGGATTGCGCCAGCTCTCTGATCCCTTTGAGTTTTGTCATTCCTCCGGTCAGAATGATTCCCGCACCGATCTGCTCTTTCAGGGCAGATTTTTCAAGAGATTTGGCAAGGATCATCAGGGCCTCTTCCACACGGGAGAAGATTACGCTGTGAACGATCTCCAGAGATACGCCGTTGCGGTTTTCCTCATCCCCTATAATAGGCAGTTCGATGATTTCGTTGCTGGTTTCTATGAGGTTTCCGTGGCGGATCTTGACATTTTCTGCAATTTGCAGCGGTGTGTGCAGTGCCATAGAGAGGTCGTTGGTAATATGGTTCGAACCTACGCCGAGGAAATCGTTATACCGTATGGAGTTTCCTGTATGAATGACAAGGTTGCTTGTCTGCCCTCCAAGGTCAATGACAGCGACACCCAGCTCTTTTTCGTCATCATGAATTGTTGCAATGGCAGAGGCATAACCGCTTAAAACGATGCCGTCTATTTCCACACCGGCGGAGCGTACCGCTTTTTTAAGGTTTAAAAGATTCGATTTCTGCGTCATGATAATGTTGACATCCACTTCCATACGCGACGCGTTCATCCCGAAAGGATCTTCTATGAAATCCTGGTCGTCAACCCTGAAGTTGTAGGGCAGTACGTGAATCACTTCATATTCGTTTGGTACGTTTGCATTGTAAAGCGCTGTTTGCATGACACGTTTCATCTCTTTGATCGAGATATCTTTATGAGGGATGTTCACGATACCGGTAGAGTTCAGGCTTTTTGCATAGGCGTTGGAGATAGAAACCGTTGCCGAAGTAATATTGTTCCCGGAGATGCGTTTCGCATCGTTAATGGCTTTCTTAATAGCTTTGGAGGCAAGTTCGATATTGGTTATGGCACCTTTTTTGATCCCTTGGGATTTTGCGATGCCGTGGCCGAGAATCTGTATCTTGGAATCCTCAATTTCAGCTATGACCGCACATATTTTAGTTGAACCGATATCTATAGCTAAAATTGTGTCACTCAATTTGCAAGTCCTTCCATATAAACTTCCGTCGGATATTTTTTATCTAATATTTTAATAAGATTGGATTCAAATGTTCTTTGTTTGATGGTGTTGACAGTTTTTTTCAAAGCATCTGTCTTGTTTTGATCCATTGGCAGGAACTTCTGCGCTGTAATATTATAAACTATCATATTATCCAATACGCTAATAATACCCTTTTCTTTTGAAGATGTAAAGAGTTTTTGTAAAAATTGTAAACTTTCTTGTGAATTAAGTGGTGTAAAGTTGTCAAATTTGTCTAAAGTAACAAAATCGGAGATTGAAGCATTGGCTTTGTCAAAATTTTTGAGTGTCGATTCCGCCAGTTTCATAAGTGCTTCTTTTTTAGCTTCGACAGCATAGAGTTTGCCAACTTCTTCTTTTGCTTCATTGAAAGTCATAACCCGGGGTTCTGTCACAGATATGATTTTGATTGTTGCATATCTGTCTGAAACAATCTTTGGTTTCAGAATATCCCCATTTTTTTTCTCCGCAATTTTATTCCAGATTTCTTTTGTCAGTTTTGGGTCTCCTGTTGCCAGCTTTACTGTTTCGTTGCTGTCTATTTTCCCTTTTTTGAATGCAATATAGTTTTTTTGCGCTGACTTTTTGCTCTTCTTGAGTTTCAGGTCTTTTGTCACTCTTTCTTTGGCTTTTTCGAAAGAGAGTTGTTTCCCCTCCTCATCCGTATAATTGAAACTGTTTGTTTCATAATAGGCTTTAAGTTCTTCATTTGTAACGTGTGCGCTGCTGCTCGGTGTCCAGACAATAGCAAGCTCATAGGTTTTTTCGGTCATGAAATTCTCTTTATGCGCTTCCCAGTACGCTTTCAGTTTTGTTTCGTCCATAGTAATATTTACATCGGAAGGTTTTAAAACTTTATAGGAAATTTTGTCGGCTACATTGATGGCGGAAGTAACAGTTTCCTCTTCCAGCGGCAGGCTTTCTACATTTAAGAGTGAAAGTGTTTTGTTGATGATCATCTCTTCTCTGAGCGATGCTTCGAATGTTTTTGCTTTAAGCCTCTGGCCTTTCAGATAGGTATTGTAGATCTCTTTGCTGAATACGCCGTTTTTCTGAAACGCTTTGATGTTTTCCAGCGTTTTGGCGACTTCACTGTCTGAAACGACAATACCCATGTCTTTGGCGAAGTTGAGTATCTTCGCCTGTGTGGCGATTGTGGCGAAAGCCTGTTTGACAAGTCCCAGCTCTTTTGCTTTTTTGTCATCGAGTTTACCCTGCATCATCTGGTTGTAGCGGTTATAGAGATTACCGTAAACCATATTGAGTTTTGTCTGGGGAATCTCAATACTTCCTACTTTTGCCACATTGCCCGCTTTTCTTCCAAAGCTATAACTTCCCCAGCCTACGAAACCCGCACCTATAAATGCGATGGTTGCTACCCAGATCGTCCAGACCAGGTATTTATTGTGTTTTTGCATCCAACTAATCATACTTCATCTACCTTCAATCGAAAAATTTGTACAATATTTTACCTAAATAAACTTATCGTAGTAATTGATTGGAGTTTAAAATAGAATGCTTAGCAAAAACAGTGAAATGATGCAGCGTGATCTGGAAGTGGTATGGCACCCCTGTACCCAAATGAAAGACCATGAAACACTGCCTCTGATCCCGATACAATACGGGAAAGGTATCTACCTGTATGATTTTGACGGCAACAGTTATATTGATGCGGTCAGCTCATGGTGGGTGAACCTTTTCGGGCATGCCAACCCAAAGATCGGCGACAGGGTCAAAGGACAGATTGACATGCTTGAGCATGTACTCCTTGCCGGATTTACCCATGAACCGGCTATAGAGCTGGCACATAAACTGGTGGCAGTGACACCGGAAACGCTCTCAAAGGTATTTTATGTTGACAACGGTTCAAGTGCGGTGGAAGCGGCACTGAAGATGAGTTACCACTATCATTTGAACCGGGGTAAGCGTAAACCTGTTTTCCTCTCCCTGACAAACTCTTACCATGGAGAGACTATTGGCGCATTGTCTGTTGGGGATGTGGCACTTTACAAAGAGACTTACGAACCGTTGCTTATTGCCAATAGACAGGTACCTGTACCCAAAGACCAGAGTGAAGAGGCTGCAAGCGAAGCGTTGTCATCACTTGAGAATGTACTGTCCGAAAAGGGAGAAGAGATCTCTGCATTTATTGTCGAACCGCTTATTCAGGGGGCAGGGGGGATGCATATGTACCATCCTGCCTATTTGAAGGGTGCAAGAGTATTGACGCGGAAGTATGACGTCCATTTGATCGCAGATGAGATCATGACAGGCTTTGGTAGGACGGGTAAAATGTTCGCATGCGAGCATGCCGGTATATCACCGGATTTTATGACCCTCTCAAAAGGGATTACCGGAGGTTACCTTCCACTCTCTGTTGTCATGGCAACCGATGATGTTTACAGCGCGTTTTACTGCGATTATAATGAGTATAAAGCTTTTTTACACTCCCACAGCTATACGGGAAATCCTCTGGCATGTACGGCAGCTCTGGCAACATTGGAAATATTTGAGAATGAGAATGTGCTTGAAGAGAACAGGAACAAAGCGTCTTATATTCAAAAGAGGCTGCAAAAGTTTTCCCTGCTTTCCAATGTAAAAGAGACAAGGCAGCAGGGAATGGTTGCCGCAGTTGAGTTAAAAGGTTACCGCCCGGAAGAGCGTATAGGGCTACGTATTTACGAGTATGCTTTAAAGCAAGGAGTCTTGCTGAGGCCTCTGGGGCATATTATCTATTTTATGCCTCCCTATGTTATCTCCTATGAAGAGATAGACCAAATGATGGATGTGGCGTATGAAGGCATTAAGAAACTGGAAATTGAAAAGTAAAATTTGTTGGGGCGGGGATCCGTACTATTTTTTAAAGAGTTTTCCCAGAAGCCCTTTATTGGCATTTTGTAGCCGCTCATAATGGGCTACCGCTCTTTTTACCCCAAGATCCATAGACTCTTTATAGAGTATTTCCGCTTTCTCCCTGTCTTTGTCGGTACCTATACCGTATTCATAGAACTGAGCCAGGTCGCAGATGGCTTCCGGATAGTTGTCATCCATGGCAAGGCGGTTGATGAGTGTAAATGATTCTGCAATATTCTTTTTCAAAATATCGCCTTTGTAAAGTGTCCTGGCAAGCATGAACTGGGCAAACTTCGATTTGGTGGCCCCCGAGATAAGAAGCAGCTGCGCTGCTTCGGCTGTACTGCCGGACTCTACCAGTTTGCCGATATAGCTGATCATCTCTTCGATCTCATCGTCACTGTAGCCTTTCTGGCTGATCTGAAGCAGCCATGCATTGACGGATGCAAAGTTTTCAGAGCTCTCTGCTACAGGAGGGTATTGGGTCCGCATATTTTTAAATTTCTGGTCTATATAGGCAATAGGGTCGTATTGGCATGTCTCTTCATCGTTTTGAGGCAATGGTTCCCGTTTCTGGGTAAAACGGTTTTCCTCTTCACCGTGTATGGTGGAAGTATGGCTCTCTTCCTCCTGTTCCCTCTCCTCTTCTATATCAAAAAAAGTATCTTTGGGAATGATCTCTGTCGGTATATCGGGTTTGACAGATTGTTCTGGTGTATCGAAAAAATCATCTTTTTCCGGTTGGGAAAGGTCAAGGTCTATATTGTCAGAAAGGATCTCATCGACTTCAAGGTTTAAAATCGCATCATAATCAATAGACTCTTTTTTACCAGGCCTGGTTTCCATGTTCTCTAATTCAAACAGTTTTTCGTCGGGGTTCTCATCCTCTTCCGGAGCGACTTCAAACAGGTCGAACTCTTCGATGATGGCTTTTTCACGTTCATTACGCCCTTCAATCTCCTTTTGGGAACTACGCTGGACGATCTCTTCGGTAGGGGCTTCGATATAAGCACTGATGAGGGATTGTGTCTTTGCATACTCTTCCGCCTGGAGGCCGCGCAGGATCTCCTGTATTTTAAGATCGCTTTTCAGGGGTGACAATTTCAGGATCTGAAGCTGTATGGTCTCTATATCTGCAATAGAAATGGCAAGGCTGATAATACTTAAACGTTTTTTTGTCTGATTCATGAGGGTATCCTGTCGTAACTGTTTATTCAGGTTTCAGTGTGAAGAGTATAGCAAAAATATGCTTTACTACACAGATAATGGAAGAGTAACAGTTATTTTTGATTATAATGAAAAAACTGAATTGAAACGGAGTGTGCCGAATGAAAATAATGATCGTGTTGACAATGTTGTTTCTTCATGCAATGGCAGTAAGCCCGCAAATGCTCACAGGCAGATGGAAAGCGGTCAGCAACAGTTTGACAAACGGGACACAAAGTACGGAAAAAGAGTATTTGCAACTGAAGAAAGACGGAACATTTTCTATTGTACTTCTTGTGAGCGTCCGGAAAGACGATGCATTTATCCGGGACCTTAAAATAGAAGCCTCCGGTATTTGGAAAGTGAAAGATGATGTACTTGTGTTCGTTGTAAAACGGGTAGGTGTTCCCGTGGCGAAAGAGGTTTACCTTATTTCAAAAGCGTCTCTTCAAAATCTCGCACACATATTTGAAAGCAGGTTTACAAATGACCCTATCCGTATCATACGGATTAAAAATATAGGCGGGACCCACTTTGTTACGCTGAATGAAGAGTCAAAAGAGACTGTTTACAAACGTCAGTAAACCTGGTAGATCAAAGATTTGCCGACAGTGCCAGCAGCCTGCATGAATTCTCCAGAATAGAGACTTTTTTAGCCATTTCTGTAATATCCCTGTCATAGGAAATGACACCGAAACCTTTGATAAGCAGCAGGTGTGTGTCGTGTTTCTGGAAAAATTTCGGTATCTCGAAGGGTGCGCGTTCCAGCCAGTCTTCTATGTTTTTAGGGTCATAGACAATAACCTCTCCCAATATTTTTTTCCCGTGATAGTCCTGAGGCAGTACCTTCCCGTGTTTCAGTGAGTAGGCTGTTGCGTATGGCGGCATGGTAAAACAGACATATTTTGCGTTGGGAATGGTATGGTAAATATGTTCATGGATATGGGCATCGCTATTTGCTTCGTTCCAGCGGTAATCTTTCTGTTGACAGTCCAGCTTGACCAGTGAATCTTCGGTGATCTCATCCAGAATCGTATCTTTGGAATTGATAATGAACCCGTTGGCTGAAACTCTTGCGGAGATAGAACCGTGGTAGACACCGAAAAAATTTTTATTGAACAGGGATAACGAAACATGTTTGATCTCATCGATAAGATGTTTGTCCATTGTCAGGAAACCTTTATTAGGATTATTTGGGTATTATAACGATTAAATTAGAAATTAGAAATTAGAAATTAGAAATTCATAAGGGAAAAACGTGGAAATTCCGCATATACCGGTGCTTTTGGAAGAAGTGTTAGAGAGTTTCAAAGAGGTACCCGCAGGGTATTTTGTAGACTGTACTTTAGGGTATGCAGGGCACAGTTTCGAAATATTGTCGAGATTTTCCCAGTTAAAACACATCGGTATCGACAGGGATGATGAAGCATTGGCTTTTTCACGAAAGAGGCTTGCGCCTTTCAAGGAAAGAAGTACACTTTACAAAGGTACTTTTGCAACGATATTGCCTACATTGCAAGAAATGCCTGTTAGCGCACTTCTGGCAGATTTTGGAGTCTCCTCCCTGCAGCTTGACAAAAAAGAACGCGGTTTTTCTTTTACGTCGGAGACGCTGGATATGCGTATGGATGCCAATGCTCCATTGAGTGCCTATGAAGTGGTCAACACCTATCCCAAAGAGAAACTTGAATATATATTTAACCATTACGGGGAGATACGCTCTTTCAGAAAGCTTGCTGCGACTGTTGTCGAGGAGCGTGCAAAAGCACCGATAGAGAGTGCCAAAGCTTTAAGTGAAATTGCCAAAAAGGTACTTCCCTCAGGTGGAAAAATACATCCGGCTACATTAATGTTCCAGGCGATCCGCATAGAGGTGAACAATGAACTCGGAGAGATAGAAGGGCTTTTGGATGCCATAGAAAAGAGGCATTTCGAGGGTGAAGTTGTATCATTGATCACGTTTCACTCCCTCGAGGACCGCCTGGTGAAAAACCGTTTTAAAAAATGGAGTACGGAGTGTATCTGTGAACCGCATGCCATACGGTGTACCTGCGGAAAGAACCATGCGTTGGGTAAAATGCTCTCACGTAAACCCGTCACTGCGTCAAAAGAGGAACTGAAGTCCAATCCAAGAAGCAGGTCGGCAAAATTGAGAAGTTTCAGGTTTGAACACAATGTCGGTTGAAAGAGTGAAAAAATCAAATCCAAACGGTATTACTTTTGGTATGGTAACGATCATTATGATGTCCGTCGCGATTGTATTGATTCTGGCGATGATCAAAATATATTTGAGTAATCAGATCTATTATGAGAGTAAAAAAGTCAATAAAATGCAACAGGAGGTCTCCGTACTGAAAGCAGAGAAAATAGTACTGGAACAGAATGTAGAGGCACTCAAATTCAAAAACAGAGTGACAGATACCATTTTTGCCATTCAGGAAGATTAGGTATAACGTGTGAGAAGTTTCATCAAATTTGCGATAGACAAACCTATCCTCAACCATATTCTTATGCTCTTTATGCTGTTGCTTTCCATTTTTGCGTATCAGAATATAGCAAAAGAGATCTTTCCTGCCTCCACACTTGACCAGATTTCCGTCAGTGGGGGATATGCCGGCGCCAGTGCGGACGTGCTGGATAAAATGGTTGTGACGCAGATAGAAGACAAACTTAAAAGCCTCTCCCAGATAGATACGCTCTATACGACGATACAAAACGGGATGTTCTCCATAGAGGCAGATATAAAACCCGGCAGTGACACACAACTGGTACTCTCCGATGTAAAAGATATTATTGCAAACAGCAGGAGGGACCTTCCTCCGGATATGGAAGAACCTATCGCCAAAATAGTGGTACATGACTACCCGCTGCTGCTTGTGGCCATTTCCGGCAATGTAGATAAAAAGGCGCTCATCGATGCAGCCGATGATTTGAAGGGAAAACTGTCCCTGATCAAAGACCTCTCCGGCATAATGATCCGTGGTGATGCGGATGATGAGGTACTTGTAAGGCTGGATCAGAAAAAACTGGAAGCATATGGATTGGAAAAAACGGCTGTTTACAGAGCCATAGGACAAATCGCTTCCATCTTCCCGGCCGGTACGTTGTCTGCACAGGGGAACCACCTCTATATTTCGACGATTAACGGTGAAAAATCCAAAGAGATGCTGGAGTCTGTACTGTTGAGCGTCGCAGGAAAACATTTCCGTTTACGTGATGTTGCGGAGGTGAAATTTGGTTTGGGAGACTCTACCCAGCTTTCCCACTTTAACGGTAAACCGAACATCTCCCTCAATATCAATAAAACCAAAGAGGGTAATGCTATCGCTCTGAGTAAAGAGATCAAGGAACTGCTGAAAGAGTATAACCAAAAATATAAAAATATTAAATTTGAAGTCTATACCGATACTTCTGTATGGATCAAAAACCGTTTGAATCTGGTCTCTTCCAATATTCTTTTTGGACTGATATTGGTATTTCTGGCGCTCTTCCTCTCTGTCAATGCCCGTATCGCATGGGTCGTGGCTATCGGGATCCCTACAAGTTTTATGATTACGTTGATTGCAGCCGATATGATAGGTTACAGTTTAAATATGCTGACACTGCTTGGAGCGTTGATAGCCCTTGGTATGCTGGTCGATGAAGCGATTGTGATCGCGGAAAACATTTACCGGCATCTGGAGATGGGGAAAAGTCCGAAAGATGCAGCCATTGACGGCGCGGTAGAGATGTTCCCTGCTGTACTTACGGCGACGTTGACGACGGTATTTGCTTTTTTGCCGCTACTGATCATGAGTGGGAAAATGGGGATGTTCATGCAGGTCCTTCCCGTAATGATCAGTATTTTGCTGCTCTCTTCTCTTTTTGAAGCTTTCTACTTCCTGCCGTTGCATACCAAAGAGTTTTTCAGCAAAGGTAAGGTGGAAGATATCGATGAAGAGGGGCATTTCTGGTACCGTTTTACAGAATGGTATAAAAATTTTTTACTGCTTCTGCTGAAAAGAAAATGGGTTTCTCTTGGTCTACTGCTGTTTTTTATCATCATCGCTACAGCCGGTATGTTAAAAATAACGAAATTCCAGCTTTTCCCGGAATTTGATGCCCAGCAGATATACCTGAACGGAAAGATCGACATCAACAATGATTTGCGCCAGACGGAAAAGTATGTTACCCAGATAGAAGAGACACTTTTGGCATCACTGGATAAAAAAGAGGTAGATTCCGTTACCTCTGTGATAGGATTCAAATATAATCCTGATGCGACTTTTGAAGTGGGTGACAATCTCTTTCAGATATTTATCAACCTGCATGAAAAAGCACCGGAAAATTTTTTCGATACCTATATCAACCCACTGTTTTCATTGGAGTATGACGACAGCGATATGATACGTCATAAAAATGCTCAGCAGATAGCCAATGAAGTGCAAAAACATGTGGTAGAAAAATTTAAAAATATACAGATAAACGGAAAAAAACTCTATGAAGAATTTAATGTATATGTGCAGCAGACGGGTATTGTAGGGCATGATATAGAAATAGGGTTCTCTGCTTTGGATAACCGCAAAATGCTTGATGCGATGTATAGGGTAGAAAAACAGCTTAATGCCATCAAGGGTGTGAAAGATGTTTCAGACAATGCAAACGAGGGGGAGAGGGAGCTGAAACTGCGTGTCAATGAATATGGACAGTCACTCGGCTTTAGCGAAGGATATGTTACTTCTATACTAAGGGGCGCTTTCCTCAAAGCGGAGTATGCCAAAATGTTTAACGCAAAAGGGTTGGTGAGGATCAAAATAGAAGATATGGAGAGGGAAAAGAGTACAGAGATATCGGATTTCAAACTGACTACTCCGGATGGAAGGAAGGTTGTTAGACTGGGAGATATTTGTGATTTTGGCTACCAGAAGAGTTTTGTAAAGATATTTAAAGAGGATGGAGAGAAGGTACGCTCCGTTTTTGCGCGTGTTGAAAAAAGCCTCATAACCCCTACGGAAGTGATGGAGAAACTTGAACCGACACTGGATGCCATAAAAAAAACGGGAGTCAAAGTGATTATCAAAGGAGAGGAAAAAGAGAATGCGCAGATGCGTAAAGAGATGGGAGAAGCGGCGATCATAGCGATATTCCTTATTTTCATTACGCTTGTCTGGATGTTCAATTCACTGGTTTTGCCTCTGATCATTCTCTCGATCATACCGCTCTCCGTGCTCGGGGCACTGGTAGGTACAAAGTTGATGGGCATACATATGACACTGCCTGGGGTTATGGGGATCATAGGCCTGGCGGGTGTTGTGGTAAATGACGGGTTGATCATGCTGGATTTCATTAAAGGGAGCAGGTACTCTCGGGAAATGGTCGAGAAAGCGGGAATGAGGCTGAGGCCGATCGTGCTGACATCCGTTACGACAATATTGGGGCTCTCCTCATTGATGTTCTTTGCAAGCGGGCAGGCACTTATTCTGCAGCCTATGGCAGTTTCACTCGGTTTTGGGATCGCATGGGCGACTGTCCTGAACCTCTACTATGTACCTTTGATGTATGCCGTAATCTATAAAATAAAAAACCGTTAGCCATCAAGAAGTTTTAAATATCTCCCAGAAGAAGTGACAAACTTACATTGTCGCCTTCTGTTTTGAAAAGTTGGCAGATTCTTTCCAGTTCGGTATCGGAACGCTCCAAATAGGGATTGTTGTCTATGAACTGCCAGAAGGGTTCAGGATTTTTGCAGAGTGTTTTAAGATAGTGCCTTGTAAGTTGTCCCATCGGACCTTCCGTCTTTTCTCCTGAAGTCAGGAAATCCTCTTTTTTTATCATAAAAGGGTAACGCATACCGTAATATTCTACAGCATCTCCGATCTCCTCGAAATGAACATGCTGCCTTTTTAAAATACGTTGCAGCGAACGCTCCATAATGGCGAAGATTTTTGTATAGTGGTAGAGGAAAAAATTGATCCTTGTCGCCGCCATCAGTGCCAGGCTGAGATAGGCACGAAGCTGAAGAGATGACAGCCCTTCATAACTGTCGAGGTTTTTGGACAGGGCAAACCGGGAAACTTCACAAATGGGCAGCTTTTCTGTCAAATGGCCTATTGTGTCGATCTTTCCGTACATTTGCAAAGGAATTTGCCGAATAGGTGTCATGCTGTTCACAAAAAAAACCCTGATCGTACCGACATAGCGCTGTGAAGGATTGTGGCGCAGAAGATAGATAAAAGACTGTTCGTCGTCCCGGTTGTAGAGAAAATATGCTTCATCTTCGATACTTTCGAAAGTCTGGTATTTAGGCAGCAAGACTTCTTTCCGTACCTGCTTTACCGCTTCAATATCCTCTTTTCCAGAAGCGAGTACAAGCGTGTATTCTTCTGTTAAAAGATGATATATCTGTTTCTGGAACATGGGAAAGTCCTTTTTGCATGAAAATAATAGAGATAGTATAAAATTCTTTTTATTATAGCCTACTAAAAAAATAATTTTTACATTAAAATTAGGATATAATAAAGCAGTGAAATGGGAGAGTAGGGTTATATATGTTATATTTTTTTAAGCGAAAAATAATAAAGAGAGGTTTGATTTTTTCATCTCTCTTCTTAAATATCCTCCATGCGCAGAATGTAGAGAGTATGTTGCAGGAGTATAATAAAAAAAATGCGTTAAGCCAAAAAACGATCGATGAGAATAAAGGGCATTTGGTTCTTTTCACCAGAGAAAAACTTGAAAAGATGCATGCCAAAACATTAAAAGATGTTTTTAAAACAACACCTTTAATCTATTATCATGAAAACAGATATGCTTTGCCGGACCCTTTGACTTCAGGTAGTATTGAACCTTACAGGAGTAATTATATCCGCCTCTATGTGGATGGCGTAGAGGTGACGCAGGGTTGGGCGGGAAGTGGCTTGCTGCTTTATGGTGATGTCAATATAGATTTTGTAGACCATATTGAATTTTATTATATGATTCCTTCTTTCGAATCTTCGGTTGAACCGGCATTTTTAACCATTTTCCTTTATTCGAAAGATCCCAAACGGGACAGTGGTGGGAAAGTGGATCTTATAGGTGGAAGCCGGGGTTATCATGTAGAGTCTTTTAATTATGGAGAGCAGAAAGAAGATTTTTCCTATATGGTCAATATATCACATACTGACGGAAAGAGAGAAAAAATAGAAAATGGTACACAAATGCCTTTAAGCAGGGACTTTGAAAGCCTGCAACTCTTTTCCTATATTAAAAGTGATGATCAGATTTTTCATTTGCAGGTGATGAAAAAAGATACTGATTCGCTTGCAGGTGCAAGCTGGGATGCCACACCGCTTGCTTCCAGAATAGACTTTTTGAATCTTCATATGGATTACGGTATCGATCTCACGGAAAACTGGCATGCGATGCTTTCATATGACTGGCTGAAGACTACTATGAGAGAAGAGGATGAACTTCCTTTAATCGGATCTCCTGCAAGCAACCGTCTTGATGCCCGCACGGAAAATTCTACATTTACAGGGGAACTGACCTATAAAAATACTGTTGGTGAACACCATATTAACCTTGGAATAAAAGGAAGGGATAAAAAACTTGATTCTGTGCGATTGGATGGACATAAAGTACCATCACCAGCATTTGACTCTGAAAAAATTGCATCACTCTTTTTTCAGGATCAGTATGCACTGACTCCACAGCAGTTGTTAAGTTTTGGAATCTCTTACAATTATATTAACAGAAACGGGGGAATATCGGATGACTCTTTGCTTCAGTTGCGTTTAGGGTATATCTATACGAGTGATGAGTGGAGTTACAAAGCGTATCTTTATCGTACCCAGGTTGCGATTGAACCGCTTATGCGTTATTTTTATCCGCATACCACAGAAGATATCAAAGCGCAGACTACACTCGGTGTAACGCAGGAAATATCCTACACACGAGAGAATCAGCAGGTACGTCTTATTTTACAGTTGATGCAGGATGAAAACAGTTTACTCCAAAACACCCTTGAAAGCCAAAATGACACTAAATATTTTACGACTGTCCTAAACTATAATTATGAGTTTGATAAAGACAATAAAGTAGATATCCAATTGTATTATGCAAGGTATGAAGATATTTTTAATTTTGACAGACTTGATGATATCAGTGGATATTTCAGTTTTTTCAATACCTATGGAGATTTCGATTTCTATAATGGTGTAGTTTGGCATAGAAACAGTGTGGACTGGGATAATTATTTCGACTGGACCAGTTCCATTGCATGGAATGTCAATGAAGCATTAACGGTGACTTTAAAAGGGGATAATCTACTGAATAAGGCAAAAAAAACAGATTTGTACAGGTTTGATATTACGACGATGCAGCCTATGGAACCGCTTTCCATTTCGCCAATAGATCAGCGTATCACCATCGAACTGGAGTATATGTTTTGAAAAAAATATTTATTCTCCTTATCCTTGTTTATGGGCATCTATTTGCTTTGGAGAAGGAGAGTACACTTAAAATATATCACCAAATTTTTTCGTCGTTGGTATCGAAACCAACGATCAGTGTCTATACCAATGATAAAGAGTATAAAAATGTATTTTCACAGTCAAACAAAATTAATTTGGTCAATGAAGTATCTGTAGCGGATATTGTACTTATTACAAATCGTCCGACACTTTTTAATGTAATGAAAGATCTGCAATGGATGCAGCAGGAAGGTGAAAAACCCATCCTTTTCGTAACCGATTACCGTTTGTTGAAATACTCTCTGGATATTGTGGGGGCATTCTACTGGAGGAAAGGAAGGTCTCAACTTTTATTCATAAAGAAGCGACTAGACCAATACCATATCAGTCTTCCTCAAGAATATCATGCCTTTATGGTTGATGAATTATGATCTATAAATATACCAATAAATATATTTTTACCATTATAGGGTTACTGGTTTTTTTTGCACTCTATTTACAATATTCGATTAGTCAGAGTACGGAAGAGTTGAAACGGCAGGAAATCAGTAAAGCAGAACATTATGCGAAACAGATAGGTAAATATGTAGAGTCAAAGATTGTAAAATCAGGGAAACTTAATTTGGAACAACAACCTCATTTAAGAGAAGAGCTCAATGAAATATTGAGTACTTTTTTGACAAAAGAATATCGTTATATCTTTCTTTTACATAAAGACCACAAAGGACATTACCGTTTTTTGCTTGATGGTTCCATAGAAGATCCGGTAGAATACAATACGATTTTCTTTCCCAAAAGTAAACTTTTCGATACGGTATATGCTACGCAAAAGCCTCAGATCATTGAACAAAAAGAGGGGGTGGAACATGTATGGCTTTCCCTGCTTCACCCTATTGTGGTAAATGGAGAAACACAGGCACTTCTGGTGATGGACCTCTCTAAAGGATATGGTGAATATTTAAGTAATTTTAATTCCCCTCTGATGAGTATTGTAACGATGATGCAGCTGTTTTTGTTGATCAGCCTGCTCTTTCTGGCCTACTTTGCCTATCATTACCATAAGCTCAGGGAGAGTGTTCTGAGAGACCCTCTGACCTCGGTATATACGAAGGTGTTTCTACAGGAGTTTTTTGACCGTGAAAAGGTAGATGGACATGATGCCATTTTGATCGATATCGATGAGTTTAAACAGATCAATGAAAAATACGGATATGAATCAGGGAACACGGTTTTAAAACATTTCAGCCAGAAAATGATGGAACTACTGCCGGTAACAGCCAAAGTCATACGAACCGGAGGAAGTGAATTCTTTATTGTTGTGAAAAAAGGGAGTAGTGATTTTGAACGTATGGCAAAAACACTTTTTACCCGTTTGTCGGAACAGCGCTATTTTGTTGAAAATGAAACGATCTCCCTGACCTTTTCCATGAGTGCAATCATCATTCCAGAAGAGACGGGTTCTATTTTCAACATACAAAGAACTCTGGATGAAAAATTGCTTGAAATCAAAAGCCGGGGGAAAAATGAACTGGCTATTATTGGTACGCTTACCAGTGATGAGATCAAGTATAAAGATCTGGATTATATCAAAGAAGCTTTGGCAGAAGAGCGCCTTCTGTGCCTCTATCAACCTATATTTCAAACAAAGACAAAAAAAGTCAGTAAGTACGAAGCGCTTGTCCGGCTAATAGACAAAGAAGACCCCCAAAAGCAGATCGAGCCGAAATATTTTATCAATATGATCAAAGGGACGACCCAATATATTAAAATGAGTAAGCTGGTACTTCGCCAGGTCTTTAACGTATTGCGTCAATATCCGGAGCTGGAACTCTCTTTAAACCTGGATCTGGATGATCTTTATAATGCAGATATGATGAAACTGATCACTCAGGAATTGTCACGAAACAAAAAGGCTGCAAACAGGCTGACTTTCGAAATACTGGAGAGCCATGAGATCAAGGACTATGAACAGGTTGCGCTTATTTTCCAGCAATTGAAGACTTTTGGTTCAAAGATCGCCATAGACGATTTTGGAAGCGGTTATGCAAACTATGTTTATCTGATAAAACTGGATATCGATATTTTGAAAATTGACGGGAAGATCGTTCAAGAGTTGGAACACCATAAAGACCGTACCAGAATTATGATGGAATCGCTCAATAAACTTGCAAAGATTTATGGGTATGAAGTAGTTGCAGAGTTTGTTTCGTCAAAAGAGATATATGATGCTGTCGTTCAGCTTGATATTGCCTATTCCCAAGGGTATTATTTGGGTAAACCGGAGCCGTTGGATCCGCAGTATATTTCAAGAAAGAGTTAACAAATCTAAAGTTGGATATAATACTCTTTTTTAGAAAATAATAAACCGGTATGGAGTAAGATAATGAATATATTTGATGATGATGATGCATTTG
>Ga0256828_1000588_pt1 | contig 23991 bp, 29 predicted proteins | sample CV88metaG_FD_185993 | JGI IMG/M metagenome (GOLD analysis project Ga0256828, IMG submission 185993) | Hydrothermal vent microbial communities from East Pacific Rise, Pacific Ocean - CV88 | ecosystem: Environmental > Aquatic > Marine > Hydrothermal vents | place: Pacific Ocean: East Pacific Rise...
GGTGTAAGAGACCACCAGTCTTTATGGCAACATAGAGAGCTTGTAAACCCAACATGGCAGCAAGAAGCAGATGGTTAGCCTCTTACAATGCTATTGCTTCGCTGGAGGCATATTGTAAAATATGCAGTAGATTAATGCTATCAGAACAAAACTCGGCTTATCCTATACCTTTACCTTAATGATTTAAGAGGACAATATAGATGAAAAAACTTCTTTTTTCCGCTGCATTACTTTTTTTAGCCGGCTGTAGTAATTCACAAAATGATATTATCAATACAAATAACAATAATCTTACGCTCACATTTAAAGAGAAAATATTATTACAAAGTGATAATTGTATTTATAAACAAGATATGTATTTACCTCATATAAATATATATCAATATATTTACAAAGAGAAAAATCAAAATTGTCTTGCTTATGAATATATTTACACTTCTGATCGATACAGATTTACAAAAGGGCTTAAAAGAACAATAGCAGCTATTTTTAAAACGAATGATTATATATTGGAAGGAGAGAAAAAAAATCTCTCTTTCTTTATATTGCACTCAAAGTCAGAAGATAAAATTTATTTAATTGCAGAGATGATAAATGGTCGAAGATTAAAACTTCTCTATGGGTTAGATGAATTACAATATGAAAAAATTAAAAAAACAATTTTAGAAAAGAATTCACAAGCATCTGAATCGAACAACACTATAAGTCATCATAAAAAAGTAAAATGCGATAAAAGCTTTTTTAGAACATTTTGGAATCCTGAACTTATTATTATGCAACAAATAGTCTCAAGAGGCTTTTAATATTTTTCAAGAGAATTTACATTATGTTAACCAATACCTAATTTTAAATACAGCTTATAAAAAAGTGGCTTATATTTTAGATATACGGCCTTAAAAAAATTACTTAATGCAAAAGTATGCAATGGCATACAAAACTAGATATATGCAAAATATAACTCAAAATGGAGATTTTTATGGAAAAAATAAGTAGAAAAGAACAATTAATAGGAGATATACAAAATTTACTCAATAGTTATGATGGAATACACCCTACTTCACTTAACGTCGATCTTCTGAAATTTATGGATGAAAATACACTTGTCAGTATTATCGATTCTCTTTTAGATCAAAAAGAAAAAAATCTTCAAGCGGACGAAGAGTGGCTTGGAAAGTTTAAAACAAAATAAACCATTGTTTCATTTTGTTGATGTTATTTTCTATTAATGTTATTTACTGTATAATATCACAAATTTAATTTAGAGGAAGACAAAATGAGTAGCAATGTAGATTTAATTCAACTTACAGAACAGACTAAGAAACTTACAGCAATGGTTGTAGAAGATGAAAAAGTAACAAATGAACTTTTAAGTTCTACTTTTAAGAACTTTTTTTCTGATGTAGATTCTTGTTTTGATGGTGTTAGCGCACTTAAAATATATGAAGAGAAAAAACCTGATGTTGTTTTTGTTGATATTATTATGTCAGGTATGGACGGAATAGAACTCGCACGTAAAATTCGCCAAATCAATCCAAATCAAATTATTATTGTGATCTCTGCAAGTAATGATATGGAAAAAATTTCAGAATCTATTGAAGTTGGTGTCAACAGTTTTATTCAAAAACCAATTGATACAAAAAAAATCATTGAACTTCTAAATAATGTTGTTTCAATGATCGCAAAAAAGAAAAAAGTTGAAACAAAAACTTTTTCAATCTCTCTTCCACTTGATCTTTATGAAACAGTTAATGACAATGCAAAAGCTGAAAGTATCTCAAAAAATGCTGTCATTATTCGTGCTCTTCGTAATTTTTATGAATAGTAAATAATTTATAGAGTTTTTATCTTTTTTTAAGGATAAAAACCCTATAATTTCGGCTCAACAAAACAAGTTGAACTTCCAATTATAAGTTGGCCCCGTCGTCTAGCGGTTAGGATCCATGGTTTTCATCCATGTTACAGGAGTTCGATTCTCCTCGGGGTCACCAACTTTTATCTAAAACAATCCAAAACAGACCATTAAATTAATCAAAAATACGTTAAAATCACAAAAAAATATTTAGGAACTTTATGCTTAGATTTGCTTCCGATTCGACTACTGATATGCACATAAATGAGTTGCGTATTGCCCTATTTAACTATCTTATTGCAAAACAGTGCAAAGAAGATTTTATTATTCGCATTGAAAATGGAGATGGACAAGAGACTTTAGATATTCTTGCCCTCTTTTCATTAGATTATGCTCAAGTTGTTCATCAAAATCAAAATTTTCGTTTTCACTCAGCAATGGCTCTACAACTTCTTCATGAGAAAAAAGCCTTTTCTTGTTTCTGTTCTCCACAATGGTTGAACAAGAAGAAAAAAGAGGCACAAGAGCAAAAAAGAGATTATTGCTATGATGATGCTTGTCGAAACCTGCCTGCAGAACTTGTCATTGACAATACTGCCCCTTTTACTGTGCGTATAATACGCCCAACAAAAGCTATTATTATCCAAGATCAAATTCAAGGTGAAGTACAATTTCATCCAGATAGTGTAGATAGTTTTGTTATTATGCATGAAGACAAGACCCCTACTTCAGAATTTGCTTCAGCAGTAGAAGATATGCTGAGTGATATCTCTACAGTTGTAACTACAAAAGATCATCTTCTTGCAACGGCGAGAGAGATTCATGTGCGTAATGAACTTGGTTACGATAAAGCAATTACTTATGCACATGTTGCTCCTTTGGATGTAAAAGAGAACATAACTGTTAAGCATCTACTAGCAGAAGGTTACCTCCCTGAAGCAATTTTAAATTATTTAATATCAATAGGTAATATAACACCAAAATCTATTTTTACACTTAAAGAGGCTCAAGAATGGTTTAACATTAAAAACCTTTCTTCAAATACTATAGCTTTTGATCTTCAAAAATTAAAAGAGTATAATAAAGAGCACCTAAAACTAATGGATGCTACAGAGTTATCTCGTTATGTTGGGTTTGCAGATGCAGAAATAGGAGAACTTGCCCGTCTTTATATTGATGTTGCATCTACAACGAAAGAGCTAAAAACACATATTGCACCTATTTTTGAACCAAGAGTCATTCCAAAAGAGTTTGAAGCACAAAGCAGGGAACTTATTGAAATTATTAAAACAGCACCCTACTTTGAAAATTATAATGAATTTCAAACCTATGTTATGCAAAAAACTCAAATTGAAGATACTCAGTTTACATATCTTATGCGTCTGTTGCTTACCAATAGGAATGAGGGACCAGATCTGGCACAGATCTATAAATATTTAAAAAATTATATAGGAGAAATTATAAAATGATTATAGATATTATTCAAGGAATTGGTGGGATTTTTATCTCACTTATTAATGTATATATTTGGGTAATTATTATTGCTGCCCTACTCAGTTTTGTTAATCCGGATCCGTTTAATCCAATTGTTCAGTTTTTATACAGAGTAACAAATCCTGCATACGCTCTTGTTAGAAAATATATTCCGACAAATATGGGTGGACTTGATTTTGCACCACTTGTTATTATTATAGGCTTACAAATAGTTATTGTTATTTTATCTTCAGTATTAAGAAGTTTATAAAATACTTATTTGTCTTTTACAAACTCCAAAGTGGCCTTTGCTGCTTTGTCAGTTTTGATCGTAAACTTCAACACATTCCCTGCTTTTTTAAAGACGACTAAACGATATTGACTCCAAGATGCATTAAAAGAGGTTAAGTTAGAAAATCTATTTTTAGAAGGGAGCTCTTTTACATCCAATGCTCTTTTATTATTAAGTAAAAATTCTATTTTTGCCTCTTTGTCTTTTAAATAATAGTAGAGGTAAAAGTACTCTTTATCATAATAAATTTTTGGCATAACTTTATTCAAATAGACAACAGTTGCAAGGCCAACACTCTCTCCGTTTAGAGTTATTTTTACTGTTTGAATACTCTCTTCTGTGCGCTCTTCTTTTTGAGAAATGTGAAAGCGTGTAAAAGCATTTTGATGGGTACATCCCGCAAAGAGCATAATAAATAGTGAAGTTATTAAAAAAGTTCTCATATATCACCTTAAATTTTAGATGAAATTATATCTTATTTAAACTCTTCTTTTGTATAATAAGCTAAAATTTAAAGCAAAGTTGAAAATTGAGAAAAAGATTAGCAGTCGCATTTACAGGTCCTTCAAACAGTGGCAAAACAACACTTATTTTAAAAGTAGCACGGAAACTAATCCATGAACATAATTTGGAAGTTGCTATTATTAAACATGATCCAAAAGACAAAGCACGTTTTGATGTTGAGGGAAAAGATAGTTACAAATTTAGTGATACAGGAGCAGAAGTTATTGTAACTTCCCCGAATCGCACAACCTATTTTTCAAATCGTCATTCAGAACTTGATGATATGATTCGTCTCTTTGGAAAATTTGATATTTTATTGGTTGAGGGATTAAAAAATCTCCCACTTCCACGTATTAGTATCTTCCGTGAAACAATTGACGAAGACTATTTTGCATATATGAATGCTTTAGCTATTGATGAAAGTATTGATCTTACAAAATATCAGCTTCCATCAAATGTTGATCTGTTGGATCTTAATGATGCCAATGCAGTCATATCATGGATCTTTGCAAATGCAAAAGAAATTTAAAAAACAAAGGATAAAACTTGAGAGATATATTTGACGCTATACAAAGAGGTGCAAAAAGAATTAAAGTTGCCATTGACACAAAAGATATTGGCTATTCGCAGCAGGAAAACTCTTCAGGAGAGACACAACTTGAACTTGATATTCGTTGCGATATGATTATTGAAGAGGAATTTTCTCGTGTCACAGCAGTTAACACTATTGCAAGTGAAGAGAAAGAAAAAGAGGTGCAACTCCACCAAGAGGGTAAATACTTTATTGCCTATGATCCGCTTGACGGTTCTTCTTTAATAGATGTAAACTTAAGTGTAGGTTCTATTTTTGGGATTTATGAAGGTGGTTTTAGCTCCGATAAAATGGTAGCAGCGTGTTATGTTGTTTATGGTCCTCGTGTTGAGATGGTTTTTGCTGAAAACAAAGTAAAACTCTATCTTTTACAATCAGGAGAGTTTGAATTTGTTAAAGAGATCCGTCTTAACGAAAAAGGCAAACTTATGGCACCAGGTGGCACGCAACAAAATTGGGCAAAATACCATAAAGCGATGATTGACTCTTTCTTTGCAGAAGGCTATAGACTACGTTATTCAGGTGGTATGGTGCCAGATTTACATCAAATACTACTCAAAGGTGGTGGACTTTTCTCTTACCCTGCAACAAGTGACAAACCACTCGGCAAACTTCGTCGTCTTTTTGAAGTTTTTCCTTTTGCATTTGTTTATGAAAAAGCAGGTGGCGAAGCTATTGACGGTCAAGAGCGTATTTTAGATCTTTGTTGTGCACATATTCACGACACATCACCATGTTTCTTTGGTTCAAAACATGAAGTAGCACGTGTCAAAGAGGTATATGCCAATAATGCATAAAGAGAAAGACAGATTTGAACTACATCTTGATGAAATGATCAAAAAAGTTCATAACTGTCAAGAAGAGAAAGCAAAAGAGAGCTGTTCTCTCTGTGAAAACTATCTTCAGTGTGAACTTCGAGATGAATATGTAAAAGCCGTTTATAACAGTATGTCAAAAGGCGATACTGGCGGATTTGAATTTTAAGTATGAAAAAAGGATACGAAAATTGAGTAAATATATAACAACACCTATCTACTATGTTAATGGGGAGGCACACATTGGACATGCCTATACTACTTTTATAGCTGACACAATGGCGCGATACGAACGTCTAAAAGGTGAGGATACTTTCTTTTTAACAGGAACAGATGAACATGGACAAAAAATAGAAGAGTCCGCTGCAAAAGCAGGAAAAGCAACACAAGCTTTTGCAGATGAGATTAGTGCTACATTTAAAAATCTCTGGGATGAATTTGGCATCAGTTACGATAAATTTATTCGTACAACAGATGAAGATCATATGAGAGGTGTCCAAAAAGCTTTTGAAGTGATGTTCGCAAAAGGTGATATTTACAAAGATTTTTATGAAGGTCACTACTGTGTAAGTTGTGAAACATTTTTTCCTGAAACACAACTCGTTGACGGTGAATTCTGTCCTGACTGTGGTAGAACAACAAGTGTTGTTAAAGAAGAGAGCTACTTTTTCAGACTTTCAAACTATGAAGATAAACTGCTTAAATATTATGAAGAACATCCTGATTTTATCATGCCAAAATCACGTGCAAATGAAGTTGTCAACTTTGTAAAAGGTGGTCTGCGTGATCTCTCTGTTACACGTACATCTTTTAGTTGGGGTGTCAAAATGCCGGCAAGCATCAATGATGACAAACATGTTATGTATGTGTGGCTTGATGCCCTGCTTAACTATGTTACAGCACTTGGTTATGGTGGTGATGAAGAAAAAATGAACTATTGGCCTGCTGATGTTCATTTTGTAGGAAAAGATATCCTGCGTTTTCATGCTATCTACTGGCCTGCATTTTTAATGAGTCTTGATCTGCCACTTCCAAAACACATTGGTGCGCATGGATGGTGGACTCGTGATGGTGAGAAGATGAGTAAATCAAAAGGCAATGTAGTCTCTCCTAAAGAGGTTGCTGATGCCTATGGTGTTGAAAATCTACGTTACTTTATGCTTCGTGAAGTTCCTTTTGGTCAAGATGGTGACTTTTCTCAACGTGCTTTTATTGATCGTATTAACTCAGAACTTTCAAATGATCTCGGAAACCTTCTCAATCGTATTATCGGTATGAGTGGAAAGTATAGTAATTTTGTCATTGATAGTAAAGATGTTGAAAAATATCATGCAAAAGAGCTTACGAAGATGAATGAAGTTTTAGATTCACTCGATACTTTTATGGAGAACTTTCAAACACACAGATATCTTGAAGAACTCTGGAAACTTTTTGCTATTGGGAATGGTGTTATTCAAGAGTATGAACCTTGGGTGAAAATGAAAAACAACCAAGAGGATGAAGCATTGGCAACTGTTGCACTTGTTGCTAATATCTTGGCACGTGCAGCTGTAATGCTCCACCCTGTTATGCCTGAGACTACAAAAATTATAGCAGATGGCCTCTCCTTTGAAATTAATACAGAGAGTTACAAAAAGCTTGTAATTGATAAAAAACTTTTAAAAGTATTTAATATCAAAAAAGTTCCCCCACTTTTTCCTCGTGTGGAAGAGCCACTCATGCCAGAGGCACAAAAGACTGAACCAAACACTCCAAAAGAGAGTAAAAAAGAGAAGAAAAAGGAGACACAGACAAGTGATGATAATCTTATAGAGATAGGTCAATTTTTTGAAACTTCTTTAAAGATCGGGACAGTCATAGAAGCTGAAGAGGTTCCAAAAAGTAAAAAACTTTTAAAATTACAAGTAGATCTCGGTGAAGATGCACCAAGACAGATAGTCGCAGGCATCAAAGAGTTTTATGCACCAGCAGATCTTCTCAATACACAAGTATGTGTTGTAGCCAACTTAAAACCTGCAAAATTAATGGGTATGATGAGTGCAGGAATGCTTCTTGCTGCAAAAGATGAAGATGGTTTATGTTTAATTAGACCGGAAAAACCAAAAAAGGCAGGCACACCTGTTGGATGAGACTTGAAAATATCCTAGCACTGACACATGGGAAGTTGATTAACTCTCCTTTTGTGAACAGTTTTGAAAATATTGTCTTTGAAGCAAAAGCTGTCAAGAGAGGCGATCTCTTTGTCGCTTTTGATGAAAATATGATAGAAGATGCTCTCTTTAATGGTGCTTATGGTATTTTATTTGATAAGCCTACGCAAATAGCAGATAATGAAATTGCATGGATTAAAGTAGATGATCTTGATGATGCGCTCAAAAGAATTTTACGGTTTTTACTTATTGATAAAGAGATAGAAGTATATGAAACCAATGAAATTGTACTCAAACTTGCATTACAAATTATTACAGAACCAAATTTTATTGCTCTTCACGGTGACATTCAAACACTTTATAAAATGCTCAGTGATATTCAGAATGGAACATCTATTCTCTTTGCACCAGAGCTAACACCTTCAGATCTCTTTACCAATACAAAGCCACTACCTGCAAACGGTGCAGAAGCTATTAATATTATCGAACAGACACTCTTTGAAACATCTTTTATATATGATAATATATTTTATGAAAGACAACTTATATCACCTTTTTTTATCCCTTATCTTGAACAACTGCTTTATCTTTTTAAACGACTTAAAATTCATTTTCGATTACGAAAATTTACACCTATTGATCACTTTGAAGCATTTTTTACAAACAAAAATTTTGAGATTAAAGAGTTTGGAACGAGTGATAAAGTACTTATCTTTGAGAAAAATACACAACTCATAAGAGATGAAATTATCTTTTTACAAGAACAGGCAGCATGGGCTAAGATGATCTATCTTATCCCGCAAAACAGCTTCAATCTACTTGATGAAGATATTAAGAGCAATAAAAATCTCATTAGCTATAGAACGTGTGATGAGATTAGAAATATACTTAAACAGCACATATTTCATTTTGCTCTTATTGTCGGTGCAGACAAATCTATACTGAATAAACCACTCGAAAAAGAAACAGCACTCTCGTTGTTTGATTTTTTATAAGGAAAGGAATACACATTTATGAATCGTAGAGATTTTTTAACAACAGCAACTACAGCCTCTGCAGCACTTGCCCTCTCTGGGTGTAATGAAAATCATCGTAAAGCCATCGATTACTCAAAACATCCAAAAGAGAGCAACAATGAAAAACGTATCTATATAAACAGAAATAAAAAAACAGTTATAAAGCTAGCAACAAGCTGGCCGGCACACTTTCCGATCATGGGAACAGGTGTTGAAAATTTTGCAAAAAGAGTTAAAGAGATTAGTGCGGGTTCTTTAGAGATCAAGATCTATGCCAAAAATGTACTTGTTCCCGCACTTGCTGTTTTTGATGCTGCAAGTTCAGGACAAATAGATGCTTTTCATTCAGGTCCATACTACTGGAAAGGTAAAAACTCTGCATTTTCTCTCTTTAGCGGTATGCCTTTTGGTTTTACAGCTGAAGAGGTTAACTCCTGGATGATTTATGGTGGAGGGCTTGATCTTTGGCGTGAGCAATATGCAAAATATAATCTCTACCCTCTTCTTGGGGGTAATACCAATATACAAATGGGTGGATGGTTTAGAAAACCTATCAACTCTTTAGCCGATATGCAAGGTTTAAAGATGCGTATTCCCGGACTTGGAGGTGAAGTATTTTCAAGAATGGGTGTCAATCCTGTTTTACTTCCGGCAGGAGAGATCTACACCTCTTTAGAACGTGGAGTTATTGATGCTACAGAATGGGTTGGACCTGCACTTGATATTAAAATGGGATTTTATAAAGTAGCTCCATATTACTATTCAGGATGGCACGAACCAGGTTCAGTTCTCGAACTTACTTTTAACAAACACATATGGGAAAAACTCCCTCGTGAATATCAAGCAATGATTGAAGTTGCAAGCAGTGAAATGAATGCCAATATGACCTATGATTTCCATGCACAAAATATTCAGGCTCTTCAAAAACTTAAAAAATTAAATGTCACCTTGGCACAGTTTCCTGATGATGTTACAAAAGCTGGAAAAAAAGCACTTCAGGAGACCATTGCAGATCTAAGCAGTCAAAATAGTGATTTTGCAAAAGTTTATGCTTCTATTGAACATTATCTTGGACTTTCAAAAGAGTGGAGTGATGTCAGTTTACGCTACTTTTTAAATGTAAGATAACTACCATTAGCCAAAAGAGTGTATTATTCGCCTAAATTTTAAAGGTGAGAACAGATGAAAAAAGCAACACTCTTAATATTTTTTTTTCATGCCCTACTCTTTGCATCATATCGTGGTGTTGTAAAAGATGCAAAGAGTTCTCTTCCGATTGCCAATGCTCTTATCAGTGACTCTCTCCATGATGTCAAAAGTGATAAAAACGGTCACTTCTTTTTAGAGTCACAAGAAAAAACTTATCATATAAAAGCAATTGGCTACAGACCTTATACTTTTGCATCAACACAAAAAGAGTCCATACTTTATCTTGAGCCCATTCAAGTAAAAGCACTCTATCTTAATTTTTGGGGTGCAAGCAATAACTCTAAAACACTTAAAAGAATTTTATACCTTATTGATACAACAGAAATCAATGCTGTCGTTGTTGATGTAAAAAATGAATATGGCTCCACACAATTTTTGACAACTTTTCAACAAGCCAACAATTATGGAGCACATAAAAAAAGAACAAATAAAGATATTAAAAAATTTATAGCAATTATGAAAGCTCATCATGTCTATACAATTGCTAGGATTGTCACCTTTAAAGATGAATTACAGGCAAAAAACAATCCTGAGTATGCTATTAAACGAAATAATAAAAATCAAACAATTTGGCGTAATCATGATCGTATGGCTTGGGTTGATCCTTTTGATAAACGTGCACATCTTTATGCAATCAATATAGCAAAAGAGGCTGCTAAAGTCGGTTATGATGAAATTAACTTTGACTATATCCGTTTCCCTGCAAAACAAGGGCTGATATATGCTCAAGAAAGTACACAAGAGAACCGTATTAAAGCAATAGAAAACTTTTTAGATGAAGCAAAAAAAGCACTACGTCCTTATGGTGTTTTTATTTCAGTAGATACATATGGAAATATCTGTTGGACAAAGGATGACAATGGTATTGGACAGATGGTTGATTCCTTGGCAAAACATACAGACTACCTTGCTCCAATGCTCTATCCTTCATCTTTTGCCGAAGGTTCATTTCACTTTAAAAATCCATCGGAGCATCCGTATGCTGTTGTCTATCGCAGTATTAAAAAAATAAAAAATAAGATATCTCCAAAGAGAGTCCGTCCTTGGTTACAATTTTTTAAAGACTATTCAAGCAGAAAAAAAATTTATAGACGACAAGAGATTCAAGCACAGATCAAAGCTGCAGAAGATAGTAAAACAGATGGCTGGATGCTATGGTCGCCATCCAGTAGATATAAAGCCAGTTATCTTCGTCACTAAATAATTTGAATATTTTGCAAGTTTTTTCGTATGCTATCAGCATCAGGAAGTGTTTTTCTTACAAGTTCATGAAATGCTTTTGAGTGATTCATATATTGCAGATGTGCAAGTTCATGAACAACAACATACGTTATCATCTCTTTATTTAATTTCATCAACTCCGTATTAAAAGTCAAAACCCCTCGGGAACTACAACTCCCCCATCGTCTTCGCATCTTACGCACTTTAAACTCTGAAAAAGAGAGCTGCATACGTGAAGCATAGAGTTCCAACTCTTCTGCTAGATACTCTTTTGCCAGCTCTTTATAAAAATTGTCATAGAGCTTTATTGTCTTCTCGGGTGAATATAAATGTGCTCTTTGAAGCTTAGCATAAAGAGAAGCTGCTATTTCACTATTACCTATATTGTAAGAGTTTCCAAAGAGTAAAATTTCCTCTCCCAGGACAATTGAGAGTCTCGTTTTTTGTCTATTTTTATTGATCTGTTTTAAAATCCAATCTTTTTTATCTTCTAAAAGGCTCAAAACAAAATTTTTTGATCGAAAAGGTGTTTTAATACGTATTGTATTGTGCGCATCTATTTGAATATAACTATGTTTAAGTTTTGGATTATAAATAGCTTCTACAACACAATCCAAAAATGTTATTTTAGAGATAGGCAATAGGATCCTCTACTCCGGCTTGCTTAAAACCGTTAAGCCGTAATCGACAACTATCACAAACACCACAGGCTTTTTCTTCATTTTTATAGCAGCTCCAAGTAAGCTCAAGTGCTACACCCCGCTTGATCGCTTGAGCTACAATTTCTGATTTTTTCAAATGAACAAGAGGCATTTTAATTGTAATATTTGTCTCCTCTTTTGTACCAAGATTGATCGCTTTTTGCATCGCTTCAATATAGGCTTCTCGACAATCGGGATAGCCGCTACTATCCTCTTCAACAACACCAATTGCAATAACTTCTGCACCCTCTTTTTCAGCAATCGCCGCAGCCATAGAGAGAAAGATTCCATTTCTAAAAGGCACATAAGTAACAGGTACACCCTCCTCTATACCGCCAGTTGGCACCTCTATAGTTCGATCAGTTAAGGCAGAAGCACCCAATTGTTTAAAAAAGTCCAGATCCAAAATATACTTTTTTTCGACTCCCAACTCTTTGGAGATAGCTTCAAAAGATGCTAATTCTTTATTTTGAGTACGTTGATCATAGTTAAAATGAAGAGCTATTATTTCATAACCATCTTGTTGCATCATATAAGCTGCAAGGGTGGAATCCATACCGCCACTCATTATACAAACAGCTTTTTTTCTTGTTTCTCTATTCATAAAAAGGATTTTAATCTTTTTTCATTAAAAAAGCAATACACTGCTATCTTTAGTGCTTCGCTTTTGCTATAATTGCACCTATGATTGATATTGACAACCAAACAAACTACAACATTAACGGGCCTCTTTTAGAGAAAATTATTTGTGATCTTACACAAAAAGATATAGAACTCATTGTTACAAATAATGAGGAAATTCGTACAATAAACAAAATCTATCGCTCTATTGACAAAGCGACCGATGTTTTAAGTTTTCCCTATGAAGAGATGCCTATGGCTCCACTTGGAAGTATTGTCATCTCTATTGATTACGTCTATAATCGCTCAAAAGAGTTAGGGCATGGTGAAGATGATGAGTTTGCACTTCTTTTTATTCACGGATTGCTCCATCTGCTTGGATATGATCACGAATGCGACAATGGCGAAATGCGTCAAAAAGAGGAAGAACTTATTACAAAATTTCACCTACCAAAAAGTTTAATTGTAAGAACAGAAGGATAAAAATGGATTATATAGTATTTTTACTTGCTATGGCAGCACTTATTTATGGTGCAGATTTTATTATTAAAGAGAGTGAGCGTATTGCACTGCATTTCAATATTTCACACTTTGTTATTGGTGCTACACTTATTGCCTTTGGAACCTCGTTGCCAGAAATGGCAGCTTCAATGGTTGCGGCATATCACGGTAAAAGTGATATGGCTGTTGCCAATGTTGTGGGAAGTGTAATCTTTAATATTACCCTTGTTTTAGGAATTGTATTCATGATTGCAAAATCTATGAATCCAAACAGAGATCTTTTCTCAAAAGACAGTGCTTGGGTTATTGTCCCCGTCGTTATTCTTTATGTAATGATGCAAGATGGTATCATCAGCCGTTTTGATGCTGTTTTATTTCTACTGATGATGGTTTCGTATCTCATGTTTCTTTTTAGCGGTTCTAAAGAAGATATAGAAGGGGAAATTGATGAAGATTTAGAAAAGGAGAAGTTCCGATGGGGAAGAACAGCCCTGCTCTTAGGCATTGGTTTTTTATTAACAATAGGCGGTGCCAATTTTGTTGTAGAGAGCGGAACACATATTGCCCGTAGTCTCCATGTAAGTGAGTGGATTATAGGACTCTTTTTAATCTCTCTTGGAACATCTCTACCAGAACTTGTTGTCTCTCTCGTCGCCGTAAAAAAAGGTAATGCAGAGATGAGTATTGGAAATATTATCGGCTCTAATGTTGCCAACTTTTCTATGGTACTTGGTGGTTCAGCACTTATTCATCCTTTAACCATTGATCTGCAAGCAACAAGTTATGACTTTCTCATTCTAGCTGCGGCATCTATTGCCCTACTCTTTATTCTAGCAAACAAAATTTATAATAAAGCCGGCGGAATTTTCTTACTTACTATTCTTGCTCTGTTTATTTCACACTCTGCTTAACCTACTTTTTAATATACCCAAGCTCTAAGAGCTTGTCGTATATTTTTGAAACAATACCACCTGCTGCATGACCACCATGACCACCATGTTCAATCATTACTGTCACAATATATTGTGGATTTTTATAAGGGCCATAGGTTGTAAGCCACGCGTGCGATCGATTATAGTAAGAGAGTTCATGCTCAAGTTTTCTTCTTTTAATATCTTGTTTAATTCCAATAACCTGTGCAGTTCCTGTTTTACCTGCAATCTTTATTTTTGAATTAATATAGTGTGTTGCCGTTCCGTGAGGAGCATTACAGACCTCATACATTGCTCTTCGTATAATCGGTAGCTTTCGCTTCTCTTTGGCATTCAGTACATCTTTATATTGAATTTTATACGGCTCTTTACCAATATACATCGCAAAATGCGGTGTAATAAGCTTTCCTGTAGCAATCAAAGCTGTCTCTCTTGCTATTTGTAACGGTGTTACCAAGAAATCTCCCTGCCCAATAGACATATTTGCCGTTTCTCCAATATTCCATGGACGATGATATTTTTGCAACTGCCATGTACGAGAGGGAACAACCCCGATAAATTCATTTGGCATATCAATTCCTGTTTTCTTGCCAAAACCATAACGCTTTAAACCTTTACTGATCGCCTCATTGCCAAGAACAAGACTCCCCTCGTAAAAATAGACATCACAACTTTCCCGAATAGCTTTAATAATATCGGTATGATGATGCCCTGAACTTTTCCAGCAACGAAATGTTCGGTGCGATATTTTAATTTTTCCAAGACAATTAACTGTTGTATATTCAGTCAACTTCGTCGTAATATAGTAAAGTCCCAAAAGTGGTTTTATGGAAGAACCCGGCGGGTAGAGACCATGAATAAGCTTATCAGTAAAGGGATGATCAAGACTGGAAGAGAGTTTATTATACATTTGATAACTCATTCCAGATACAAAAATATTAAGATCATAATTTGGAAAACTTCCTGCTGCTACAATAGAGCCATCAACATTCATAACAACATATGCACCTACTTTTCCTTCAAACAAAGAAGCTATATACTTTTCAAGTTCTATATCCATAGTAAGTTTTAATTTTTTATTCTCTTGTGGTGCTTTATATGAAAGCTCTTCAACCTCTTGATTATTAGCATTCACCTGTATTGTCCGCTCACCTGCAATACCTTGTAAATATTCATTATAATATTTTTCAAGTCCTGTTTTTCCGGTATGTCCAATAAATTCTAAATCAGAATTTTTTTCAATATCTTTTTGATTTGCACGCGCAACATATCCAATCATATGTGCAGCAATATTTTTATAGGGATAGAAACGTTTTGGTGCAGAAATAATTTTAATACTTTTTTCCAAATTAAGACGAGAATAGATTGGCATCATCTCTTGATAAGGAATAAAATCAACAACATCTATATAGTTGTGATTATAAAAAGAGTCTTGCTTTTTATATGCTTTAATTATCTCTTTTGCATCAATTTCTGGTAAGAGTTTTGTAATAAGAGTAACAATCTTATAAAACTCTTTTTTATGCTTTTTCATACGTAAATGTGGTGCTAATGCTATTTTAAACCCTAGTTTATTAATGGCAACCGGTCTGTTGTTTCGATCAACAATTTCACCTCGTACAGGTGCTATTTTTTCATGTTTTATTGTATTGCGTAAAGAGAGTTTTTCGTAATAACTGTTAGACTCAACAGCAAGAGAAAATATACGTACAATCAATGCAAGCCAAATAGAACCAAAAAGAAAAAGTATAAATTTTATTTTCATATAAGGCTCACTATAAAAAACTCAATTACTATATAGTAAATTATATAGTAATTGAGCTCTGGAGATTCAAACATAAATATATTACTTAAAAGTGTTAAAAAGAGGTAATAACCAAGGTAGGTAAATAATACATAGGAAATTTTAACGCACGACTTGCATGAAAAATTTTTAATAACCTTTGGCATAATAAATTTATACTGAATATAAAAATAGATCAAAGAACTAAAAAGAAGATAGTCATAATTAACTTCAAATATTACAAGACACAAACTAACCAAAAGAAGAGCCATAGAATCTTTTCGATCAAGCGCCCGAGAAAACACAACAAAAAGTACTGCAAAGAATGGTGGCAAGACTGGATAAATTGTTGCTATAGAACTATAAATTACATAGAGTGTAATATAGATAAACGGTACTATAGGTTTTTGATTAGAGAAACTTCGTTGCATATCGGAAAGTGTTTACATTTAATACAGTCAGCCCAAATTTTATGTTCAGGAAGGGACTCTTTTGGAATTTCTACAAAACCTAAACGTTCAAAAAATGATTGTTTATAGGTTAAACTTAAAACTCTTTGAACACCAAGCATTTTCGCTTCATCTAAAACTTGGTTAATTAAAGACTCACCAATTTTTTGTCCTCGAAAACCATCTTTGACAATTAAAGAACGGATTTCTGCAAGATATGCTGTATGAATATGCAAAGCGGCAAAAGCGATTAATTCCCCCTGCAAAAAAACCAGAGTATAAGAGCGTATATTCGTTGCCACTTCATCATCACTGCGTTCTAAAATGACACCGCTCTCAACTTCAGGAGAGACCAACTCCTGCATCTTAGTAATATCAGAGAGTTTTGCTTTTTGAAATTCAATCTGCATCATTTACTGCTTCATGCTCTTTTAAGATCTCATAGATCGCTTTAATAACTTTTTTCGTTCCGCGTTTTTTGGCACTTGAAACCATCAAAGCATCGGGAAACTCTCGGCGCAATGCACTCTGTTCTTTTTGATTTAGCTTGTCTATTTTTGTAAAGATTTGAATAATATATTGATCTTCTCTTGCATTGGCAAAGAGAAACTCACTTACTTGTGTATCAATTTCTAAATGTGGATGACGGCAATCAATAAGGTGAATAAATATCTTAATCTGCTCACGATTGGCAATATAATCTGTCAGATTTTTTTCCCAGTCGTGTTTTTGCGATTTAGAGACTTTCGCATAACCAAAACCGGGTAAATCTACAAACTTTGCTACCAGTTTTTCATCTTTGTCCCTATCCATAAAAGTAACATCAAAATAGTTAATCAATTTTGTTTTTCCCGGTGTTGAAGAGACCTTTGCCAAACCTTTATGATCAGTCAAGGCATTGAGAAGAGAACTTTTCCCTACATTACTGCGAGCCATAAAAACGACTTCATTATGCTCGTCAGATTCCGGTGCCGCCAAATAATTTGGTGCTGATGTAATAAATTTTGCATCGACTATATCTATCATCTATTTTTTTCCTTCATCTATATTAAAGATCATAATAACCGGCTCTTTTTTCAAACCTTTTGCATATGCTTTACCATCTATAGTTTTTAAAACGACTTCATCACCTAAAATCTCATTTTTTTCATTAAGCTGACGAAGATGAACATTATCATAAAAGTAGTACTCTTTTTTCTTTGGAAAGTAAATAGTACGTCCCGCTACACCTCTATACTTAGCACCATTTTTTGTCTCAATAGCAAAAGAGACATTACCGACTGCTACAAATTTTGTCGGATTTCTCTTTTTATCTACAAATATTGTCACTTCAGAAGCATTCAGTTCATCATTACTTTTAACAATATTTACATTCCCTTTAAATACGGATATACCTGTGTTCTGATCAGAAGAAAATGAGTTTGCCTTTATTTTCAAAGCCTCTGCATAAAGTGAGCTTGTCAAACTGCATAACAGGAAAAACAGTACTGTTTTTTTCATCTATTTACTCTCTTGTAATTGAATTTTTGCTTGAACATTTTTTGAAAAAATACGATTTTTTGCATTATTATAGCGAATATAACTCCCTTTAATGGTACTCTCATTAAAATATGCTTCATACCCTACTTTGCTCTCTACAATTGAGCTGTTTTTATCATATGTTGCTTTTTGCGTTTGAAATGACAAACCATCATCTCTTGTATATTTCACGTGACCACTTAAAGTCACAAAATCATCTTTATAAATACTTTTATCTGCACACATATTTGCTATATAACCTTTTGAACTATCTGTATAGTCCATATTTTCAACGCGATAACGATCAGAATATCGTATTGCTGCACTTCCCAACATAATAGTATGCAAACCTTTTGTATCAAGTTCATAAAGCGTAAAATTTTGCAATTCAAAAAGAGGAACATCAACAAACTTTTGTTGTTTGATCTCTAAAGGTTTAAAAAATATATAGATCCCCGCAAGAATTGCCAAGATCAAAGCAAAGAAAAGCGATATTTTGATGGTTTACTCCTCAGTCCAAAGAGATAAAAATGCCTCTTTTTGATCATTTTCTTCTACTATAATATCTATCATTTCTCGAACAGCTCCATCACCGCCTTTTCTTGAAAGTACCGTATCTACAATAGCTTTAATATCATCAACGCCGTCATTTGGAGTGAAACTTCTGCCTGCTTCTAAAAGCATTTTGTAGTCATTAAGATCATCACCAATTGCAGCAACTTCATAAAGCTCAATATTAAGCTGATCCAATATTTTAGAAAGCATTTCTGCTTTGTTTTTCACACCTTGATGAAGATGTTGAATACCCAATTCATCAGCGCGTTTTTTCACGATAAAAGAGTTTCTGCCTGTAATAATTGCTACTTGATAGCCTAATTTGATCCAACTTGCAATTGCCAAACCATCTTTTACATTAAACTCTTTAATCTCTGTAGCATTACTCGTGTATATAATTTTACCATCAGTTAAACAACCGTCAACATCTAAAACAAGTAACTTTATCATAATAGATCTTTTGTACTTGGAATACCAACACGTTCATTTGGTGTCATTGCTCGACGCAGCGCTACGGCAACAGACTTAAATGCGGCTTCTATGATATGATGTCTGTTTTTCCCACGTAACGCCACAATGTGCATACTAATGCGGGCATTAAGAGCGAATGCGCGAAAAAACTCTTCAACAAGTTCAACATCAAAAGTCCCTACTTTTCCATCAATATCTAGTTCAAAAACTAAAAAAGGACGATTACTGAGATCAAGGTCACAGCTTACACATGCCTCATCCATAACAATATTAGCACTTCCAAAGCGCTCCATATTTTTAACCGGATAGAGAGACTCTGCAATCAAAGTTCCAAGTACTATACCTATATCTTCAACACTATGATGATCGTCAATATGTGTATCACCTTTGCATATAATATCAAGATCAATAAGAGAGTGTTTTGAAAAACTCTCAAGCATATGATCTAAAAAGCCTACACCTGTATTTATGGAACTTTTTCCATTCCCTTGTAACTCTAATGAAATAGTAATATCCGTCTCTTTTGTTATTCGTTTTTTTGTTGTCATTTTTAATCCTCTCTTACAATAAATGCATATTTAAATTTGCCATTATTTTTATAGTCTCTCGCCTCTTGTTCACCTTTAAAACCTGTCAACCAAACCTTAAACATACGTCCTTTTGGTGTTTGCATATCTTTTATGATAGTTTTATAACCATCTGTTTTATCATATTTTGCTTGTGTAATCAAAGCTCCATTAATTTTGGAAAATGAGCCAATTTGAATTGCATATTTTCCAGCCAAAGAGGCCTGTTGCGGTAACTTTTTCAACTCTTTTTGTGTTGGAATTGTTCGTTTACCTTTGCCTTCAAAACCAAGTATTTCCAAAGTAACAGGAGCAGTTCCCGTTCCTATCATATTGATCTTTGAAGCAGCCGCTTTTGAGAGGTCGATAATGCGGGTTGAGACAAAAGGACCTCTATCATTTATACGAACAATTGTACTTTTACCATTACGTCTATTGGTCACTTTTACAATAGTATTCATAGGGAGCGTTTTATGTGCTGCTGTCATTGCCCACATATTATACTGCTCGCCATTAGAGGTTAATTTACCATGAAACTTTGGACCATACCATGATGCAGTCCCATTAAAACGCTCTCCTACATGAACACTCTGGGGATAATATTTTTTCCCATTAACAATATAAGGGCGCATAGTTGCATTGGTATATTTTGTATGTGGCGGTGTTGCCTGATAGTTTTTACTATTATCGCTATAACTTTTTGCTGATGATGCAGGAGCATAGTTATAGTTACGATAAACACCTGGACCACGTGTGCTACACGCAGCTAAAAAGAACATAGCAGCCAATAAAACAGTGATTTTACTCATATAATTTCAACCTTTCTCCAACACGAATAAGGGATCCGTGAAGATTATTTTGTAAACGAATATTTTGCACACTTATTTTATGCGCTTTTGCGATAGATTCTAAAGAATCTCCTCTTTTTACCATATAATAGTTACGAGATTTTATCTGTTTGATATGACTCTTTTTTGGAATAGGAATAATAAGTTTCTGTTTCAGATGTAAACGATTACTGCTCAAATGGTTAAAATCTTTAATAACCCTATAAGAGACTCCATATTTTTTTCCTATACAAGAGAGGTTGTCACCTCTTTGTACAATATGAATTTTATAGATATTTTTTGCCGATTCTTCTCTGTACTTTTGTTTAAATTCTGCCAATTTTATATAAGGAATATAAATATTATATGATTTTGCATAAGGGGGTGCAAAATCATATTTTAAATGTCTATTTAACTTTTGTAACTCATCAATGGGAATATGAATCAACTTTGAAACCCGTTCAAGAGACTCTCCTCCTGAGATCTTAACAGTTGCTACAGAATAGGCATTTGCACGATTAAGCAAATAGGCATATTCACTATGAAGTAAATATTGTTCATCCGTCCCAATTAAAGCCAATGCGATAATTTTACGAATATAATTACGACTTTCAAGGGGAATATATTTTTTGTCAGGATCTAAAAGCACATGCAAATCATCTGTTTTTGCATCTTTAATTGCATGTAGCAGACGCCCTTCTCCACAATTATAAGCAATTGCAGCCAAATACCATTTTCCAAAACGTTTATGTAGAGCCGAAAGATATTTGGCTGCAGCCTGCGTTGATTTTATAAGGTCACATCGCTCATCTACATATTCATCAATTTTAAGGTGATAAAGTTTTGCAGTCCCTGGCATAAACTGCCATAATCCTGCTGCTCTTTTGGACGAGTAGGCTTTTGCATGGAAGTTTGATTCCGCCATAGCCAAATAGAGAAATTCCTGAGGTACATCATATTTTGAAAGTGTATTTTTTATAGCAGGAATAAACAAATAAGCATCTTTCATTGCACGAAAAAAGTGCTTATGCTGGGAAAGAGTCGATTTTTTCATATCATTCATAACAGGATCATATAGAAAAGAGGGTTCAATATCAAACGAATCCAACAATGCCAACTCTTTATCACCATTGACATCATATGTCAAATTTGCAAAAAGGAAAACAGGGAAAAGAAGAACAAATATATATTTTAACATAGACAACTTTTTCGTATAATTTTTTTAGATTTTACCAAAAAAACCATTTATAAAAGCTGTCCAAAAGTTAATATTAAGAAATATTAAAGCATTTTAGGGCATTTTTTGTTGTTATTTCCTCTATCTCTTCTCTTGAAACTTCAAGAATTTCTGCCATTTTTTGAGCAACAAGTGTTGTATAAAAAGGTTCGTTTCTCTCTCCACGGTGTGGTGTAGGCGTTAAATAAGGGCCGTCTGTCTCAATAATAAGTCTCTCTTTGGGAATACGAGGCAAGATATTTACAAGCTTTTTTGCATTTTTAAAGGTCACAACACCACCAATTCCAAAGTAGAAGTTCTCATCCCCAAGACTAAGCAGCTCATCATCTGCATTAAAGCAGTGCAGCACTCCGCCTACGTCACCGGCACTATTTTCCAAAAGTATCATTTTAGAATCATGTGAAGCATTACGAATGTGAACAATAAGGGGTTTGTTATGCTTTTTGGCAAATTTTATCTGCCATGCAAAGATCTCTTTTTGCTTGGCTTTCTCTGCTGCTTTTTCTTCCTCACTCCCCTCCAAACGGAAATAATCCATACCACACTCACCAATGGCTACACACTTCTCATGCCCGACATACTTCTCAAAAGGTGCAGCATCAAAACCATCAAGATCATAAGGGTGTACCCCTATTGCAAAATAGACATCGTCGTACTTCTCGGCGATTGCTATAGCCTTCTCAAGAGTGCTCAGATCTGCTCCGGGAATGATGAAACGCTCTACTCCACCCTTGCGGGCACGATCTAAAACTGCATCAAGATCTTCATCATATCTTGCATCATCCAAATGAATGTGTGTATCTATTATCATCTCTTTTTTGCCTCCAGTAACTCTTTTGCAAAGCGCTTCGCCTCTTTTGAGATCTTGTCACCGCTGATGATCCGTGCGATCTCATCAACGCGCTCATCAAAGCTAAGCTCTTTTGTTTTTGAAATAGTACCATCTTTATAGACTAAAAAGTGCTGATCTCCCATAGAAGTAAGTTGTGGCTGATGAGAAATAACAAAGATCTGAAAGTGTTTGGCAAGCTGTTTGAGCACCCGTGCCACACTCATAGACTCCTCACCACTAAGATTGGCATCGATCTCATCAAGCATCAAAACCCCGCCGTTTTTACTCATATGCTCAGATTTAAGAGCCAAAACAGCCAGACGAAGACGGTTAAACTCCCCTGTTGAGATCTTCTCAAGCTTTGTGCCGTCAAGATCTATGGAGAGTTTGTCTTGTCCTGATGCTGTGTAATCTCTCTTTTGCAGACTCACTTTTGCTTCTCGAAGGTAGAGGCTTTTAAGGTAGCTGTTGAGATCTGCTTCAAAAGCGCCAAGTGCATCTTGACGAAGATGTGTCAACTCTTCTGCAAGATCTGCCAACTCCTGTGAAAGTTGCGCATACTTAGCTGTCAATGCACCCTTTTCGATCTCTATGTTCTCATACTTTTGTAACTCTTTCTCTTTTTGTGCCTTATACTCCAAAGCTTCTTCTATGCTTCCATAGCGACGTTTCAGCCCTCCAAGCTCCTCTATGCGGTTAAGAACGGACTCCACATCAACATCATCAAGTGCATCAAAACGCTCCTGAGCTCCCTCAAAAACAGCACGAAGCTCATTCATAGCATCATCAAAAAAACTGCTCTCAACATCAAGACTCTCTAGTGCAGAACTTACGAGATGCTCGTAGTTAAAGATAGCATTGGCACTCTCTATGCTCTCTAAAACCTTCTCTTTACGAGAAAGCTCTTTTTTGATCTTCAAGAGCTCTTCATCTTCATTTGGCACGGGATTGACATCGGCTATCTTTTGGATCTCAAAGGCTGCAAACTCTTTGAGTTCTACTATCTTTTTCTCTTCATCTTCAAGTATTTTGAGCTCCTGTTTGCAACTGTGATACTCACTGTAAAGCGAAGCAAATTGCTCTTTAAGCGTAGTTACCCCACCCTGCTTTGCCTCTATACGGGCATCTAAAATACTTAAGAGGTTCTCATTTTCAAAGTCGCTAAAATCTTTAAGGCTGAGATGGCGCAGGTAAGGAGAGGCTATTTTATGAATAGCTTTGCGTGAGAGGCTTTGGTTGTTTATGAAATAGCGAGATTTCTCTTTTTTGAGATGTTTAAAGACATTGATCTCATCATTTTGTATCCCGCAAGACTCCTCATCGATCTCCCATGTAACACTGCTCTCACATAAAGAAGCATCACACGAACTCCCCCCGACAGAAGATAAAATGGACTCCATAAGTATAGACTTCCCACTCCCACTAGGACCGGTAAAGACTACAAGCCCATTTTTAAGTTCAAGCTCAGCCTCATCAAAACTCAAATAATCTTTTAGGTAAAATCTCTCTATCATTGTCCGCCCTTTTTGTCACTTATCACTTTTCGTATCTGTATAGTAGTATGAAAAAATGAGAATATGCAAAAATATGACAAATTGTCATATAATCTTAAAAATATTTCAATCTCCTCTTACATTTAAGCAACATTTTGTATGTTATGTAAGATTTTAGACAATTAACATACAAAATGTTCTGTTATTGACTTTAAAAGCATTAAACAAACATTTTACTTTTAAGGATTCTATACTTTTTTTATCATTAATAATAATTTTATTGCAATTTGTAATATTTTTAACAAATAACATACAAAAATTGTGTTTATTTATTTTGATATTAGGTGATATTTTGGATAGAATGTGAGTTAATAAATAGTTAGA
>Ga0256828_1000589_pt1 | contig 23985 bp, 19 predicted proteins | sample CV88metaG_FD_185993 | JGI IMG/M metagenome (GOLD analysis project Ga0256828, IMG submission 185993) | Hydrothermal vent microbial communities from East Pacific Rise, Pacific Ocean - CV88 | ecosystem: Environmental > Aquatic > Marine > Hydrothermal vents | place: Pacific Ocean: East Pacific Rise...
GTGGAGAGATTGAAGTGGCACCGGACGCTTCCAAAGAAGAGATCATTGAAGCTGCAAAAGCTTCTGTTTCCAAATGGTTAGAGGCAAAAGAGATCGTCAAAGAGATCGTTGTTCCTAAAAAACTTGTTAACTTGGTTATTAAAGGTTAATTATGAAGCGCTTGCTCAAACTCCTGTTTTTACTCTTATTTGTGTTTGGGTGGAGCGCATGTGGCTATAAACCGAGTTCATACTATTCAAAAAAAGTTACCAATGAAAAAATTAGTACAAATGTAGTCATCTCTGCTCAGGATCCTGAGAATACGGTTCTCATAAAAGATGCAGTAGATGTAGCAATAATTGAAACATTTAGAGCCTCACTGGTTGATAAAAGAGAGGCTGATACTGATCTGAGTTTTCGTATTTCACAACCACATTATGCGCCAATTGAATATAATACGGATGGATTTGTTATAGCATATCGTGCTACAATCACACTGCATATTACACGAAAAACAAAACAGCTTACAAAAAATTATACAGCTTTGGGAAGTTATGACTTTACCATAGCGCCTAATGCTGTAATAACAGATCAAGAGCGTTTTGACGCAATTAAATATAGTGCCCAAAAAGCCATTGCCTCATTTATTGCACAAGTTGCTGCAGAGGGTTCACGAGTAGGAGAGTAAAATGACGATACAAATGATTATAAATAATGCCATTAAGCGATTAAAAGCAGAGGGGAAACTTTTAACCCCTGATTTTTATGCAGAGGCTTTTTGTAAAGAGGCACAACGTGCAAAAATGAGTGTTGAAGATTGTAACCATCTTGAAAAATTCAAAAATATGCTCTCTAAAGATTTTCAGAAGGACCTCAAAAGTTATCGTATTAATACTATGAGCGAATTTGTTCGTTTTTTAATTTCAAAACTCAATCGTACAAACCCTACAAAATGTGCAGATACCTTAGAAGCGGAAACGCTTTTATGTAAGCGTATTTTACAAGTCATTACAATTTTACATAATAAAGAGGCGAGTGAACTTGCTCAAAAAAGTATTGAACTTTTAGAGAATGAAGCTACTCCGCAACAGTTGAGTAGTTTTCGTCAACGGTGGGTTAACTTTTTAACAACTTATGATGATACTTTTTTAGAAAAACTGAAAGCTTTGGGTTCTATTGATAATAGTGACTTGAAAAAAAGTATTGAAAATTTACATATTGTTAAAGAGGTCTGTAATACAAATGATAGTGAGCTTGACCTTCAAAAGATCTCTAAACTTTTAGTTGCCTCTTTTGTTCCTTCAATAGCATCAAGTGTTAATGATAAAATAGCAGATATAAGTGAAAAAATTAAAAAAGATCCGCATCTTTTAGAGACGACTACCATGGAGCAGGAGATCAAAGCTGCAATATCACTTCGTATTGCTTTGGATAAGGCAAGTGTCAAAGAGATGGTTGAGTCTATTGATGGTGTCTTGGATAAACTCTCTTTACGTCTGATTGATATGATCGAGAGTTCTGATAACTCTAATGCGGAAGTTCAAGCGATCAAAAAAGAGCTTGAATCTTATACCGAAGAGTCTGCAACAAACTTTAGAATTGCACATAAAAAACTTTTTACAATTGCCGTGGCATTGGAAGAGAATACAGAACTTTTAAGTAAAGATCTTAAAGGGCATAATGAAGATGTGGCAATTTTAAGTGCAAGAGTAAAAAAGTTGGAGCATGAACTTGAGAAGGCAAAAAAAGATTCGAAAGAGGATTTTTTAACAAAGCTTTATAATAAACGTGCACTTGATGAGTTTTTAGAGTTTAAAGAGGCAGAATACAAACGCTATGGTCGTGATTATGCCATTGTTATGTTTGATCTGGATCATTTTAAAAATGTTAATGATACTTATGGACATGAGGCCGGTGATGCTGTTCTTGCTGCTTTTGCCAAAATTTTGAAAAAAGATGCTCGTAGTGTTGATATTGTAGGGCGTTTTGGTGGTGAAGAGTTCTTGGCACTTTTAAGTAATACGGATAGAAAAGGCGGTGCTGTTTTTGCACAAAAAGTTTTAACAGATGTTCAAAAAGCTCGTTTTATGTACAAAGGAAAGCGTATAAAAGTGACAGCAAGTGCAGGTGTAAGTGAACGTGCACAGCATATCTCATTAGAAGCAACTATAAATTCTGCAGATGAGTACCTCTATCTTGCCAAGAAAAACGGACGTAATAGAGTAGAGTATAAAAAATAGTGTTAGAAGATTTTTTAGATAAAAAACCACTCTTTTACGATGAGATCGATTATGGGCGAATGCCGAGAATATATAAGCGTATTTCTAGCTATTTTGATCTTCGGAGAGTTATACATATTGTTGGAACAAACGGAAAAGGGACAACCGGACGTTTTTTAGCTACTGCTCTTTATAACAGAGGATACAATACAGGACATTATACCTCACCTCATATTCGTTATTTTAATGAACGTATTTGGTTTAATGGTTCTGAAGTTTCCATGGAAGTTTTAAACCAACAACATCAAGAACTTTTAAAAATTTTGACGCAAGAGGAGGCGGACTCTTTAAGCTATTTTGAATATACAACATTGTTAGCAATGTTTTTTTTCTCAAAAGAGAGTGATTTTGTTGTTCTTGAAGCAGGTCTTGGTGGGGAACATGATGCAACGGCTGTCTTTGAAAATGAGTTAACACTTGTTACTCCTATTGCAAAAGATCATGAGGCTTTTTTAGGTAATACAATTGAGATGATTGCAAAAACAAAATTAGCAGCAATTCAAAAAACTGCAATTCTTGCACCACAGGAACCTGCAGTTTATTATGTTTGTGATGAACTGAAAAAAACAAAAGATATAGCCTGCTTTAAAGCTCAAGAGTTGCTCACTTTACAAGATCATAGCAATATTGAGACTATTGCTGCCAAAGAGAATTTAGCGGATTATTTAAAGAGTAACTTGGGTGTTGCAGTTGCAGCTTTAAAATATTTTAATATTGCATATGAGATAAATGATTTTGAGAATGCACGCCTTTTTGGACGATTGACAGCTTTAAATGAAAATATTATTATTGATGTAGGACATAATGTTTTAGCCGCAGAAGCTATTGTCAAGGCATTGAAAGGTACAAAATACAGATTGGTCTATAACAGTTATAAAGATAAAAATTACAGAGAAATCTTAAAAACACTGCGACCTCTGATCCAAAGTGTTGCAATTATAGATGTTGATAATGTCCGTCTTGAAGATAGGGATGCTTTAGAAGCGGTATTAAACGAGTTGGCAATTGAGTGGAACAGTTTTGAAGCGCTAGAAGCTGATGAAAATTATTTAGTCTTTGGATCTTTTAGTGTAGTAGAAGCATTTTTGGAGCATTATAATGGATAAACATTTTACGATAACTATTGAAGATGAGAAGGGAAAAAGAGAGTTTAATCTACATAAAATATTAAAAAAAGTACTGATTTATACGGCACTTTTTCTCTTTAGTGTTCTATTTGTATCTTTGGGGAGTATTGTCTATTTGAATAGAACTTTGGTACATATTGAAAAGAAAAAAGCGAGACTTGAAGCTTCTTATGTAGATTTGGCAGAGAAGATTATGCAAAAAGAGGAGGAACTTAAAAATAATAAGGCAAAATTATGTAAAGTTACGGATTCTTTAAGTGAAGTAGAGAGAATAATAGGTTTGAAACCTCTTGATAAATCTTTACAGCAACGTGTAGATAGTGCAAAATTAACTGCTATGCAACGAGCAACACTTTTGCGTTTTCTTCCAAGTGGATCACCTGTTTTGTATAATGGCATAACAAGTAAGTTTGGATATCGCATACATCCGACACTTCATAAACGGGAGTTTCACAAGGGTATTGATCTTAAAGCACGAAAAAATACACCTGTCTATGCAACAGCAGATGCTATTGTTGAGTGGGCCGGCTATCATAAGAGCAGTGGTTTTGGAAATCTTGTGATTTTAACGCATATGTATGGTTTTAAGACATATTTTGGACATTTACAACGAGTTGTAGTAAAATCGGGTCAATTTGTTAAAAAAGGAGAGCTAATAGCTTACAGTGGGAATACCGGTTTGAGTAACGGTCCTCATTTGCATTATGAGATTCGTTTTCTCCAAAGACCTCTGAACCCTTATTACTTTATTAAGTGGACACAGCAAAATTATAACGAGATCTTTGAAAAAGAGCATAAAGTTCCATGGAAATCGATTCTAATGGCAATGAAACAGCTAGAGATAGTACAACCAAGAGAACTGAAATTAACAGAACAAAAAAGTATAATAACACAGGAAAACAATGTCACAGGCAAGACTCTATAACTATTTTAAAACATCTGATAAAAAATTAGAATTATTACTCTGCGAAGATACAAAAGAGGCTGATGAACTAAAGGCAGTAGCAGATTATTTTAATGTGGAAACGCTTCTATTTCCTGATTTTCGTCCAAGTTATGGGGATGATCTACGTTCCTATAGAGAAGAACTGCATGAACTGCTTGATGCATTGCGTAAATATCATAAGGCTAAAAAGAAGCCACTTATTATAACTCCTTTGAAGAGTTTGCTTTTCCCTCTGCCAAAAAAAGAGTTGCTTGATGAACAGAGTTTGGAGTTTGGTAGTGAAATAGATCTTAAATCTTTTAAAGAGAAGATGTTACAGTGGGGTTATACTTTTGTTGATATGGTTCAGGTTGCAGGTGAGATTTCGCATCGTGGCGATATTATTGATATTTTTGTTCCTGCAAGTAAATACCCTGTACGGATCTCTCTTTTTGATACAGAGATAGAGCAGATAAAAGCTTTTGAACTCGATACTCAAAGAACAGTTGGTGAAGAGCTTGAGAGTGTAACACTCAGTAGTGCCTTTTATGCACTTGATAGTGATGCATATGCACTTTTAGAAGAGCGTATAGAAGCCAGTGAGTTTGATGCGCTCTCTAGAGATATTGCTTCACTTGGCTTTTGGCATCTTGATGAAATGGCTGAGAACTTTTTAGAGGGCAAAAAAGCGATGTTTTCTAAAGACCTTGAGAATGTGCTTGTAGATGCTTATGCTATTAATGATCCCCAAATCGAGAGAGAAGCTTTTAACTTAGAGATACTTCCTGAGAATGAGAGCGTAAAAGAGCTTGTTGTTGCCAATGCCCAGCAACTCATTAAGGTGCATAAAAATAAAAAAATAACTCTTATAGCAGCAAATAAAGCGATAATAAAGCAGGCAGGGATCTATGATACGACCAATATAAATATTGTCGAAGCACCTTATATTTTAAATATCATTACCGATGATGAGCTTGTTATATCGCTTAACAAGCCCGATAAAAAGCGTCGCCGCCGTAAAAGCTCTATTCTGCTAGATGATCTAAAAGCGGGTGATTATGTGGTGCATGAAGATTATGGTGTCGGGATCTTTGAGAAGATCGAGCAGACAGAGATTCTTGGCGGGGTAAAAGATTTTATTGTTATTAAATATGTCGGTGATGATAAAATTTTGCTTCCGGTTGAAAATCTTGACTATATCGATCGCTACATTGCAGGTGGCGGGAGTGTGCCGGTACTTGACAGACTCGGTAAGGGGAGTTTTGGCAAGCTTAAGGCAAAAGTACGTAAACGCCTCTTGGAGATCGCAGGGCAGATTGTCAATACGGCTGCTGCACGTGCGCTCATTAAAGCACCAAAGATAAACCTTCCAAAAAAAGAGTTGCAGGAGTTTCAGGCACGCTCAGGTTTTGAGTACACAGAGGATCAAAAGCAGGCAGTGAGTGAGATACTAGCCCAAATGGCTTCGGGTAATATAATGGACAGACTCTTAAGCGGGGATGTCGGTTTTGGAAAGACGGAGATAGCCTTAAATACCATCTATGCAGCCTATAGATCAGGCTATCAGTCGGCTTTTATAGTGCCGACGACACTACTCTCGGCTCAGCATTTTCGCAGTCTTGATGAGCGATTTAGCGATATGGGCATACGCTATGCAAAACTTGACAGATTTGTCTCTACAAAAGATAAAAATGCTATTATCAAAGGTTTGGCAAGTGGTGAGATCGATTGTGTTGTGGGAACACATACACTCTTTGGTCTGGAGTTTAAGAGGCTCGGTGTTGTTATCATTGATGAAGAGCATAAGTTTGGTGTGAAGCAAAAAGAGAAGATCAAAGAGCTCTATCACAATGTTCATTTGCTCTCAATGTCAGCAACGCCGATTCCGCGCTCACTCAACCAAGCTCTGAGTTCCATTAAGACGATGAGTCAGCTGCTAACGGCTCCAAGTGAGCGTCAAGGGGTACGTACCTTTGTCAAAGAGTATGATGAGAAGCTTATAAAAGAGGTGATCTTGCGTGAGTTGCGTCGTGGCGGGCAGGTCTTTTATGTCCATAACTCCATTGATCATATGCCTATAAAAGAGGGTGAGTTAAAGGCACTCTTACCAGATTTGAGGATCTTGATGCTGCACTCCAAGATCTCAGCCGTAGAGACTGAAAAAGAGCTTTTGAAGTTTGAAGCGGGTGAGTATGATCTCATGATTGCAACAAGTATTATTGAGAGTGGTATTCATATGCCGCGGGTCAATACTATTATCGTTGATGGAGCGGATAGATTTGGGATAGCTGATCTCCATCAGCTTCGCGGACGTGTCGGACGGGGGCATGTTGAGGGATTTGCCTACTTCATTGTTCAAAATAAACAATCCCTTACCGATGAGGCAAAAAAACGTCTTTTAGCCCTTGAGTCCAACTCCTTTTTGGGATCAGGCTCTGTTCTTGCACACCATGACTTAGAGATCCGTGGGGGTGGAAATTTGGTTGGTGATGCACAGAGCGGGCATATTAAAAATATTGGGTATTCACTCTATCTCAAGATGCTTGAAGATGCCATCAAAGAGCTGAGTAATACCAAAGAGAGTGAGCGTATAAAAGTCGATATTAAGCTGACTATCTCTGCTTATATCTCCGATGAGGTTGTCCAAGAGGACAGACTCCGTCTTGATATCTATCGCAGGCTCTCTCAATGTGAAGAGGTTGTGGAGATCTATGAGATCGAAGAGGAACTCATTGACAGATTTGGTGAGCTTGATACGCCGACAAAACAGTTTATAGAGTTGATGGTTATCAAACTTTTAGCACTTGAAAAAAAGATCAAATCGATTGGAAATTATGGGCAAAATATTACCTTTACCTATCTTAATGACTCCAAAGAGACGATCAAATCAGATAGCAGAGATGATGATGACATCATCAAAGCAACACTCTACTATCTGCGAAATAACAAACCAAAGGCAGTGTAGATGAAAATAGCTTTTATAGGTGATATTGTAGGGCGTCCCGGACGGGATATGGTAAAGACACATTTGGCAAAATTGCGAGAGAGTGAGGGGATTGACTTTGTGATCGCCAACTATGAGAATGCTTCTCACGGTTTTGGACTCACTTCTAAAAACTGCAATGAGCTTTTTTCTTATGGTGTTGATGTGATGACGGGTGGGAATCACTCTTGGGATAAAAAAGATATCTTGCCACTCTTTGAGAGCCATGAGATCCTGCGTCCGCACAACTATCCTGATGGTGTTGCAGGTACGGGATGCAAGATCTATGAAGTAGCGGGTGAGAAGCTTGCTGTAGTGAACCTTATGGGGCACTACGGTATGCCATATTGTGATAATGCTTTTCGTTGTGCTGAACAAATTATTGAAGATTTGAAGCATAAAGATATCACAAATATCTTTATAGATTTTCATGCAGAAGCAACCAGTGAGAAACGAGGAATGTTGATGCTTTTAGAGGGGCGGGTGAGTGCGATAATCGGGACACATACGCATGTTGGAAGTGATGATTTTCAGATCACACAGGGTACAGCATATTTAAGTGATATCGGACTAACGGGATGCCGTGATAATGTTATTGGAATGGATAAAAAAGTTCCACTAAAACAGTTTTTAACAGGAATGAAAGGGCACTTTGATATTCCTTCAAAATGTAAAAAAATATTACAAATTGCTCTTTTGGAAATAGAAGCAGGAGAGTGCTCTTTGGCATATAAATTAAAGCTCTTTGATGATGGTCGTTTATTCCGAAGTGAGGCATGGGTGGAAAATTAGTAATAGTTATGATGATTTTATATTATTTTTACTTTTTTTTACCAAAAACTCACTATTTTTTAGTATAATCACTCTATCTAGAAAAGGATAGGGCACAATTTATGTCTAAATTTAACTATACTACACTTCTTAATGTTAACTCTATGATTATTAGTGGCCCTGCCAAAAGTGGAAAAGTAACATTTTTATACTATTTGCTTTCTAATCTTTACAAAGAGAAAGCACTGCTCTTTACACCGCAAGATGAGTTTCTTTTTAATAAAAAAACAGATACTTTTGCTAAACAATTTCACCAATTTTCAAATATTCGTGAGATGTTGGATATTTACTACTTGCGAAGTGATTTTAATGCGCTTAAACAAAAATATGGATATGAGTTTTTATTAGAAGAGTTTCGTAAACTTTTTGCACTTCAAGATGAGAAAGTTGTTGTTTTACATCGATTTGGTGAGTTTTTTGGTTTTGAAGATCGTTATGAGATCAATACTTTTTATAAATCGTTGATTAGAATGGCGCAGGAGTTTGACAAAAAGATTATTTTTCTTGTGAACAATAGCAATGAAAATTTTGAGCATATTTATACAGTTGCAGAAGAGTTGAGTGATATGGCTATAACTCTTTCAAAAAATGAAAAAAATGAGCGTGTTGTTAATATTTTAGACCTTATGCATTATGCAGAGTATCCAAAGCTACTTTTTAAGATCAATGAAGGTAACTTTCTTTTAGAGTTTGAGTCAGAGTTGCAAGATGATTCTCAAAAGCGAATACAAAATATTTTAATTGCTGAACTTGATAAAGCACATGATGATATGCGAGAGATTTTTAGTTATATTTTTAATCGTGATCACTTTAAAATAAAATATGCTGATTCATTTCAAAAAATACTCAAAGAGATCTTTATTAAACCGGATGTTATTTTGCTTTTAATGAAGCGTACACAGGATAATATTGAGACAATTCGTGTTATAAAAGCACAACTTCCAAATACACATATCATTGCTATTTTGGATCAAAATTTTGTCCGTTCTGAAGATGTGTATGAATTTTTTCAGTATGGATGTGATGATGTTTTTGCAAACAATTTAAGTTTTGATAACTTGATTTTAGCAATGCAAAAGGCGACAGGTACAGATTTCTATACGAAAGAGTATCAGACTCTTCCAATGCATAAAAATGTTATGAAAGATATTTCAGAATTAAAAGCGTTGGCGTATGAATGTATTGAAAAATCACTCTTCTTTACACTCTTTGTATTAGAGAGTAAAGATGAATTTCCAAAAGTTACTACTACAAGTCGTAGGAGTGATTATATTGTGCATGCCGGTAATAAACTCTACTATATGGTTGTCAATACTATGCCAAAAGATGTCTATATCATTGCAGATAAATTTACGCAAAGTAATCCTGATCTCCATTTTAGTTGTATATGGGAACCCATAAATAGTGTTGATCTAGAAGGGTGTTTCCGATGAAAAAAATATTAGTTGTCTGTTTGTTGTGGAGTTATTCCCTGTTTGCTTTGGATCTTGATCCTAAAATTTTAGAGGATATTATTGCGCATAATCCTAATAATGCCTATAAAGAGAAGTTACTTTTGGCAAAGTATTATGTTGAACATAATAACAAGACAAAAGCGATGCAGTTAGTTAAAGAAGTTTTGGCAAAAAAACCCCATGACAAAAGTGCATTGAAAATTGCTAATAGTATTCAACAAAGAGAGCGGGCAGAGGCAATTTATAAAGAGGCATCTTTGAGCGAACCTATTCAAGTCAAGGAAGCACAGAAGCGTTTAGATACATACTACTCTTCAAACAATTATCAATTTTATTCAAAACTTTATGAAGCACTTGTTCACAATAATGTACAATTAGATGATCTTTATCATATTAAAGCAGCCTATATATATTTATGGGATTCTCGCTATGCTTTGAGTAAAAAAGCACTTGCTCGTATTGAACAAAAAAACAATATAGATGCTGCAAAAATCAGAGCAGACATCTGCTATTATCAGGGAAAATATAATTGTGCTGTAAAGTTATATGAAAAACTCTATCGTGCAAGCTATGATAAAGAGTATGGCATAAAATTACTTTATAGTTATCTCTATTTGGGAAAGATGACACAGGCTAGAACACTTTATAGTTATCTTGTTCGAAAATATCCACATAATAAAAAAATAGAAGCAGTTGGAGAGAAGCTCCAAAAGAGTCAAAAAAATTATATTAATAAGCTACAAAAAGCATATGAATCAAATGCAAATTATAAAACGTTGGAAGCCTATGCAAACGGTTTGAATGCTCTGCATAAAGAGAATGAAGCAATTGCATTGGTTGATCGCTTTAATAAACAACATGCAACGAAGCAATCTCTTATTTTAGAAGCAAAATATCTTCTATGGAATAATGAGACTCCTAAAGCTTTAGATATCTTACATAAAAAGAGTTTAGCAAATAGTTTGGAAGCAAGACTTATGGAAGGAAAGATCTTTTCGTGGAATCAAAAATTCCCGGAAGCATTGAAAAATTTAAATTATGTAATTATTAAAACAAAAGATCCGGATCTCCTTTATGATGCAAAGAAAGCGAAAGCTTTTGTTTATATGTGGCAGAAAGAAAATACTCAAGCAAAAGCACTCTTTGAAAATCTTGCTTTATATAATCCTCAGGATCAGGAGATCAAAGAAGCATTACTTGAGTTGAATCATCACTATAAAACACTTATTAATATTTATCAAAAGCGATCACAAAAAGGTCATAATATTCAAAATGTTAAATATTTAAGTGATCTCTATTTAAAAACAAATAGAAAAAAAGAAGCTATTACTCTTTTAAAAGAGTATGTTGCAAAAAATCCACAAGATCTTGATGCACAAAAACAGCTGGGTTTACTTTTGATTGAGAAAAAAGATTATTATGCCGGATTTGGTTATTTAGAGTATTATGCAGCACAAAAACAGAGTTTGCAAAGTGCTTTACTTTTAGCAAAAAATTATTACTGGAATGGTTTTTCAAAAGAGGCGCTAGATGTCTTGGATAGAGCAATTAGTCATTATCCCGACTCTAAGGAACTTGTTGATTTAAAGGCAAAAATTTTAAAAGTTTCTCCTCGCTATACAACAAGCAACAGTGGTGCAACCATTGCTAGTTATTTTGATGATATTGCATCAAAACAGTTAAAACTTGCAGATTCTCTCTATTTTAACGGTCACTATAAATCAGCCTTGGAGTATTACAGATCTTATTTGCAAAAGTATCCAAATAGTGCGGATGTCCGTTATCGTTACGCTTTTGCATTGGAAAATGCGCAGGAATATGCAGAGGCTGAAGGTGAATTTTCTCTTCTTTTTTGGACAAAAGATTCTGATGAATTGCGTTATCATTATGCTTATAATATGATGAAAAACAATAAACTACAAAAGGCTCAGAAGCTTTTAGAAGAATTGAAAAAGTCATCATTTCATCCGATCGATCCAGATTTAAAAGCTTTTTTAAATTCGTGGAAAGAAGCATGGCAATCACAAGATTTCAAAAAATATGAAGCATTTTACAGTGCTGCATATCAGAAAAATGCACTCTGGGCATTTCGTAAACAGGAGAGTTTTAAAAATGCAAAATATATTGCAGTTTCAATATATGATCCTCTCTCTAAATCATTAGGAAATAATAACTATCTAGTACGTTTTTTTCAAGCATATGCAACAGATAAGCATCAAGATAAAGGTTATAAAACCTTACAAATTCATTGTGACAAGAGTAAAAAAGAGTGCCAAATTACAAAAGAGTCCTGGCAAGCTGGAAAATATAAAAAAGCGATGTTGCTGACGCCATATATAGAGAATGCTCTCAAAGAGATTAAGCGTTTAAAAGCACAACCTTTAAGTCTGAATATTCGTAAAAAAAAAACTCTTTTGGTGTAGCAAAATCGAAAAAATATCATGATATTGAACTTGATGCTGCTTTAAATAAAAAATATACGAGTGAAAAAGAGGTACTTGGGACGATCTATGCAAAACCTCTCTCTATTCAAAAGTTTGCAAAAACAGAAATTCACTCTTTCGCCCTAAGCCATACTGAAGAGGAGAAGCAAAATGCTCTTCTTCTTAAAGCGTATCATTTTGAAGATAGTGAAAATATTGCTTTTGATACGGTTGATCTCTTTTATAAAAAAGCTCAAGTGAGCCGTGACTTGGCTCTTGGTGTTGATGGTGGTTATTTTTCGATCCAAAAAAAAGGTCTTAAAAAATATAGTGGGATGCGTTATGGAGCATGGTTGTTTGCAAAGAATTTTTCGTTTCGTTTAGGAGTGAATAAAACAAAAGATTTTACTGAGTTTGTACCGACAATTCTCTATGAAAATAGTTATAATAAACACAGTTACTCTTTAGAATATACACACCAAAATGCACTTTTTTATACTTTCGCTTTATGCCCATATGAAAAGCGTATAACAGCACACCATCTCTCTCTTTCAGATTATATAAGTATGAAAGAAGATAGAGATCTTTGGGCAAATGTCACGATGAATTTTTTTAGTAATCAAGATAGAGAAGTAACTGCACAGTATGATTGGAGATTTTACTATAAACTTTTTTTACAGAAGAAGTTTTCATACCATATAGCACTTGAGGGTTGGTACACAAGTCACTCAAAAGCTACAAGCTGTTTTTATTCACCAAATTTTTCAGACTCTACGCTGATCCGTATCGATCCGCAGTATCGTTTCTCTCGTTACTTTGCCTTACGTGGGAAAATAGGTGTTGGCTACTCATTTAAAGACAATACAGACCCTTATAAATTTGGACTCTGGATTTTTGGGAATACTAAAAATTCTTTTTCTTATAATGCAGGCTGTCTCTACAGTAATGCAACACGTCTCTCTGCTGGCACATCTTATAACTATAAAGAGTGTAAACTTGAAGCGGGTTACAAATGGTAAAAATTTTTAACTTTTTTCTCTTTTTGCTTGTTATGGCTTGTGGCTTATGGTTGACATATTACAGTGTTGAGCATTTGCAGACTATCTATATAACAGCGACAAATATCTTTATTCGCTTTGGTGTGATCTTGATATTTGTATTTACTATTTTAATCATTATTCGCTATTTGCTTTTGATGTTCTTCTCAATTTTGCAAACAATTCGTAGAAGTGCCGATGAAAATTTTTCTATTTATAAACAAGATAGAGTTTCTATTATTGTTCCTTGTTATAATGAAGAAGATGTTATTATTCACTCTCTAAAAAGTATTATTTCTCAGACATACCCAAATTTGGAAATTCTTGTTATTGATGACGGAAGTAAAGATCGAACATATGATTTGGCAAAAAAGTTTGAGTTTGATGATGGACAGAAGCGTTTACGTGTGATTTCAAAAAGAAATGCTGGAAAGTCGCAGGCTCTTAACTACGGTATTGCTCATGCTGAGGGAAATTTGATCTGTTGTGTTGATGCGGATTCTAAACTGGATAAGTATGCGATAGAATTACTTGTACAGCACTTTCAAGATCCAAAAATTGCCGCAGTTGCCGGAAGTGTGAATGTTGTTAATACGAATAGTTCCTTAACAAAACTACAGGCTTTGGAGTATATTCAAGGCTTGAATATGGTTAAAAACGGGCAGGCTCTTTTAAAGCTGGTTAATATTATCCCCGGTCCCTTGGGAATGTTTAGAAAAGATGCCATAATGGAAGTTGGTTGCTATGCTCATGATACTTTTGCAGAAGATTGCGATTTAACGCTCTCTTTAATAGCAAAAGGGTATAAAATTGATTTTGAACCGGATGCGATAGCTTATACCGAGGCTCCTGAGAATTTACTCGATCTCTTAAAACAGCGTTATCGTTGGACACGGGGTATTCTACAGGCGATTAGAAAGAATAGAAAATATCTATGGAAATTTTCAAAACGTCCATCGCTCTCTTTTGTAATGTGGTATATGCTTTTTGAATCAGTTTTTTGGCCCTTTATGCAGGTTTGGGGTGATATTTTCATGATCTATCTTGCCATTGCAAGCGGAGCGAGTCAATTATTGTTGTTTTGGTGGATTATGTTTACGGTTTTAGATGTTGCAGGTGCGATATATTGTCTTTTGTTGACAAAAGAGTCTCTCTCTTTGGCTCCTTACTCTATTATATACCGGCTTTTTTTTATTACGGTGATCAATATTGCAAAAATATTTGCTACAATAGAGGAGTGGTTTGGTATTGATATGAATTGGGGTAAACTTGAAAGAAAAGGAAGAATAGAATAATGAATGTACTGTCGTTTTTATCATTTTTAATATTGGCAATTACTTTGCTAACAATGGTTTTTGGTGTTATAGCATACTTTTTGTATAAGGCTAGAGAGAAAAAGAAAAAAGGTGCAAAAATGACTTACGAAAAAGCTCTCAAATCTGAGGGTAGAGATCTTTTGTACTTTACAAAGGAGTAGTTTGTGGTCTATTCCCCCCTTTATTATATTGAGAAACAAAGAGATTATTATGGTCTGAAACTTATTTTTGCTTTTTTTGTATTATTACTCTTTTTAGCAGCAAGTAGTTATTACCTGATCCAAAACTATTACTCAAAATCTTTTTTTGATATGCGGACAAAAGAGGCGCTCTATTTTTTAGAATCTGATACGCTCAAAACACTCTATAAAAAGAATGGGATGGATTATGCAAACTATGAAGAGCGTTTGCACTATTTACAAAATCTTGCTTCTCAGAATGGATATGAAGTTCACAATATTGATGCTGATGCTTTACGAGGAATCAAAAAAAATGCACTTGTTATTGCGCTTGATATGATGGCTCTTTCTGATCATGAAATCAGTGATATTGATACTTTTGTAAAAAATGGAGGTAGATTGCTTTTTAATTTTACAAGTGGATTTTTAGATAAAAATTTAAAGTACAGAAAGAATAATCTTGTCTATACTATTACAGGTATGGAGTTAAATAATAAAATAAATACGATTAAACTTAATAAAAAAGCAGTTCCTTTTTTAACAGTGCGATTGAGCTCTCCTTTAGCTATATATCTTCCAGATGGTTGGGGTATGGATATGAGTTTGTATGATCCCTTACCTGTTTTTAAAACAAATAAAGATTTGGTTGCAGATGCGTATTTGACGAACTGGTCACAAACAAACTATATTTCACTCTCCAAAGAGAAGACGTTAAATGCTCAAGAGAGTGCATTGATCTGGCATGGATCAAAGGGTAGGGGAAAGTGGGTATATTTTTCTTTTCCAAGTTATATTTTTATGAATGGAGAGCAGAAACTCTATACAAAATTATTTAAAGGTATGTTGGCGTATCTTCATAATATGACAACTGTTGTTCCTTATCCTTATATTGATGCGAAGAATGTTGTTTTTGTTGAAGAAGATACCGAGTATAGATATGAAAATCTTTTGCATTTTACAAATGTATCAAAAAAACACAAGTTTCCGGTAACGGCATTCTGTGTTGCTCGACTTGCAAAAAAACATACTGCCTTAATGAAAGAGGTCGGAAAATCTCCTTATCTTGAGATTGGATCACATAGTTATAGCCATGATAAAATTGTAGGTCAAAGTGATGCTGTCTATGAAAAAGAGACACAAGGATCAAAAGAGCTTCTTGAAGCACTTACATCCAAACCGGTGATCGGTTTTAGACCACCTCGTGAAGAGATTGATAAAAAACTTTTTGCATACCTCTCTCAGGCGGGGTATAAATATGTTCTCAATGAAGGAGAAAATAGATTAACGGCTTATTTTAAAGATTCAATGTTAATTATTCCTCGTCACGCAACAGATGACTACTCCTATCTTATCAATCTGGATTGGTCTTCAAAGCAGATCTTGACAAATATGATAAAAGAGCTCCATACTGTTGTTAACCTTGATGGGATGTACACACTTTCTGTTCATACTCACTTAATGAGTTTTGGTTCAAATATTGTTATTTTAGATAAGTTTTTTGCATATGTTAAGAAGCATAAAGAATTTCACCCTATGAATGGTGAAATGATCTATAAAAGAGCTGTTGAAAAACGAGATTTACATATAGAACAAGAGTTGACACAGAAGAAGATTATTTTAACCATTACAAATGAAAACAAGCATGTAATAAGAAATTTGAAGTATGAAATATCGGTTGATCCTACTGTAACATTACATGGTGTTGAAAGTGAAATTATTGGTTTTAAAGCAACACTAAAAAAAGAGAAACCATTTCGCTATCTCTTAGATATCAGGGAACTAAAACCAAAATCTAAAATTAGGATCTTTATAAATTATGATAAAACTCTTTAGTATTTTATTGTTTTCATTGACACTTCAGGCAACAATGCTTATAGGTGTCGGTGAGTTTGACATTAGTAAAAAAGCGGGACACTACTCCTTTAAAGATAGTAATATTACAGGTGCATCGCATGCATATATTACGGAAGCACTCCGTCATCAAGCTCCCAATGTTAAGAGTGTTGTGATCTGGATTACTCGTAATTGGCAAGAGGATTGGTTTAGTGCAGATGAAGTGCAAAAAGAGGTTATAGACAAGGGATATACTCCGGTATTTATCTTTTACTATTTTGGAGATGAAATCTCTGAAAACTATATAAAGAGACATAAAAAAGCCTACTATAAACAACTGCGACACTTTAGCCGTTATTTACAAAAACTTCATGGAAAAAAGATTGTTGTGCTTAATCCTGAATATAATATGGCAGGGTGTGAAAAGTTGGCCAGTATGAATGATCTTTTCTTAAAGAGTTTTGCAATTGTAAGAGAAGCTTCAAATGTTCTTGTTGGACCATGTGTCGGTGATTTTGGTAACTATGCCAAAGTTAATGAACCGCAAGAGTGGAAACTTTTTGATCCTTCATTAAAAAGAGCGGCTAAAAGTGCAGACTTTATTGCTTTTCAAGAGATGCGGGCACTGACACGAAATAGCAAAGATGATATTTTAAATACACCACAGCGGGCATACAACCTTGCGAAATATCTTCATAAAAAGTATAAAAAACCAACGATGTTGGCTTATCTGGCAATCTCTAGTTATGGTAAAGGTGGTGAGCAGATTCAAGCAGATGTGTATAAAGGATTTGTTCATTATCTGCCAAAAATGCAAAAAGAGGCAGCACTGATATTCTTTGGAGTTTTTCACTATTTCGATTACAGTGGTCATGTAGGCTACTTTAATAAAGCAGAAGAGTATTTTGGTGTTTTGAAAAAAGATGGTATGAAAAAACCATCATTTGTTTATTTTAGAGAGTTACACTAAGCCGACACGCTGAAAAAACCACCAAGCAGAGATGCCCATAGTCATAAAAATAATGGTTTTAACAACAAACATATGCCATTGCTGTTTCATAATAAAAAAGAGCAGTGGCAAGGTGAGTAAAATAACAGAAATTTGACCGATCTCCACACCAATATTAAAGCCAAATAGTGCCACAATAAAAGAGAGACTCTCTTTAACTCCTGCAATCTCCAAAACATTGGCAAATCCAAACCCATGAATTAAACCAAAGGCAAAGACAATACCATAGCTGACATGGCTATATTTTTGTAAAAGATTGAGCAGAGCAACAATAAAAATAGAGAGAGCAATACCGCTTTCAATAATCATACTGTTTGGTGTGTATAAGCCCATTCCGGCAATAAAGAGTGTAACAGAGTGTGCAACAGAGAAAGTTGTTACTATCTTTAGTAGGGAGATAAGACTCTTTTTGAGTCCGTTTTTTGTCTCTGCATAGCTAAGAACACTGGGGATTAAGAGCATCAGAATAAAAAGAAGATGATCCGTACCGTCTAAAATATGAAGGATGCCCTCTTTGACAAAGAGTTTGAAACGTTGCCATTGTGACATCGTATCTGTTGTAAAGGTGTAACTTTGATGAGAACGATTTAAAACAGCATCTTGTTTCTTTGGTAGATGAATGAGGAGTTTATAGCTCTTGTTTTGGTTAAAAAAGAGATCATAATGGAGCTTGAGACCATTGAGTGTTACATTTTTAAAGCTTTTTTTGAGTTCCATATATGTTTGTGTTTTATATCTGTGAAAGGTAATCTTTGGATCATTGAGGGAGAGTGCTTTATCTTGATAAGAGAGATGTATATGGGGTAGTATTTCTTTGAGGAGTTGCTCTTTATGGGCATAGAGCTCCTTAAAAGAGATAATTTCATTGTGATTGTCATCTATTGAACTCTTCTCTAAAAGACGAGTCTCTATTTCAAAAGAGAGAGTGAGTTGTTTTGTTGTTGTATTATAATCAGTATGAAGATAGTTTTCACGTAACTGGTGTGCAAAAAGAAATAGTGGGAGTAAAAAGAGCGGTAAAAAAATTTTCATGCAAAATTATAGCAAAAATAAAACAGAGTTTTTGCTACAATTTGAGAAGATAAAAAGAAGGATAGTCAATGAGTGCAAATATTGTCATTGTTGATGATGAAGAGGACCTTTTAGAACTTTTAGAGTACAATCTTCAAAAAGAGGGATTTGAGACTATTGGATTTTTAAATACAAAGACAGTCCGACAGATACTTGAAGAAGAACAGATTGATTTGCTTATTATGGATCGTAATCTTCCGGGTATTGAGGGGAGTGAGTTTGTAAAAGAACTTCGAGAAAAGGGGATTGAAGTTCCTGTGATCTTTTTAAGTGCGAAAGATAGAGATGAGGATATTGAAGCAGGCTTTATGTGTGGTGGTGATGATTATATAACAAAACCTTTTAATATGAAAGAGCTTCTGTTACGTGTTCGCTCTATTTTGAAGCGAACATCAAAAAAACACCATGAAGGAAAACTTGTTTTTCGAGATCTGCTGCTTGATAAAAGTACACGAGAACTTTTCGTTGAGGGGGTGGCCGTTGAAGTGACAAAGCTTGAGTTTGATCTGCTTGTAGAGTTTATTATGAACAAAAATTCTGTCCTTGAACGGGATTACCTTTTAGAAAATGTTTGGGGAGATAGTGAGAATTATCAGCATAAAACAGTGAATGTCGCTATTAATAGACTTAAAGAAAAAATAGATCCAAATAAAGACAAAGAGTATATTCAAACTGTTCGTGGTGTGGGATATAAACTGTGTTAAGTTTAAAAAAAGAGCTTTTTAGAAAGTTACTGTTTCTTTTTTGTACGTTGTTTTTGCTCTATGTTGCTACTCTTTTTATGGTTTTGAGTTTTTTCCTTCCTCTAAAGAGTGCTCTTATGGCAGGGAGTGTAATTATATTTTTTTCTTTGTTCTTCTGTACAGTTTTTCTTTTTGTTTTACAAAAATATCTACAAAATATGCAAGAAGACCTTGATGCTATACGTGCCTATCTTGAAGATATGAATGATAAAAAATATGATGCAATTGTTAAGATAATGCACTATGTTGAGTTTCTACATCTCTCTTTGCTTTTGAAAAATATTACAAAGCGGCTTTCTCAACGAGCAAAAAAGAGTTAGATTTTTGACTGAACCGTTACTTTTTTTGCTTCAAAAAGTTCAATGGCTTTTTGTACCATAGGCTCTTTTGTGATGTCTGTTCCGTCTGACTCATCCTGCATAGAAGCTTCGGTACAGTCACTTACACAAGATGCCGCGCCTCCCACTTCTATATCTTCAATAGTTGAGGCACTCTGTGCCCCTTGTGGTTGTGCTTTAGGAGTGTTTTCTTCCTCTTGAGGGATCTCTTTTGTGCAAGGCAGACCTTTAATAGTTGTCTCAAAGCCATAAATTTCACGAACTAAAAGTTTGATGACACCATAACCGTGGCGCAATGCTTTTTTACAGTTGTCGTTGGCACAACTCTCCCATGTGAGAGTGTTGTTTTCAAAAGATATAAATTGGATCTGCTCTTTAAAACATTCACCGAGTTGAGCATTTCTGTCACTTATTTTTGCAATGAGTTCTTGAAACTTCTCAAAGTTTGGATCTTCTTGTGTTGGAGTCGGTGTTTCTATCTCTGTTTCTATCTCCGCTTCTGTTTTTACAGAAGGAGAGATCTCTTCTGTCTCTGTTGGCTCTACTGCAACATCTCCTTGCATTTCAGGAGTTGTCTCTCGAAGTTTTACAGTTGTTTGTGTCTGGATATCTACTCTTTGGATATCTTTAGAAAGAGACTCGATCATCTGATCTATCTCTTTAATACGGAGTGCTTCTATCATCTTAAAAAAGATCATAGATAGAACAAACGATCCGTCTGCATTGATGCTAAAGAGATATTTTGATTCACTCAGTATTCTAAAAAAGCGATCGAGTACGAGGGTTGAGAAGAGGGGATCTTGGTTATACATTTTCTCTTTTAAAAAGGCAATGAGTTCATCAACGACCATCTCTGATTCGTAATCTTCCAAGATCTTTGTGTACTCGACAAGTTTTGCATAATTTTTTGCAAAAACAGTCTCAAAGATCTCGGCAATAAATTTGGGATCAACAAGTCCGAGCATATCGGTAACTGTTTGAACATCAACATGATTTTTTGAGTAGATAATGGCTTGATCCAAAAGTGTCAGGGTGTCTCGCAGACTTCCGCTGCCGCTACGTGCCAAGATCTCCAAAGCATCATGCTCATAGCTGATATTTTCAAGATTTAAAATGTGTGCAAGGTGATCAACTATTTTGTTTGTAGCAATGCTTTTAAAACGAAAATGTTGTGTACGGCTTAAAATGGTAGCCGGCAGTTTGAGCGGATCGGTTGTTGCCAAGATAAACTTGACATACTCCGGCGGCTCTTCAAGAGTTTTTAAAAGAGCGTTAAAAGCCTCTTTTGTGAGCATATGGACTTCATCAATAATGAAGATCTTGTAGCGGGCAACGGCAGGTTTGTATTTTGTCTGCTCAATAAGGTCACGAATATCATCTATTTTACGTGACGATGCACCATCCATCTCAATAATATCCATATGACGTCCCTCTTTTGCCATAACACAGTTAGAACATTTGTCACAGGGGTGATGGCTTACTCCCTCTTCACAGATCAATGCTTTTGCGAAGATACGGGCAGTAGAGGTCTTTCCGCTTCCTCGAAGACCTGAGAAGAGATAGGCGTGTGAGAGACGGTTTGTGTCAAGGGCTAGTGAGAGTGTTTGAGCAATGGTCTCTTGACCAATAAGCTCATCAAAATTGGATGGTCGATATTTTCTCGCTAGTACTTCGTGTGCTTCACTCACATTTTGCTCCTTAAATTAGTCTGGCTATTCTAACACGCAAAGGCTTAAAAACTTGTTGATTGTTAAAGTTATGTTATAATGAACGCATAACTAAACTTCTTATACAATCTGCACTACGATCCAAAAAATCTAAAGACCATTTTTATAATTGAGTTTAAAATCAATATAATGGAAAATAATGTCATTTGACCAACTCGGTTTATCCAAACCACTACTAAAAGCTATAAAAGAGCAGGGTTACACTAGCCCGACACCGATCCAACAAAAAGCGATACCTGTTATTTTAAAAGGTAAAGATATTTTAGCCGGAGCACAAACAGGAACAGGAAAGACTGCCGGTTTTACACTGCCACTACTAGAACTTCTCTCACGTAAACACCAAAGTAACAAGAAACACTATCCAAAAGCACTCATCTTGACACCTACGCGTGAACTTGCTTCTCAAGTGGCGGAGAGTGTTTCACTCTATGGCAAGCACTTGCCGTTTCGCTCAACTGTGATCTTTGGCGGCGTAAAAATCAATCCACAGATCAATCAACTCAAAAAAGGGGTAGATATTGTCATAGCAACACCGGGACGTCTTTTAGATCTCATTGCACAAAAGGCGATTGATTTGAGAAGTATTGAGTTTTTGATCCTTGATGAAGCAGACAGAATGCTTGATATGGGTTTTATAAACGACATCAAAAAAGTGCTTAAAATCGTACCAAAAGAGAAGCAGACACTGCTTTTTTCAGCTACTTATTCAGCTGCTATTAAAAAGCTCTCAAATGAGCTGCTAAAATCACCGGAACTTGTAGAAGTAGCACGCCAAAACCGTTCAAGTGAGCAGGTGGAACAATCGGTTTACCATGTGGACAAAGGGCGTAAACGTGAACTCCTTACACACTTGATCAATGAGGGAGATTGGCAGCAGGTTTTAGTCTTTACCCGTACAAAACATGGAGCAAATAAACTCACAGGTCAACTTGAAAAAGATGGCATACCGGCAGTTGCCATCCATGGAAATAAGTCACAAAATGCCAGAACAAAAGCTTTGGCTGACTTTAAAAAGGGTGATGTGCGTGTGCTTGTTGCAACGGACATTGCTGCTCGTGGAATAGATATAGATCAGCTGCCACACGTTGTAAACTTTGAGCTGCCAAATGTGAGTGAAGATTATGTTCACCGCATCGGGCGAACAGGTCGTGCAGGAAATAAGGGTGAAGCCCTCTCTCTTGTCTGTGTCGATGAAGATGAGTTTCTTGCAAACATTGAAAAACTGATCAAAAAAGATATACCAAAAGTATGGCTCAAAGGTTTCAAACCAGATCCAAGCATCAAAGCAGAACCTATCAATATGGGTGGCGGCAGAGGTCGTGGTGGAAACAGAGGCGGTGGTGGCAACTCACGTAACCGTTCAAGAAGAAGATAACGACTAAAGATAGCCAATAAATTTCAGCTCGAATATTTATTGGCTAGGTAGTGTAAAAACAACTGTGTAAATCCAGAAATATTTAATTTACTATATAGTTTTTAAAGTATGGTGAGGTAGATGTAGCTATTCTTCGTGATAGGGATGGTTCTTTTGAACCACAACTTGTAAAGAAGAGAGAAAGATCTCTTAATGGTAGTGAAAATCTGATCTTATCACTCTATACCAAAGGTATGAGTATAAGAGATATACAACATCAATGGAAGCTACACAGGAGGTTCAAGAAAAATGGAATCGTAACGGCCTTAGAACTGGAGTGAAATTTATCCTCAACTTTGTATATTTTTCAGCGAAATTATGGAAAAATACACAAAGTAATTAAATGGGCTGGAGGTGATTTACACAGTTTATTTTATAGGCTCATAGTTTAGCAGTATATCTACATTTTGGATAACTACTGCATCCATAAAATTCACTACCAATGTTTGCTCCTCGTTTTGATACTCTTTTAACTAATAAGTTACCACATCTTGGACATAAGTTTTTGTTTTCTTTTTCTTGAACAATATTTTTCACATGTTTAACATGTTCTACATGTGTTTTCAATGTTTGTGATACTCTTTTTTTAGCAATTTGTATGTTAATATTTATAACTTCTTGTTCTGAAAACAGTTTTACTGTCTTAGAATTGATAAAGTTAATAAATCCTCCTGTATATGTTACATTATCAGGCATTTTAGTTTTAAAGGTACTGTCACCAACAAAAGTAATAATTGAAAATATTTTGTCTTTATCAATATTTAACAGTGATTCTAATGTTTTAATATGTTTATAGTTTTGATGTAATGGATTTTGAAATTTATTGGTATATTTATATATCTTTTGAGTCCATATTTTTTGATTTTTACCTCCAAAAATCCAACCTTTCATATTCTTTGTTTCAATGACAAAGATTCCATATTTTGAAACTATTATATGATCAATTTGTGTTGTGCCATTTTGTGTGGGTATGGTAACATTTTTGAAAAGATGATATGTGCTTTTATCTAATCTAAGACTTATCGCCAAATTTACTAAAAATTCACCAATCAATCCTTTTCCAAATGGAGATTTAACAAATATTAAAATTAATACCATTAAAATAAAAATTGTTGTCATCTTTTTAATATTCCTTTTGATATCTACCTGTCGTGAGCAATAATTTTCCCACTAGGGTAAATTATTGGTTGTTATATTTTTCGTGATTTCCAATAGTTAGGTTTTCTTTGAAGTTGCATAACTGCTAAAATGATGATTTCATTATCTTTTTGATAGTAGATTATACCAAATGGAAAACGATTTGTTAAGCAACGTCTT
>Ga0256828_1000590_pt1 | contig 23908 bp, 29 predicted proteins | sample CV88metaG_FD_185993 | JGI IMG/M metagenome (GOLD analysis project Ga0256828, IMG submission 185993) | Hydrothermal vent microbial communities from East Pacific Rise, Pacific Ocean - CV88 | ecosystem: Environmental > Aquatic > Marine > Hydrothermal vents | place: Pacific Ocean: East Pacific Rise...
TGTTTTTAGATTATCAAATAATGATGGTTTTTTTGTATCTGTTTTTACTTCTTTTTTCTCTTTACTATCAGAAGTTTCTACTTTTTTATCAACTTTTATTTTTTTGCTTGTTGTTTTTAGATTATCAAATAATGATGGTTTTTTTATATCTGTTTTTACTTCTTTTTTCTCTTTAGTATCAGAGGTTTCTACTTTTTTATCAACTTTTATTTTTTTGCTTGTTATTTTTAGATTATCAAATAGTGATGGTTTTTTTATATTTGTTTTTATTTCTTTTGTAGATTTATCATTAGTTTTTGTATTTTGTACTTTAGCTTTTGAAGTAGTTGATTTTGTTTTTGAAGTATCATCTTGCTTTGATTTATTTTTATCAATCATTTTATCAAATAATGATGGTTTATCTTTTTTTGAATTTGTTTGAACTGATGATTTTGATTTTTTTTGAACTTTTGGTTCTACTTTAATATTTAATACTTCGCTACTCATAATCTATGCTTTCAATAATTCTATAGTTTTATCATCCATTGTTTTTTGTGTTTGAAATGCTGATAAGTTTGCTTCATAAGAACGCATAGCTTCTATTAAATCTGTCATTTCAATAACTGGATTAATATTTGGATATGCTACATATCCATCTTTATTAGCATCTGGATGATTTGGTTCAAATCTCATTATATTTTCTAAATCAGATTCTACAACTTTTTGTACTTTTACACCAATATTTTTATTTGAATTATCTACTTTTGTATCGCCAAATTCATCATATTGTTGCTTTTTTTGCTTATCTAATAATACTTCTTCAAAAACAACATTTTGCTTTTTATATGGTCCACCATCAGCTGTATGTGTTGTTTGAGCATTTGCTATATTTGCACTTACTACATTGATTCTTGTTCTTTGTGCTGACATACCAGATGTTGCTATATTGTATCCGTCAAAAAATCCCATGTTGTTCTCCTTTTTAATGTTTTAAAAAAATTGGATAAAGAGTTATGCTAGATGTGAAATAAAAATAATAAGATAATACTTCAGTATATCGTTTATTTTTATTTTGCATATAGTATGACTATTTATTCAATTTTAAATTTGCATTCTCATTACATCTTTATAAGCTGACAATGCCTTATTCTTAACTTCTAAAGCTAATTTTAAAGATAGCTCTGCTTCTTCTATTTTTTGTACTGCTTTTTGTAGGTTTTCAACTTTTCCTGTTGCTATACCTTCCATTGCATTATATGCTTCTACTTGTGTATGGTTTAACTCACCTAAAGATTTATTTAAAATTTGTGAAAATGTATTTTCATCTTCTTTTTTTGGCTGAGTATAAAGTTTATCACTACTTAAACCTTTTATTTGACTTGCAATTTCACCTATTTTCATAACTTAATCCTTTTAGCTAGATTTTAATGTTTTTAACTTTGATTCTTGCAAAGATAAGTCATTTAACAAACCATCAACTTGTGTGGTGATTTTATCAAATGCTAATTCTTCTTCTTGATTTTTTAAGTTAAATAATACAATCACTAAAGCAAACATAATATTTGCTATGCCTTTAAAAAATATAGTACTTATAACTACTCCAAATAAGATTTCTAATGGAGTATATAGATTTGCATTTATTGTAAAATATATCAAAGTAGCAAAAAATGCAGTAGCAACATATGTATTTGTTATGTTACTTCGTACAAGTATATTTGAAAACTTTTCTACACTCATAAACTTCTAAATCCTTCAATCTATGTTATTTCATTAATAAATTTTTTACTTATTTCTTGTAGTGCCAATGCACTACTACTATATGCTAATTCTTTTGCATATAGCTTTCTAAGACGACCAGTTGTTGCTATATTTAAATCAACCATTACATTACCTATATATTTTACCATAAAATTCTTGTTAAGTTTATTTTTTGATGCTAAATTTATTAAAGATTGAGTAATTGTCTGTCCAATTTTATATGTTTTTGTATGATTAAAGACCATAAAAATTCTTTTTTTACTTAAACTTAACATTTTAATTAGTGCATAAACATCTGTTAATGCACTAGGATCAGTAGTAGTAACAGCTATAATTTCATCTGATATATCTAAAAACTCTTGAACATGAGAACTAAGTCCTGCTCCTGTATCTATAAATATATAATCATATTTTTCTGTTGATTTTATCTCTTTTATTACTCTTGAGAATTGATTTTGAGAGTTTTCTAATAAATAATTATGTCCACTTTTTCCTGCGACTAATGATATGTTTTTATATTTTGTTTCTAATAATATTTTATCTAGTGATATATGGTGTTCTAAATAATCATTTATTGTATATTGAGGTTTTATATCAAATAATATTTGCATATTTGCCAAGCCAATATCTGCATCTATTACTAATATTTTTTTATTTAATTGCGAAAATACATAAGAAAAATTTGCAGTAAAAGTTGATTTTCCAACTCCACCTTTTCCAGATGTTATTGCTATAATCTTTGTTTTTGATGAACTATTATGTCTTTTTGTAAGATTTATAAGCTTACTTGCTTGTGATGATATTTGATTAAACATATTATTTTTTTGGAATACTTCTATTCATAAAACAATCAATTAAATACTTATCATCTACACATTTTAAATCATCTGGTACATTTTGTCCTACAGATAAATAACATATTGATTTTTTAATCTTATATGCAAATGATATAATATTACCAAAGCTTCTAGTTTCATCTAATTTTGTATATATTAGGTTATTTATTCCTAAAATAGAATAACTATTATATATTTCATGTAAATCTGATTTTTTAATATTTGCTGGTAGTACAAGTAGCTTTTCTATACTTACATCTTTTAATCTATTTTGATATTTATTTATATGTTCTATTTTATCAATATCATATTGACTAGAGCCTGCTGTATCAATAAGTATATAGTTACAATCTTTTAATCTTAAAAGTGCTTCTACTAAATCTTCTGGTTTATTTACAACTTCAAGTGGTAACCTCATAATATTTGTATATGCTTTTAGTTGTTCTACTGCACCTACTCTAAATGAATCAAGAGTTATTATCCCTACTTTATAATCCATACCCATTTTGTATGCATATCTAGCAGCTAACTTTGCTATAGTTGTTGTTTTTCCTACACCTGTTGGACCTACTAACATCATTATTTTTCTTTGATGTATTCTTGCTGGTACTTCATATTTTATTGGTATTATTCTTTTTAATATTAATTTGAAAAAATTATTTATTTTTTGTTCATTAGTTTTCATAGATAAAGGGAGTTGAGTAATTGTTTTTTTCAAAATCGTATATGTCATCTCTTCATCAAATTCATTTTTTTCAAATAAAGAATATATATCTATAAATTCAGTGGGTATAACTAAATCATAAAGTTTACTTTTTGGTTCCCAAAGTGATTTTTGTACTTTTCTTATATCATCATGTATTTGTAAAATATCTGATTTCAAGTTGTACTGATCATCACATAATGGTGTTCTTTTATTTTCTTGTACAAGTGGTTTTATAGTATTTATATTTGCATCATATTCATCTTCTGTTGCTACTAATATCTCATACATATTTTTACTTGTTTTACTTTTAGAAGATATTTTTTTTGTAGAAATTACTATTGCATCTTCACCACACTCTTTTTGTGCATTTCTTAGTGCTTCTGTTGGTGTTTCACCTAAAAATGATAACATTTTCATTAGTTTTGTCCATTTTTATATATTTTGATGATCTTTCCATCATTATCTTTTATTTTTATATAATCTTTATTTTCACCAATTATTTTACCAGTTCTTTGAATTTCTATATTTCCAAAGTCAAACTTTACTTTATTTATTACTGTTTTTTGTACATCTTTATAACAAATAGGTGTCCCTTTGATAATATATCTTTTTGCTTGATATGAGTGATTATCTAATAAATTTTTATCAAAACTTGTACATCTAATATTTTTATTTATATCTTTTACATATAAATTATCTTTATCTAAAATTGATTTATAATTTATATTGACTTTAGATACCAATACAGAAGTTGCATAAGAATTTATTATTAATACAAATAAAATTAATAAGCTTTTCACTACACATTTACCTCTACTAAACTTCCACCATTTTGTTCTGTTAAATCTTTAACTATATTTGTGTACATTTGTTTTATTGGTAATACTATTGCAGCTAATCTTCCATTTAAAGCATATACTTCGGTTAAATGTTCTTCTAATTCATCTACAATATCTCTATATATATCTATATCAATACCTTTATTCATTGCATCTGCTAATTGATCATTTAAATCTCTATGAGCTTGAGATATTTCTCTCATTAGCTGTAATTTATTATCATTTCTATTTAAAAGTTTTTCATGCTCTGCATTCATAATATCTGTTATATCTTTATTTATATCTTCTTTTAATTGAATTGCTTGTTCAATCATAGTAATTACTGTTTCTCTAATCATTTTTTCTCACTTAAAAACTGAAATAACATATCACTAATACCTAAAGAACCTGCACTTTTTCTTGATAAGCTTTCAGTGTACATACCTTTTATAATATCAGATCCAACACCTTCTCCAGCAATATTAGTGTTTTTTAATGATACATCTAATATTTGTTGCATAAAAAAAGATTCAAAATCATCACATACTTTTTTTAGTTGATTATCTTGTGATGATTTATTTATATTATTTAAATTTTTTTCTAAAACATTAGCTTGTTGATTTATAGTTGTTGTATTAAAATTATTTATTGCTTGCATAATTACCTCTACTTTATTCTATCAAAGAAGTTTTCATCTTCTAATCCTGTATCACCTTTTAATTTGCTTGTTACAAATTTAAGTTCTACTCTTCTGTTTTCGTTTTCATCTGTACTTATTGGTCTGTATGAACCATAAGCTGAAACTTTTAATCTTTCTGGGTCTATTTTATTTTTTATAAGCTCTTTTACAATAGATATTGATCGAAGAGCTGAAAGATCCCAAGAATCTCTTGGAATATCATCTGAAGTATAAACTTCTGAAGCACTTGTATAACCTGATACTTCAATATCAAGTCCATTTGACATTGTTCTAATTATTCTTGCAATTTTAACAATAAATCTTTTTGCTTGTTTATGATTTATTTTGTAATTACCTTCATCAAACATCAATGAAGATGGTATTTCCATAGTAAATTCATTGTTATTTTTTTGATTTATTGTAATCTCATCATCATTCTCTGATTCTGTTGTATAATTATATTCTTTTGCAACATCTTCAAGTTCAGCTATCATTTCACCATTATCATTTCCACCACCCATATCACCTTGGTTTCCTGATTCACTTGCATTTATATGCTCTTTTGATAATTTCATTTTTTCTGCTGCTGATGTATCTTCTGCACCCTCTAAAAATCCCATAGATCTTCTCATAATCTCAAAATACTCTTCTACTTTTTTCTTATCCATTGTAGCCATAGATAATAAAAGAATAAAAAAACATAAAAGTAATGACATAAGATCACCAAATTGTACTAGCCAACCTGGTAAACATTTAGGACATTCAGGACACTTATCTTTTGCCAATTTTTAACCTTTTATCTTATTTTGAATTATCATATTTTATTCTTCACCTGGTGGTAATACAGCTTGAAGTTTCATTTTAATATTACCTATAGACTCTCCAGCTGCAATCATCATAGCACCTTGAAGTGTTATTTGATGAGCTATCATCTCTACATTATGTTTTTGTTCTAGTTTAGATTCAACAATACCTGCAAAACCAGTACCAATTAAAGCACCATACATAGTAGTAAGTAAGGCAACAGCCATAGCAGGACCAACAGCACTTGGATCAGAAAGGTTAGCAAGCATAGCAACAAGACCTACAAGTGTACCAATCATACCCATAGCTCCAGCACTTCCACCAATATTTCCATAAATAGCAATTTGTGTTTTATGTCTATTTTCCATATGCTCTAATTTTGTATCCATTAAGGCTTCTAATACATCTGGTTTTGTATTATCAACAAGTAATGCAAAAGCTTCTTTAAAAAATGGATTTTCTTCATCCATAATTTTTTGCTCCATACTCATTACACCATTTTTTTTAATCTCTGTAGCATAATGTATAATTTTTTCTACAAGTTCTGGAGTTGATTCTACTTTTACTTCATTAAAAGCTGCACCTGTTGATTTTTTAATCTCTTTTAGTGCTGCACCTTCAAACTGTCCCATAGTAACGGCTGCTGTTCCACCAAATACAATAATAACTGAAGGGATATCAATATATGCACCAAATCCAGCACCACCTAATACAATAGCTAGGGCAACAAGTCCCCAAACTCCAGCAAATCCACCAGCGGTCGTTTTATCCATACTATACCCCTACTCTAAACATTGATTTCACCAATATATTTGATTTTTATACCAAATTTATTTTCAACAATTACAGCTTCGCCTTCACCAACTTTTATATTATTTACTAATATATCCAATGGTTCATTTACCATTTGGTCAAGTTCTATTATCTCACCAATATCCCAGTTTACAATATCTTTTAAAAGAAAAGTTTTTGTTCCTAATCTTACTGAAAATTTTAATTTAACATCAAATAATAATTTTAAATTATCACTAGAATTTTCTCCTAGCATTGCTAATACCGGATCTAAACAACTTTGATTTTGTTCTAATACATCAGTAGGTCCAGCTTCATCTATATTTTCGATTTTTTCGCCACTTGCAATACTACTTAAATAAGGCAATAATACATCATCAAATTTCATTAATAAATCAACATTTTCATCATTGAATGTTATATTGAATTTGTATAAATTTGTATCATCATCTATTTCACTTGATTCTATAAGTGTGCTACTATTTATACTAAATGTAACAGAATTTATATCATCAAATCCTTGTGCATTTATTGTAGTACTAAGTCCACCACCTATAGTTGCAATAATTTCTTTACAAGCATCTATTATTTCATCATCAATACTTTGCTTTATATCACCAATTCCACCAAGCATAAAATATTCAAATTTTGTAGATATAAGTGTAGGTAAAAATATAATTAAATTTGAACTATTACCACTAAATGATAAAGTAATATCTATTTTTAAATGCTGATTTTCATCAACTTCATTTTGACTTATTTTTACAACATTTTGTACTTTTGCTTCAAGCGATAATAAACTTTCAAATGTATTTACTAACTCACTTTGAAGAATACTTGATATATCTGATGCCAATTATTATTCCTATGTATTTTTTATTTTTTCTTCTAATTCATCATGAAGATGTTCTTTAAGTCTCATTATTTGTTCAGTTGGAAATTGATATTCCAAACCATCTTTTGAAACTCTTACAAAGAAATCTTTTGTTTTACTATTAAAGCCAAATTTTACATTATCTAAAATAACTTCATTTTGACTAATTTTATTCTGACTCTCTTGTACATTTTTATACTTTTCATCAGGATTTACATTATGTTCTTCACCAACATTTTGTACTTTACTTATTTTTTCTGTATGGTTTATTCGAGATTGATCCATCTCTTCTAGTCTTCCAAGTTGCATATTGTCCTCCTAGTAATGAATTCTCAATAATCAATAGATACAATTTATCAATTATTAACACAATTGTATTATTATATCAAATATTGTATAAATAGAACAATTTATAATAAAAAAATTTTATACTTATATTATAAATTTTCTAAATATTTATCAAATCCTACTAGTTCAAAGTCAATTAGTCTTCCTGTATATGGTTTTCTAAATGATAATTTAGCACTATTTATTTTTAAATCTTGTAATAATTGAATAGCATTTAAGAATCTTGCATTTTCATCTTTTAAATCATATTGCATCATTGTTAAAGTTGCACTTGCATTTGAATAATCATTTGCACTTAAATATGCAGCAATAAGCAAATTGTATGTATATTTATCATTTAAATTATAATCTTTTCTTAAATTTTCAAGAATTTTTATACTTTGTATAGGATAACCATCATATAAATTTATTAAAGCTTTAGTTCTTTGGTAAGTTGGACTTGTATCATTTTGTATTTTAAAATTAACTTGATGAAAAATACCAACAGATTTCAAAATATCTATATAATATTCTGTAATAATAAGTGGACCTTTTAAAAAATAATCATTATAATGTTTTGGTAAATAATCTTGTAATCTTGCAATATATTGATAATCACTTTCATTTTCTTGTTTTACTATTGTTCTAAATAAAAATACCAAAGGATCTTTACCATCAGTTATTAATAATGGCTCTTCTTTTAATGATTTTTTCTTTTTCTTATTATTTTTATTATCTATAAATAACAATGCTCTATAAAATGTTGTTCTTTTATCTTTTAAACTTATTTTTTCATCTTCTATTTTATATTTTTTATCAAAAATTATTTTATAAATAAAATGACCAAAATAATTATATTCTCCTACATTTGATAAAAGATTATCTTTTAACTCACCTTTTACTTTTTTCTTTAGTTTTATATCTGCCCTTTTTGCACTAACTAATGCTAAAGAACTATATAGTTTATTTGATTTTTTTAATAAATATGCTTTATAAAAATATTTATGTGCATTTTTATAATCAAAAATTTGAGCATAACTAAGTGCAAGGTTATAATATTCATATGGCTTTATTTTTAATTTTTTATCAATAAGTTTTTGTAAATTGTTAGCTCTTTGAATTGGATCTTTTTTCACTATTTCTACAAAATTATCATTATATTTTATCATATCATCTAATGATTCAAGACTTTTTTTATCTTTTAATAAAAATGCATAAGTTGAATCTTGATTTAATTCATTTTTATCTGAAAATATAAAAGGTACAAAATAATAAAGCATATCTATTTTTCTTTTATCATCGAAGTTATGAACCATTTCATAGTATTGCTCAGCTGTATATTTATTTCTATTAAAATATATTCTTAAATCCATTCTTTTATATTGTCTAAATTCATCTAATCTTTCATCTATTAAATCTATATGATCTTTTAATTTTGCAATATTATTTAATTTTAAATCATTATATACTTCAAACCATATAATATCATTTGTAAGTTTTTCATCTTTTGTTTGCATTAATGCTTTTTGTAAATATATTTCACTATTTTGAAATTCATTAGCTTTCATATATAAAAGTGCTAATTTTAAATAATTAAACTCTTTTAATGTTCTCATTACTTTTATAGCTTTTTTATATTGTTTTAAAATTATATAAGTATTTACTAATAATAATCTAGTATTTTCATCTTGTAATTTTATATTTTTATCTTTTAAGACATTTAAAAGCGATGAGATATATTTTCTATCTTTTGTAATATGATATAAATAATAGCATGTACTAGTGTAAGCATAAATATTTTCTTTTGCTAAATTTTTTAAATCATATAATTTTTTTAGATATAAAAATGAATTATTATTTGATTTTAATTTATAATAAGCAATACCAATATTTAAAAAAGATTCAACTTTTAGTTTTTTTGCAGTTGTTTTAAATATTTTTATGGCTTTTTGATATTGTTCTTGTTCTAAATATAATACAGCAATATTAAATTGCATTCTTGATTCATATAATGATAATTGTTTTTTTATATATTTATTTTCTTTTAAAATATTAGCTTGCGATTCATATGCTGGTATATCAAATGCATATATATTATAAATTAATAATATATATACAAAAAGAATTTTTTTCACTATATCATACCTACTGAAGAGTATAAATCGTCAACTCTTTCTTGAAGAAGTTCATTTCTTCGTTTTAGTTCAGAATTAGTTTGTCTAAGCTTTTGAATTTCATCTCTAGCTTTAGTCAAACTTTCTTCTGTACTTTGTATAGTTTCTATTGCACTTTTTAGTCTATTTTCGTATTTTGTTATCTCTTTATCTCTATTTTCTTTTGCTGCATTTGCTAAATCTTTTTCTTCTTTTATTTTTTTATACAAAGATTTATATACACTCATATTTGAAAAAAAATAAAGTGCTAATATACCAAATACACTTACTAATAATATATTATCCAATATTTAACCTAAATTATCTTTTTAACTGAATTAATGTATTTAATATAGTATCAGCTGTTGTAATTGATTTTGCATTTGCTTCAAAAGCTCTTTGAAATACCATAAGATTTACTAAACTTTCACTTAAATCTGCTGTACTAAGTTCTAATGTATTTGACTGAATTTCAGCTGTTTTATTATTGTTTAGATTATATATAGGATCACCACTTGCAAGTGTTTTTTGTAATAAATTATTTCCTATTGGATCTAATCCTCTATTTGTAATAAATTTTGCAATTGCTACTTGTCCTACAGCATAAGTTGCACCATCTTGTTTCATAGTAATAAGACCTGTTTTATCAACTGAAAAATCACCAAATGCACTATCAGATATTTTTAAACTATCAAGTCTTAGTTGCATTGCACCTCTTGTAGAAGTTTGATCAATTCTTGTTTTAATCTCCATAAACTCAGCACCAGCACCTTCTCTTCCTGAATAATCTGAATTTTTCTTGATATCTAATGCTGGACTCAATGCTCCATTTCCATCATCAACTTCTTTTAATTCACCTGAATATTCAACATCAAAATTACTATTTGTTGTTTTAATAACTAATGCACCATTTATATTCTCTGCTTTTATATAACTTTGTAAATTTACATCATTATTAATTGCATCAACAAAATCATCTACACTTGATGGATCAGTAATTGTAATTGGATCTATTTCTCCATCATTATTTGTATCAGGTACTGCTATATTTTTTTCTAAACTTTTATCATAAATAGTTATACCATATGTATAATCTTTTGCACCATCTGGATTATCTAAATCTATTGTTGTATAAACATCTCTTTGCTTACCTGTAATTGCCATATTAAGAGCATCTCTTGCACTTTCATATGCACCTAATCCTTGCCCTTCTTTAGCTACTACATCTACTGTAGAAGTTCCAGGTTTATCATTTCCTGCATGAACCATACCAGTACTAGATATAGTAAACTGTTTTCCTGGAACTAGTGATTCTATTTTGATATATCCTTTTGTTACATCATCATCTTTTGTACTTGGAGTATAAGAAGGATCATCATCTGCAACATATGCTTTCATACCTGGTAATTCAGATATTTTATCTGCAAAAGCTTTCATTGTTTTTCTATATCCATCTGCTATTGCTTCATCATCTGTATCACCAGTTCCTGTTATATAAGGTTGAGATATTCTATTTCCAGCAATATAAACATATACTTCATCACCATCTTGGCTTACTGCATCATTTGAACCATTTTCTGGTAATTCTAAATGATTCTTTTGATTTGTTGCACTTGCTCTTGGACTATTTGGATTATCTTTTAATGCTTGAAGTTTAGCTGTATATGATTTCATTAATTCTTCAATATCAGCTACTTTTGATGATTGAGATTTAAGTCCAGCTCCTGTATATATTGCATCGCTATCGCCTTTTGCAGTTTGAGTAAAGTCTGTAGATTTTGCAGTTATTGTTTCAATTGCACTTGAATATTTAATAATCTTTGATGATAGCATTTTTGTATAATCATTTGTAAATACTTTTACATTTGGATTAGATGTTTCAACATGTGGTTCATTAGCCATTGCCCAACCTTGTACATCATTTCCAATAGTATCTTGCAATGTTCCAGCATCTCCCATCCTGAAGTTTCCAGCTCTTGTATAATATGTTTCACTAGTACCACCAGCACTACTATTTGATACAGCAAAAAATCCATCTCCAGATAATGCCATATCATAGTTTACTCCTGTTACTTTTAAGTTCCCTTGTTTATACATTTTTTCAGCATCTTGTACTTGAGAACCCTTTCCTATTTTATTTTGATACATTTGATCTGCAAAAGATATTCTTGAGGCTTTATAACCTACTGTATTTACATTTGCTATGTTGTGCGACTCATTATCTAGTGCTGTTTGTTGTGATGCAAGTCCTGATATACCTGTCCAAAGTGCTCCGATCATAATAATTCCTTTTATTAAGAATTTGAATTTATAATTAAATTCAATGTATTAAAATAATATTTATAAATATTAAATTAAAAAGTAAAAACTAAGAGTAATAATACTCTTAATTCTTAATTCTTAATTCTTATTTTTTAAGTTGAATTGCTGTTTTTAAAAACTCATCACTTGTAGTAATAGACTTACTATTTGCTTCAAATGCTCTTTGATAAACCATTAAATCAACTAAACCTTTTGCTAAATCTGAATTACTAAGTTCTAATTTCTTATTACTTACTTTACTAATATCATTTGCATAGATTGCTTCTCCAGATTGTGCAGAAGCTGAATAGATATTATCACCTTTTGGAATAAGTCCATCTTCACTAATAAATGAAGCTATCATTATTTGTCCAACTGCAAATCTTGTATCATCTTGTTTTACATAAACAATACCATTATCAACTTCTGTTTGTCCAAATGAACTATCAGATAAATTTAACTGTTTTAAATCCATTTGAATATCACCTAAAGTTTTAGATTCAGGATTTGAACTATCTACTGTATTTGTAATTCTTAAATACTTGGCATCAGCTTGTTCTAATAAGTTTTTAACTTGATCTTCAAATGCATCTAATCTTGCTTGACCTTCACCTTTGATTGCTGTTGTTGTACTTATTGGATTATTACTTACTATATTACTATTTTGATTATTACTTGCATTTGCAACTACTACTTCTTCACCAGGTATAAGTGATTTTATTGTAAATGTTCCATTTGCATCAACACTTGATGTCATACCTTTCATTAAAGAAATTTTATCCGATAATTTATTTAAAGTTTCATCAGCACTATTAGAATAAAATTGTTCTATTGTATTATTTCCAACTGTTATTATCACTGAACTATATTCATTTGTTAATAATGTTTTATCAAAAGAAACAGTTGATTCTTGATATGTTGGAGCAATGCTTGTTTTATTTTCTAAAGAAAATGAAGATAATTCAGATCTATATTTTGATAATATATTTTCAATATCTTGTATTTTTGTTTCTTTTGTTTTATAATCTTTTCCACTATTTATAAGTGGGTCATCAGTAGCACTTTGATTATAATTTGTAGTTTTTGCATTTATTGTTTTAACTACTTGTGAATCTGCACTTTTTATTACTTTTGAAGCTATAAAAGTATCATAATCATTAGTAAATTTAGTATCTGTAGTACTTGTAGATTTAACTTCATTTTGTGTTGTTGCAAAGCCTTGCACTTTTAAACCATTTGGCATTTGAAGTGTTCCATCTGTTGCTATTCTAAAATTACCTGATCTTGTATAGTTTAACTCTTGACTTTGACCTTTAACTATAAAATAACCTTTTCCATCAATTGCCATATCAAGTGGATTTGATGTTATTTTTAAATTACCTTGGCTAAAATCTTTTGTTACTGTTGAAACACCTGCACCTTTTCCAATTGAATTTTGGTACATCATATCTGCAAATGAAATTTTATCTGCTTTAAATGCTACTGTATTTACATTTGATATGTTATTTGTTTGACTATCTAAAGCACTTTGATTTACATTTAATCCTGATATTCCATTGTATAATGCATCAATCATAATAATTTCCTAGAATATTTTTGTTACACTTAACATTGGTATTTCAGTAAACTCTTTATCATATGTATATGTATCAGTTTGGCTGTCATACCCTGTTATTTTATTTGCTTGAAGTAATACTTCACCATTTTCTTGTTTAACTGATGCAACTTTATATGAATAAGCTGAACCGGTATCATCTATTTGACCATTTTCAATAACATGATTTATCATATTTGCAGAAGTTGCAAGATTGCTTGCTTTATATGAATAACTAAGTTCTTTCATAGCTTTTGACATATCATTATTTGCTTCTATTTGAGACATTTGAAGTTGAGAGTCCATTAACTCTTTTGAATCCATAGGTTTTGTTGGATCTTGCATTTTCATCTCTTCTAATAATAATTTTAAAAAATCATCATTTGTTAATTTATCATTTGAAATAGATGTTGTATATGAATTACCATCTACACCTACACTTGAATTTACTACTACATCATCTACAGCCATTTTAAGTCCTTTTTATATTACTTGCTCATTAAAGAAATAACCAACAACATTATCTGCATCCATTGCATCTTGTATTCTAACTGCTAGTTTTTCATCTATTACTATTATATCACCAGTACCTATAATTCTTGAGTTTACATATATATCTCCACCAGCACCAGCTGGCTTATCAAGAGCAATAACATCTCCCTCATTTAAACTTAAAAATTGTTTCAATGATATATCAGTACTTCCAAAAAGTACATCTACTGAAATTTGTGCATCTACTAAACTACTATAGTCTTGTTCTGTTATTTCCATTGTTGTACCCATACATTTATATTTATTTGCTTTAGTATAACAAAATATTGATAAATATATAATTTAATATATAAGTGATTATTATTTATTGAAAGTTTTATTTGTTTTTTAGCTAACTATATCAAGTGATTCTAGTATTCTTTGTACTTTTGATTCTATATTTCCATCAAAATTACCTAAATCACTAGCTATTACAACTCCACCAGCTGTTACATTTGGATCTTCTTGTAATTTTATAAATGATTCAAGATTTAGTTCATCTTTTAGAAGTAAATAATCTTTTGGGTTTAAGTGAATTGTAACAGTTGATGCTGTTTTTATTTTTGATAATATATCGTTAATTGTTTGTTTTGCAATCATATGAGATTGCTCTGAAAGTTCTATATTAATTATTTTTTGAGCAATATTCATTGATGTTTTTAGTATTTTACTTTCTAGTTGAAAAGTAGCTTGTTCAAAAAATTGTGCATAATTTTTTAAATCTTTTAGTGCTGTTACTACTTGAGCATCTATTTGCTTAGCTATTACTCCACCATTTTGAATATCTGTTACTTTATTTTCTATATTAGCTAATTGATTTGTAAGTTTGCTAATTGCATCCATCATAGAATTATTACTACCATTTACTCCAGCTATATTTACAGATGGAGGATTTTGTAATGTTGGAGGTACTTCTTCAATTTGTTGATTTATAAAGCTTCCTAGTTTATATTCCTGAGAATCTTCTGTTGAAATAATTCTAGCTTTAGCATTTACATTTGTACTATTCATCCATATCTCTTTCTATTTCACCAGATTCTATGAATTTTTGTGCAATATCAAGCATTTTTCGCTGAGCTGCTTCAACATCTTTTAGTTTTACTTTTCCAAGCATTTCTGCTTCTTCGTTATATCTGTCTTTTGCTCTTGTACTCATTGCAGCCATTATTGCTTCAAGATACTCATCAGGAGCACCTTTTAGTGCAACTGCTACTTCTCCTACATCTATTTCTGCAAGTATTTTCATAAGATCAGATGGTTCAAGAGATATTAAATCTTCAAATACAAACATATTATCTTGAATATCTTTTGCTAGTTTTAAATTTAAGCCATTTATATTTTCTAATATATCTTGTGATTTAGGACCCATTCTATTTAACATATCAGCTACAACTTTCACTCCACCAACTTGTGAAATAGATGAAACTAATGACTCTAGCTTTTTTTCTAATACTGTTGACATAGTCCTTACAATTTCAGGACTAACATCTTTAATTGTAGCCATTTGCATAGTTACTTTTACCCTTGCATCATCATCAAGTGTACTTAAAACTTCTGCTGCACTTGCTGGATCCATGTGTGATAAAATAACTGCAATAGTTTGTTCTGATTCATCTTTAATAAAGTTTGCAAGTTGTTTAGGTTCTATATTTTCTAAATAAGAAAAAGACTCTTGTGCTTGTTGCATTCTTGTAAGTTTTGCTAGAACAGCTTCTGCTTCACTTTTTCCTAATGACTTATATAATAAATCTTTTGCATAATCAAATCCACCTGAACTAATATAAGCATTTGATTTTGCAAATACATGAAATTCATCAAGTATTGCTAATGATACATCTTTATCTATTGATGTAAGTTGAGTAATTGCAGTTGATATTTGTTCTACTAATTCTACAGGTAAACTTTGAAAAACTTTTACTGTTGCTTCTTCACCTATTAGTACACAAAACATTGCTACTCTTTCTAGCATTGGTATAGATTTTAATACTTCATGATCTACTAATTCTGACATTTTTAACCTTTACTCTGTGCTTTTAATTTATCTGCACCTTCTGCTAATAACATCTCAATCATATTTGCTATTGCTTCTGGTTGATTATTTACTTGTGCTTCTAATTCTTCCATTAATACTTCATATTTTGCAAGTGTTTCTGGATCTAATCCTTCTACATTTGATAATAGTTGTGTTCTTATTTTATTTTTTAATCTATTTTTAGAAACAGATGGATTAAAATCCTCATATTCAAAATCTTCATCTGCAACACCTACTGTTTCTTTTTGTTCTGTTACTTTTGAATCAACAGCAAGATTTATTTCATTGTTTGAAATAAACTTTTTATAAAATACAAGTAATAAAATACCTGAAATAAGATATTGAATATATTCACTATACTCACTTATTGCTGTTTTTGTAGAGATTCCTGCTAAACCTAAATCATTATTTGTATCATTTATACCTTGAGTACCATTAGCATCTCCTGAACCAATAAATCTAAATGATTTAATAGTAACAGTATCTCCTCTTTTTACATCAACACCAATTGATTCTTCTACAATCGCTTCCATACTTGAGATAAATTCTTCTTTTTTATCAACCTTATCCATAGCAGCAGAATCAAAGGTAACAGCTGCTGTTATTCTTTTTATTCTTGCTACTGAGTTATCTTTTTGATGAATAACTTTTTTTGATATTTCATAATTAGTGATATTTTTTGCTTTTTCACTACTTGATTTAGATTTTATCTCTCCATCTTTATCGTCTGGATTTTGAATATTACTTTGAACTCCAGGAACACCACCAACTCCTGGTTTTTTATCTTCATTTGTAGAAGTTGATTCTGTAGTTTGTTGACTTCTTATTGTACCTTCTGGTTGAAAAATCTCTTGTTCTATTAACTGATTTGTATAATCCATTGTAACTGAAACTCTTGCTACTACTTTTCCTACACCTATAAATGGTTCTAATAAATTTATTATCTTTTCTTCATAAGATTTTTCTATTTTTTCTTTATATCTTTCATGTGCTATATATTTTTGATTATCTAAATTAATTTGTGTATCTTCTAGTAATGAACCATTTTGATTAATAAGTTTAATATTTTTAGCTGTTAGTTTTGGTATTGCTGATGCTATAAAATTTTTAATACCAGCTATTTGCTTACCACTTAATGTAGCACCATCTCTTAAAGTTAAAATAGCAGATGCTGTTGGTGCTGTTTTTCTTTGAGTAAATACTGATTCTTTTGGTATTGCTATTTTTACTGTAGCATTAAGTATTCCATTAAGTGCTTCTAATGAACGACCAAGTTCACCTTCTGTTGCTCTTAATAGCTTAACATTATTTTCAAAATTTGTTGTTCCAAGTGATGTTTTATCAAATATCTCCCAACCTGTATGTTTACTTACTATTGCTTCACTAGTTACAAGTTTTATTTTTGCTATATTTACATTTGCTTTACTTGTTTTAAGAGTCAATGAATTTCCACTACCAACGATTGTAAAAGGTATTCCTGATGCTTCTAATTCATTTGAAGCTAACATTATTTGATTTTTTGTAAGGTTTGATGCGATAGTATAGTTAAGTTTTGCATCATTTGCTTTTATACTTGAGTATATTAATAATCCAATTAAAAATAGAAATAAAATAGAAAATCCACCAATGATTACAGATCTTTGCGCACTATTTAATCCATTTATAAATTTTGAAAGTTGCTCCATATATTATTATTCCTAATTTTTTGCTGATGAATCTATGATTAATTTAAACCATGTTGCATCTTTTTTTATTGAATTTGATATAGCACCATGTATAACTTTATTTTGTGCCATTTGACTTATTTGTTGATCAAGATTTACATTATTTCCATCATTTTGTACTTCTAAACCTTCTACTTCAAACTCTTTTATAGTGTTTTGTTTTTGAGTTGTATTAATAGATGAAATATGATTTTTATTTGTAACAAACATTTTTAAATCATTTTCATTTTGTTTATTTTCAAGTGTACTTTGAAAACTAATATCTTTTGTTTTATATTTTGGTGTATTTATATTAGCAATATTACTTGATATTACTTTTTGTCTATCACTTCTAAAACTTAATTGTTCAAATAATAAATTTGTTACATTACTAGCTGTCATATATTATTACCTTGTCAATTTTTCTATTAGTTTTTGATTTATATCACTTATACCTGTACTTGCTTTTTGTGCTTGTTCTAATCTTCTTTGCGAATCTATAAGAGATACCATTGTAGTTATTGCATTTACATTTGATTTTTCAATACTACCTTGCATAAGATATGCTTGATTATCTATTATTTGTGTTGTTTTTTTAGTATCATTTATTTTATAGTTATTATTTCCAACTTTATCTATATTTTTAAATGATGTTTGAATAAGACCAATTTGACTTTCAAATCCATCATCTATATTTATTCTTTCATTATCATTATTTAGTATATATGATCCTTCAGAATTTACTAAAAAACCATCTTTATTTTTAAATGATCCATCTTTAGAAAGTAAAACTTCTCCATTTAATCCTTGAACTTTAAAGAAAACATCTCTTTTATTTAGTGAAAAATCTAATTCATTTCCTGTTGTAACAATTGGACCATGGATTGAACTTATATAATCACCATCTATTTTAGGAATTGTATTATTTACTACATCTAATTTATTAGTTTGTGTATGTTCTATATTGCTCTTTTTTAAATAATAATTAAAAGAACCTTGCGTTAAATTATCTTGTTTAAATCCTGTAGTATTTGCATTTGCAAGATTATTTGATAATACATCAACTCTATTTAATTGATTTACCATTGTTGCTGCTAAAGAATATACACCTTGATTCATTTAAATCTCCGAATTAAATTCTGATATAAGATTATTGATATCATCTTCATCTACTGTTTCAGTTGAACCATCACCTGAAATATGTTTTGCTATTTGTACTTCTGGTTTATTGCTATCATCTTCAAATAGTCCATTTAAATATTGAGTTAATTTTCTAATAACAGCCATAACTCTTTCTATTTTTTGTCTGTTTATATCATGATATTGCATAATTTCCATTGCTTCAAATATTTTATTATTTTCTTCATTTATAATATCATTTGTTTGCGATGAAAGTTCTTTTACTTCATTTGCTTTTGCTAAGTTTTCTTTTAATACTTCAATATTAGGAAATTTTGAAGTTAATTTTTCTAATAATTCTATTTGTGTAGTAATAAATTCTTGTGTAGCATCATTTGATGTTGTTAATTTTTCATTTTCATCAAGTATATAACTTAATACATCAAATATTTGACTAGCTTTTTCTTCTGTATCTTCTGCTACTTCATTTAACTGATTTACAATTTTATGTTCTTTAGATGAAGGCAATGGAAGTATTGCTTCTTCTTTTTCTTGAGGTTTTTCTTGAACAGCTGGTTCATCATCAACTATACCATCAATACCTGCTAATATGTCATCTACATTAGTTTCTGGTTCTTCTTCTGGTTCATCATCAACTATACCATCAATTCCAGCTAATATATCATCAACATTTACTTCAGATTCTTCATCTTCTGAATCATTATCAACAATACCATCAATACCAGCTAGTAAATCATCTACATTTACTTCTTCTTCTACACTTTCATCATCTTCAACAATACCATCAATACCTGCTAATATATCATTTACATTAGTTTCAGGTTCAGAAGCTGTATCGTTCATAAGAGCTTCGATTTCTTCTTGAGTCATACTCATATTATGTCCCCTATTGTTTGAAGAATGGAGCTAATTTTTCTTTTAATGTTGGTGCGTTAAAAGGTTTTACAATATAGTTATTTACACCAGCTTTAAGTGCTGTAATAACTTCACTTTTACCACCTTCTGTTGTAATCATAAGTGTTGGTGTTTTTTTATGTTGGCTACCTTCACTTCTTATGTGTTTAACTAGTTCTAAACCATTCATATTAGGCATATTCCAGTCTGTTAGGATAACATCGTATTTATTTTTTTGACATAAATCCCATGCTACTACACCATCTTCTGCTTCATCAAAATCTTCTTTTTTTACACCAAGTTGTTGAACTACATTTCCTATAATTCTTCTCATTGTTGAACTATCATCTACTATCAAAATTTTCATACTACATTCCTTATAAAATATTTTATTTTACTATTATATTTAATTTTACATTAAATTATCTATAATCAATATAAAAATTTAAGCTAATAATTATTAGTTTATCTAAAAAGTATTATTTAAAACTAATTTTGCTAAAATAAGACAATATTATATATTTTATATTCTAACTAAAGGATTTTTTATGGTAAGAGGATTATATACAGCTGCTGCAGGTATGAATGTACAACAAAACAATATTGATGTAACATCAAATAATATTGCAAATGTAAATACTACAGCATTTAAAAAAGATAGAGCAGAGTTTGCTGATTTGATGTATCAATCTTTGAACTACACAGCAAATGCAACAAGTGAAAATACAAACAATCCTACAGGTATTGATGTAGGGCTTGGAGTTAGAATATCTGGTGTACAAAAAAGTTTTATACAAGGTAGTTTAAAACAAACTGGAAATGATTTAGATGTTGCTGTACAAGGTAAAGGATTCTTTCAAATTACAAATGCAAATGGTGAAACTTCATATACAAGAAATGGTTCATTTAAAAAAGATATAGATGGAGCATTAGTAACAGCTCAAGGATTTAAAGTAAGCCCTGAAATTGTTATTCCATCAAACCTTACAAATGTATCTATTGCTCAAGATGGAACAGTATCTGCTATGAATCCTGCAGATGGTGTTATAACACAACTTGGACAAATAACTCTTGTAGATTTTGTAAATCCTGCTGGATTAGCTCCTATGGGAAATGGTCTTTATAATACAACATCAACATCTGGAGATCCAATAGAAGGTACTCCAGGAAGTGATGCTTTTGGTTCACTTCAACAAGGTATGTTAGAATCATCAAATGTAAAATTAGTAAATGCGATGGTTGATTTAATCACAGCACAAAGAGCATATGAATCAAATGCAAAAGCTCTTACAACAACAGATCAAATGTTACAACAAGTGAATCAATTAAAAAGATAAGCTAAATTAATATGAATTTAGAAGAATTAAAAAAGCGAAGAGAAGAGAATATTTTAAGACATAAGCAAAAGAAAAAAGCTTATTACTTAAAAAAGAAATTAAAAGACCAGCAAGGTGAAATCTCTTCAAAAAAAACTCTAATTAATTTTGATAAAGAACTTTTCTCTGGTACAAATTTGGACTTTGATTTAAAAATCAAAGATATTATCAAAAAACAAAAAGCCCATGTTGTAAACAGAGAAGAACAAATTATAAAAAAAGTTCAAGAGTATAAACAAAAAAAACAAGAATACTACGAACAAAATAAAGAAAAAAGACTTCAATACGATAAAGAATATCGACAAAAGAAAAAAGATGATCTTAAAAAATATAGAAAAGAATATTATGCTAGAAATAAAGAAAAAATTTTAGCAAAACAAAAAGAAAATAGACTAAAAAATAAGAAGAATGATTAATGGCAACAGAAGATTTATCAAGTTTAATAAAAGAAACACTTTATTCAACTCTTGAAGTAACACTAAGTACTCCTATTCATGAAAATGAAATATTTACATGTAATCAAGATTGTTTAAATGATAAAAATATAGTAGCTATTACTTCTACTTTTACTTTTGAAAACTTAACTACAAATATAGACTTTATTTTCCCTGCTTATTTTGCATCTTATACATTTAATACTATGATGATGGAAGAAGCTGAGCCTTCACTTGAAATAGATGATGATATTGCAGATGCTCTAAAAGAAGTTGCTGCACAAATATCAGGAAGCTTAGAAACAGCAATAAATGGACTTGATAGTGATACATTGGGTTCATGTAAATATAGTGCTGGTGATGTTCAAGTATTACTAGGTGATAATTTTGCTGATATATCAAATCTTATATTAATAACATTTACTACAAATGAAAAAGATTTTGAGATATTTATAAATTTTGATGATGAAATAGCTCCATATATTTCAGAGTTTTTAGAAAAAGATTTAAAAATAACTCAAATTGCTCCTCTAAAATCACAAGAAGATGAAAGTTCTGAAGAAAATAACGAAGAATCTAAAGAAGATGAAAATACAGATGACAGTTCTTCTGAAACTAATGATAGTAAAGAAGAAAAAGAATCATCTATTACAGATACACAAGATAATAACAAAACTAATGAAGATGAAAATAACGAAGAACAAAAAATTGTAGATGATGAAGATGAACTTGAAAATAGTGATTTGACTATTGAAGAAGATGAAGAAGAAGTAAAAAAAGCAAAAAAACTAAAAATAGCTATAATTGCTCTTGCATCACTACTTGGACTTGTGCTAATTGCTTTTGGGGTATTATTTTATATAGGTTATTTTGATCCTGCTCCTGTAAAAAAGCATGTAGAACCTATTCCTAAACCTAGTCCGCAAGATTTAGTACTAGCTAATATCAAAAATAAACAAATCACATATCATTCTGATTTAATAAATGTAAAATTATTAAATAGAAGATTATCAGCTCTTACAAAATATGAGATTTTAGAAACAGATGTATTAGAAGAATATAAAAAACTTGAAAAAGAGAGATTATATAAGCTAAAAATGAAAAGCTTAGAAGAGTTTGCATTGAAAAATAAAGAAGAATCTATATTTAAAAAAGATTTGATTACAAACTCAAATACTAAAACACCATATAGATTTGGAAATGATGATAATAACTCAATTCAATATAAAATGGAAAATGAACTAGTAACTCTTATTCAAATAGATGCACTTATTTATAATAAATATAGTAAAGTAATAAATCAAGAAAAAACAAAATCTACAGCTATATCAATGTGTAAAAACAAAGATGATAAAACTTATGTGTATATTGGACCATTATATATAAATACTCTTATAAATAATATCATAAAAAGAGTAGGTAAAAAAGATGCAAAACTACTTCAAATACGAAAAAAAGAGTTTGATAAGATGTGTGATTTTTAGTAAATAAGTCTTCAAAATAAGACTTATTTATTGATAGATTTTAGGTATTTGTAGATATTTTCTAAATCTTCATCTGATATTAAATCAGCATATGGTTTCATAATAATTGCAAAACCATTATTATAAGAGTCCATAGTATATCCTCTTATTGTATCTTTTAGCTTATCTAATGAAAACTTATTTATAGCTGCAGAAGTGTTATATGGTGTTTGTTCACCTTTTGCACCATGGCAAGATTGGCATTTGTTTATATATACTCTTTTCCCATCTTTTAAGCTTTGTATTTCTTTATTTTTTAATTTATTTTCTTTTAGAGTTTTATTGATTTTATTATAATCTATTTTTTGATTTACTACTGTTGGAGTAGCTATTGATTTTGTTTGTTTTTTAAGTATATATATAAAGTTATATTTATCATCTTTTTGTGATATTTTTATATCTGATATATTCCAAGAGTTATTTTTCATATCATCTATAGAGTATTTTCCCATACACTCACCACCATCAAATTTTTTTGTTTCTACTGTAGATATATCTTTGATATTGTTTTTATAACACATAGTAGTAGAACTAAAAGCTATAGTTGATACTAATGCTGTAGATATTAAGTATTTCATAGGTTTCCTTGAAAGTTATATTTTAGGTATTATATTTGAAATATATACAAATGTCAATATATATTTCAAATATAAA
>Ga0256828_1000591_pt1 | contig 23891 bp, 22 predicted proteins | sample CV88metaG_FD_185993 | JGI IMG/M metagenome (GOLD analysis project Ga0256828, IMG submission 185993) | Hydrothermal vent microbial communities from East Pacific Rise, Pacific Ocean - CV88 | ecosystem: Environmental > Aquatic > Marine > Hydrothermal vents | place: Pacific Ocean: East Pacific Rise...
GAAAATGTAAGAACTCTTAATAGCTCTGATAAATTTGCCAAGTATATTGAAAGTTGTTTTAGTGAATTAGAAACATTTTTTTTAGATATGAGTGCAAAAGAGTTAAATAATTTAAAATTTGATTTTGAAGATTTGATGTATGATTTGATAGATAACAAACTCATAATGGAAAACAACAAAACAATAGTAGATGCTTTTTTAATACTTCTAGCAGAACAATTTGAGCAAGCAAATCTTATCAATGCCATTAAACTCATATATGATTATATTCCTGAATCTGCTATCAAATACAGACTAAAAGCATCCATGCTATATCTTAAAGTTAATAATTTAACAAAAGAGTATCATGATAGATTTTTTAATATTTTAGATTTAATGGTTAAATCAGAAGAATTTGAGGAGTATCATTATAAAGTTATAAAAAGTGTATTAAATTACTTTTTTACCGCTATGGAACAGTTTAGTAGAGTTCAAGATGAAAAACTTGCAATAAGCTTTAAAGAGCTTTTTATTAAACATCAAGTTAAATATAAAATTTTATCCGATTTATTTATTCAAGACACTATAAAACAGTTAAATATTAATAACTATACTAACACTATTGATACCATTAAAGAACAGCTAGATACAAAATTTTTATCAAATATTAGTTGTGACATTTCTGAAAAAAACTTAAAAGTAGCCATAGAAAATGGTATATATGCAGATACTTTATACTCATTAACAGATCCAAGCTTTCATTCTTTGAAAGAAATTGCTGTTAAATACATAGATAATGTTTCAAATTCAAAAGCATTATATAGTAAGCTTAACAGAGGTAGAAATATCATCACAGATGAGGCATTGTTATATCAGTATATATTTTCTTATAGTTCTATGCATAAAGTAAAACTTTATCAATCTTTTGAAGTACTTTTAGATAAACTAAATCATAGTACTATAAATGTGATAGACTGGGGTTGTGGTCAAGCACTTGCGACTATACTTCTTATAGAATATATAAAAGAACAAAAATTACAAATAGATATAGACAATATAACTCTCATAGAACCATCTAAATTAGCACTTAGTCGAGGTCTTTTACATGTAAATATTTTAAAACAAAAAGAATATAAAATAAAAGCTATAAATAAAAATTTAGATTGTCTTAAAGAAAATGATGTAGCATTTAGTGATGACAATATAGTACTTCATTTATTTTCTAATATATTGGATATTGAGTTTTTTAAATTAGATATAACATTCCTTGAAAAAATCTCTCACAATATTCATAGTAATAACTATTTTGTATGTGTAAGTCCAAATATAAATCCAAAACGAAACAATAGATTAGATCTTTTTTATAAATATTTTGATGATAATTTTGATACAGAATTGTTTTCTTCAAGAGATAGCGATATAGGAAGATATACAAGATATGAAAAAGTATTTAAAGTTAAATATACAGAACAGAAAAAAATTACAGAAGCTCGAGAGATTATAAGTAGCTATCATGTTGATATTTATACTAAATTAACAAACTATAAAGACTTAATAGAGCCTACTTTAAATGTAGATAAATTAAGAGAAAATATCGAAAATGATCCTGATTATGTGATTTTTAAAATAAGAAAAATAGCAGAAATAATCACATCTAAAATCTTTATAAATAATGACGGAGAAAATGAAAACAATGTCTCCCAAAATGATAAAATTCGATACCTTAGTTTTGAGAAAAAAGTATTGAGTAGAAAAGCACAAAGTCATTTACATACTATAAGAACTATTGGAAATATCGGTATTCATGAATATATAGAAAATCCAACAAAAATGCTTAAAGACGATGCTTATTTTTTAGCTACAGCTCTTGTTTTACTTATAGAAGATCTAAAAGAAAACAATCTAATATAAAGATTTATCTATGTGGACATGTATTATATTGTCCTATATCTTTTGCCATTACAAATTCATTTTACCTTTGTAGTTCTAAATACTGTGTTAAATCCTCTATAACTTTACTCCGTAAAGATACAGGTTTTATCACTTGAAGATGTGGCAACCATCTTTTTACAAGCTCTTCTACTTCAAACTCATTGCTCACTTTAAAAGAAACAACAAGAGTACCGTCCTCTTTTTTATCTACGATATTTTGTGACGGGAGAAACTTCTTAGCCTGAAAAAACTTTGCTTTTGCAGGTGAAACTTCTACAACAACATCAACGAGATGTTGTTTAAAATTTGGTGTATATCTTGGAAACGGTGTTTGAAGGTTTTTTATAAACTCCTCTATATCATAATCCTTATGAAAAGTTCTTCTCAAAAGCTCCAGTTTTTGTATGTTGATGATGCGAAAAAGGGTAAAAGGGTATCTTTCATCTGTATTTTCACAGGCAAGATAAAAATTCTCATTTATAAAAACTATCTTATAAGGTTTGACAATATAGCTCAAGATACCCTTATCTGTTTTGTAGGTTACTTCTATATAGCGTCTTCGCTCTATAGCTTCTTCAAGTTCTTTTAGCAATGTTACATCATTTTTACTTCGCTCATAGGGCTTGGTGACAAACTCATAGCATTCACTTGATTTTTTTATCTTGGATTCGATGAGTCTTTTATCATTTGCATCGATATCGAGACTCTTTAGGATGTTGCTTCGTTGAGCTATATTAAAAGTCTGCACCATTAAAGCGATAGTATCTTTGTTCATAAAGTTTTCAAACATCTCTTTTGTGACAGCTTTATAACACCCTTTTTCCCCTTTACCACCTCTGATAAGCTCAAAACTCTCTGGAAAATACTCTTTTATAACATCAAGATCTCTTCGTATCGTTTTTTCACTTTTACCAAACCATATCTCATCATTTTGCAGAAGTTCTATACACACTTTTTGACCATCATTAAATCTTTTTAAAAGTTCTAAAACTCTTGCTGTTTGGTTGGTTATCATTGCATAACTCCTTGATATTTAGTGAAATTATATCTTAATACTTAGTCATATTTTGTCTATCTCTTAAATGAACTACATACCGTGTATTTCTTCCAGCACTCCCATCAAGTTATACTGTCAATCTTTTTTTTACATACTTAAGAATACACTCATGCAGATTATAGTATTATACTCCTATATATTTAAGGATCATACCTCTTAAATGAACTACATACCGTGTATTTCTTCCAACACTTCCGGCTACCTTTACTAGAAGTCCTTTCTCTACCAAGTCGCTTATATCTCTTTTTGCTGTTACAGGTGATGTTTTTGTCATAGAGATATACTTTTTAACATTAAGCCCACCCTCAAACTCTCTCTTGTGTAACTTTAAATGACAAAATCAATGTTCCATACTCTTTTGTTTCTATATCTTAATACTTAACCATATTTTATCTATTGCTTGTTAAAATGGAATATCATCTTCTTTAATTTCATCACCATTAGTTGAAGTGTTGTATTGTTCATTTTGTTGCTGGATGGATTTATTTTGAACTGGCTGTGTATCAGTATGTTGTGGTTGAGTATTTGAGCTATTTTTACTATCTAACATCTGCATAACATCAACACTAACACCATGTTTACTTCTTTTTTGTCCATTTTGATCAACCCATTGTTCAAACACCAATCTACCTTCAACCAATATTTTACTCCCTTTATGAAGATATTGATTTGCAACCTCTGCACTTCTTCCAAAAAAAGTAATATCTACAAAGCATACTTCCTCTTTTTGCTCCCCTGTATTTGATTTAAACTTTCTACTTGTTGCAATAGCACTTTTTGCTATCGCCAAACCACCTTGAGAAAATCTTATCTCTATATCTCTTGTTAAATTTCCTACTAAAATAATTTTATTGTACATCTTGCTTCCTTTTTTTTTATTATATGTAAGTATATGTTTTTATATGGACATATTATGTCATAATATAAAGATAAAGCCTTTAACTCACAGTACTGTTATGTAGTTTACATGTAAACTGTTCATTAGACTTCTTGCAAAACTCCATCACAAGATTATATATCCATAACTTTTATAATAACAAAGATTACTATAATGAAGTTTTATAACAGAGAATAAAAGTTAAAGCAAACAAGTTGGAAAAATAACATTTGCTTTGTGAGATTATATAGATAATAAAAAGTATAGTAGTTATCAGCTAAAGTACAAACTAACAGTACAAAAAGTACCGTTAATTATTTACACTCTGCTCTGTTATCTGGGATATACTCTATACCATCCATTTTTGGGATAGTTGATTTTGGTACGGTTCCATCAACCTCGATATACCATCTTGTGATAATCCAAGCACCATCTCTTTTTTGGAGTGTTGCATTGTAGGTTCCACTTGTAAAAACCTTAAAGCTTCCATCTGGAAATGCATCGGAGATAAGCATATATGTTCTAACTTCAGCTCTTGTTTTATCCTGATATGCTACATGTACATTTCCCATCGTATGACGGTGAGCGAAGTTTTTGTTTTCACTTCCCGGACCACGAAAACGAACATCTACAAACTTTCTAAACGCTTTTTTCCCAACAGTTCGGATCGTTCCAAAACATGGTGTTGTCGTTTCAAAAACGATATCATCACTAAAAAGTGCGAACCAGTCTTCCCATCTGTCTTCATCTATCAAGAAACTATATGCTGTAACTTGATTGATGATTGCTTGACGATCTGCTATCATCGTTATATCTGTATAAGGTTTGTTATGGTTGTTTGCCGTAACCATAGGCAACTTTTTAGGTGGAAGCCTCTTTTGCAAAGCAGTTTGCTTTTGCCACACTTTATCATTTACATCATACATCATAGAACTCTTCTGTGATGCAACAAGGTTTACACCAAAAACAAACACTAACACACCGAGTAACAATTTATTTTTTATTTTCATTTTTTTCCTTATTTTGCGAATTTTTTCGCACTAAAAAGCAAAATAAAAAGACCAATGATAGAAACAGCTATGATAGTAACTGTTACTGCTGGATCTTCAAAATTTTGCGCTGCCACGACAAGCCCGGCAGATATATTTCTCTGAGCTGCTGAGAGTGAAGAGATCACCCTTTTTTCATACACTTTTCCACCGGCAACAAACCCTATAAGAAGAGATAGTACCATAAAAAGTATAACTGCCAAAAGCCCATACCCTATAAAATCAATCATCGCTCTACCATTTAAAATGGTTAGTAGCACTATGATAACCAACAAAGCAATATTGCTCAATTTTACCATTTTTGGTTGCCATTTTGCAGCGAAATTTTCTGATTTTGCTTTTGTTACAAGACCTATCGCTAACGGGATGATCATCATTATGATCAAAGATTTTGCGATAGCACCACTATCTACATTTACCTCTCCACCTATCATAAGCGGAAGCCCTATAGGGAGTAAAACAACAGTTGCCACCATCAACAAAAGCATCACGGCAGTTGCCAAAGCGGTATCTGCCTTGGCTATTTCAGCCAGTTTTGGTATAAACGGCGCTCCGGCTGAGAGGGAGAGGATTATCAAACCTATCTTTGTTCCCTCATCAACAGGAAGCAATGTCACTATCCCCAAGGTTGCCAAAGGGATGATAACAAAGTTCGTTGCCAACACATCCACAACAAGCAACGGTTTTTTAAGTGGCTGAATTATCTGAGCAAGATTAAGTGCAAACCCCATCGAAAGCATTGTCGATATAACAAAAACAACAACACTCAGACTAAAAACAGAATTTAAAAACTCCATAAACTTTTATCCTTTGTTATGCTCAGCTATAAAATCATCTATGATTTTATCGTAAGTATCAAAAGTAGGTTTCCATCCCCATTCATTTTTTGCATACTTATCATCTATAAACAACGCACTTGCTTCAAGCACTTTTTGCCACTCAGGATCTACTTCAAAGTTTGTCTGTGCATTTGGAAGTTTTGCTTTTACCATTTCGGCAAGTTCACCGGCAGTTGGAGGGTTTGTAACACCGTTTATAAGATAACACACACCTTTGATCGCTTCTTTTGGAGCATTACCAAGATCTATGATCGCTCTTGCAGCATCTTTTGTATGAAGCAGTGGTAATTGCATATCTGGTTGAAATTTTACAGTATATGGTTCATTTTTGAGTGCATAGTTGATGATATCTGAAGTATAACTCACAAAACCGCCAGATCTGCTTCCCGGACCTATGATAGCAGGATAACGGATCGCTCTAAAATCAACTCCGTGTTTTTTTCTAAAAAACCGCCCTGCTCCCTCTTGGAACAGTTTTGTTACTCCATAAAAAGACCCTGGTCTTTGTAAACAATGATCATCAACTGTTTTTGACTCTAAGTCTTCTCCAAAAGTTGTCAAAGAACTTGAAAAAAGAAGTTGTCCCACTTCATATTTTTGTACTAACTCTATCATAGTTATAAAACCATCTACATTTACTTTCGTTGCATTATCTATCTGAGTTTCACATGCATCACCTAAAACTGTTGCAAAATGAAAGATCTTTGCAGGTTTGTGTTTTGCTATAACACTCTCAAGGAATTCTGCATCAGAAACATCTCCCCGCTCATACACTATCTCATCCATGATATCCAAAACCCTTTTTGGATTTTCACTTCTACCCATAACGACAGGGGTATATCTCCCCTCTTCTACCAACTGATGTGTAACAGCCGAACCAAGTAGTCCCGCTCCTCCTGTGATTATTACTTTTTCTTTCATATTTATATCTCCTTTTTTTAGTTTTACTTTCTTGGAAAAAAGATCTGTGCCTGAAGTCTTAACTGCCAGTCTTCTCCCATAGTTTCCGGTTTTATCACATTGTAGTACGCTTGTATCGTTGCGGACACAGGTACTTTTGCTATCTTAAACCCTTTTCCTAAACCTCCACCAACTGGAAGAGTCCATCTGTTATCTGAGTTTTCATCCCATTTGGCAGTGATGAAAGGAACAGTAGTCAAAAACCAACCATCACTCATATTATAATTCACAAACGGTTGCATTTGCAAAAAGTCTATCTTTTTACCTCCTACACTGTTATCAACACCAAATGAAAAAACATCCATTACAAGGATACCGTAAGTCCATTTACCATCTATCCTAAGACCGACAAAAGCAGGACCTATCCCCCACTGTTTCGTTTTTAAAGCTTTATCTGTTGCTGTTGGCATATAAAATATCGCCCCTGCACCCCAGATAAACTTACCACTTTTTTTCGGTGCTAAAAAAGCACTTAAAGTTGTATCTCCCAAAGCGGTAGTAGCATCACGAAAAGCTGTTGCTTCCCCATCATCGTTAAGTGAGGTCGGGATCCCGGGAGTAGTTACAACAGGCATGATCAACCGCCATACTATATCCCAGTCTTTTGTTATTTCTACAGGGATAACAGGTTGAAAGTTGGCAATGTTTTTTACTTCATCACTATCCCCAAGACCAAAATAGATATTGTTCTGAATAGGAAGTGAATATATCATGGTTATCGGATTTTGGGATGCTTCTGCTATCTCTTTATTGCTCATCTGCCCAGCATATAAAGATGTACCTAAGAACATAGCAACTAAAAAAGACAAAAACCTACTTGTTTTTCCACATTTTTTCACTTCGATCCTTTCTTTTTCTTTACCCTTGTGAATATTTTATTATAAACAAAGTAAAAACCATTATAAAAAAACCGCAAGTTCCAAAATAGCTTTCTTGCGGTTTTCCAAGTGAGCAATGAAGGAGATATACTCTATGATTATTACTTTTTTAGTATCTCTCTTTATTTTTTGGTTTAAACCGCTCCCATGCTTTTACAGGATCTGGCAAGGGCTTGTTTTGAGCTTCGTATGTCGGTGCTTCCCATTTATAGATCTTTGTTGCGATATTTTCTCCGAAATAGATTACATGCTGTTTATAATCTTTGATCTTCTTTGGACTTAGTTTGATCGTATGCTCTTTTACAAATGTATGATCAAGCATTCTTGTAAACTGTTCTGCAGAGAGTTCCCATCCCGCATTTGGTGCATTGAGACCTTCGATGTAATAATGATTTGGGATGATTACTTTGGCATTGAGCTTTTGAGCTATCTCTTTTCCCCAGCGAGGTGTCAGGATATGTCCGTCATCACTTACCGGAAGCAAAGCTATATCAATATCTTTCATCATTTCCCAAGTATCTTCAGGAGGATTTTGTCTGTTATCGCCCCAATGCAAGATCCTAAGACCCCCTGTTTCTATCAAAAACATAGTATTACACCACTCCATATGCTCACCCGGAGGGCAAGTCTTTTTACCAAAAAGATTCATCATCATTTCGGCATTGTAAAGATCGTTTTGCGGTTCACACATATGTTTATCAAGGATCCCTGTGATCTTGACATCACCAAGTTCAAAAGTACCACCCATTCTCTCCATTATCATCGCAGCATCAAGACGATGCACTGCGTCATGATCCCCATGAGCATGAGTGCTTAAACCTATATCACATTTGGTAACTGGAAAATCAACCAAAAACCAGTATCCACCAAATCCCGGAGCATTTCTCCATGGATCTATAACGATCTCAAGCCCTTTTGGTGTTGTGATCTTAAAAGCACACATCCCATAATATGTGATCTCTACTTCTCCAACATCTTCACGGATACCGCCAAATTTTTGTGCAGCGATAACACGGTCATTGTTTGAAAGTTGTAAAAAACCAAGACTCCCTACCGGACCGATGATAGCCTGTTCAAATCCCCATTCTTCTGTAATGGTAGGTTGTTGTTTCTCTTCTTTTTCTTTCATTTCAGCTTTTTTAGCTGCTATTTTTTGCGTCTGCATATTTTTTCCTTTTCATTACCTTAGAAATATTTTATTATGAATAAAGTAAAAACCACTATAAGAAACCCGCAAGTTCCAAAATATCCTTTTTTGCGGTTTTTCTATAACTGATTTGCAACCCTTTATCTTATAATGACAAAAAACAAAAGGTTTCAAGATGAAAAAGATCAAACTTTCTGCAACTCTTTCAGCGATGCTTTTAATACCGCAGATTTTAAGTGGTGCGGGTATATGGCTCTATGAGGGAGGAACACCGGAAATGGGAACTGCCGGAGCAGGTCGTGGTGCCATTGCCAACAGTGCTTCGGTTTCACTTTACAACCCTGCCGGCATGACCCAACTTGACCACTCTGAGATAATGGTCGGTTTTCAGCCTATGTATATAGACTCCCGTTTTTCTGGAGAAGCAACAACACTTATCGGTAAAAGAGAAACAGGGGATAACGGAGGAAATGCTGGGGGATTTATGCCAGCAGGAGGTATATACTATGTTTATTCTTATTCTGAAAAACTAAAGTTCGGTCTTTCTACAACCTCTTATTTCGGTCTTGGACTTGATTTTGATGATGATTGGAAGGGAAGACACTTTGTTACAGAAGCTTCCATGATGACTCTTGCACTCTCCCCTACAGTAGCATATAAGATAACCAATACTTTGTCTATAGGGATGGGAGCAAACATACTCTATGGAAAATTAAACCAAACAGTTGCTAAAAGAATAAGTGAAGAAAAATTTGAGCTGGATTCCAGTGATACCGGATATGGATTTAATCTTTCGTTACTCTATGCACCGACAAATACAACACGATTTGGTCTTACTTATGCAAGTAAAGTAGAGTTTGAGTTCAAAGATGTTGGTCCAAAAGACAATGCAGATATGCAGATGAGTATCCCACAATCACTTTCACTGAGTACCTACCACCAGTTCAATAACAAATGGAGTATACTTTCAAGTATCGGATGGCAACAATACTCAGAATTTGGAAAAACACAAATAGTCCTCAATCATCAAACGATAGAATATAACAGAAATTTTGATGATACATGGCACATCTCACTTGGAACACATTATCAATATTCAAAACCACTTACTCTTATGGCGGGGGTAGCTTATGATTCTTCTGCCGTAGAGGACAAATACAGAACTGTAGATATGCCTATGGATAGACAACTCCGTTACGCTCTTGGTGGAACTTACAGTTTTTCTGACAAAACAACTTTAGGTATGGCTTATGAGCTTATGGATTCTGGAAAAGCAAAAGTAGATCAAGAAGGTACAGGAGAAAGTAGCCTCAAAGGTGAATTTAGTACAAACTATGTACATATCTTTAATATAAATGTAAACTACAAATTTTAAGAAGCCTTGTTTTGGCTTCTTAAATACTAACTTCTGTAAAACTGTGCTACAAGCATTTGTGCAGCTTGCATAACAGGATAAGTCGTAGGAGCAGAAGTTAAAAGTGGATGAGTAGCTACTTGAAGTCCTACAAGATCAAAGATCGTATAGTTTTTCTCTATAGCAACTCCAAGGATATTTATCATCTCTCCCGCATCAAGACCACCAACTATTTGAGCACCTATCACTACACCACCTTTTTTTGTAGCTAAAAGTTTGATAGCCTGTTCTTGAGTATTTGGAAGGGCTGAAGGATGTTTACCATCAACTTTAACAACCGTTGAGATATACTCTATCCCCTCTTTTTGTGCCTGAGACTCTGTAAGTCCAGCCGAACCAAAAGCCTGATCTCCCATAACAGTTGAGAAGATCCCTATAGTTCCTTTGAAAGATTTCATTAAACTGATATTATAAAGATTTGCAGCTGCTACTCTTGCTTCTGCCGTTGCAGTAGAAGCGAGCATTACCGGACTGACACGACGAGTGATAAAATCTCTTTTTTCCGCACAATCCCCAACAGCAAAAATATCTGCAACATTGGTTCTCATATATTCATCAACTCTGATAGAACCAAAATCACCTATATTTATACCACTCTCTTTTGCCAAAGTAACATTTGGAGCGTATCCAGTTGCCAGTATTACCGCGTCAGCTTCTACTGTCTTACCACTTTGAAGCTCTACTCCACAAGCAACACCATCTTGAGTAACAACTGCTTTAGTTCTTTCCCCTTTTAAAAAGTTCACGCCATTGTCTTTTATAATACTTTCCATATAAGCAGAAACTTCAGTATCAAAAGAGCTTTTTAAAAGCGCAGAACCGATAAGCGTTACCTCTTTACCACTCGCTTTTAGTTCATCTGCCACTTCGACACCTATAAAACCCGTTCCAACTACAACAACTTTTTGTTTATTTTCCAATTCATCATGCATTGTTCGAATATAATCAGGAGATTTTGGTACCTGATACACCCCTTTAGCATCATGATTTTCTATTTTTGTCGGTACTTTTGGAGTTGAACCAGTAGCGATTACAAGCTTTTCATATCCATATACTTCACCACTTTCACATATAACAGTTTTTGTTTCAGCATCAATTTTCAAAGCTTTATCGTGGATCAGTTCTGTTCCCATCTGTGCAGCCATATTACCACATGGAATCATGTCATCTTCAACCGAATCAAGCATAGTTCCAAAAACATACGGAATCCCACACGGAACCATAGAGTCAGCATCTTTTTTGATAACACTTACACTTTTGTTTGGATAGTACATTCTACATCCACCTGCTGCCACCATTGCCGATGGTCCACCACCTATTATAAGTATCTCTTTTTGTATCATTTTTTCTCCTTTTGTTATGGGATGATTACACCACGCCCTTGAATTTTTCCTGCTTCTAAAAGCTTATATGCCTCTTCAACCTCATCAAGTTTGAACTTGGTTATATGTGCTTTTACTTTGCCTGTTTTTGCCAAAGATATAAGCTCTATCAACTCAAACTTACTTCCACCAAAAGTGGTACTCATAGTCGCTCCATAAGGGAGTGAATTGTGTTTATATGGAAATTCTCCTGCACCTCGACCAACAAGTACAACATGACCAAGTGGTCTTATCATTTTCGCATTATTCGCTATTGTTACGGCACTTCCGACAAAATCAAGTACAACATCAACACTCATTTTTTCATACGAACTCTCTTTTGTAGAGTCTCTGGCTTCATCTGCTCCAAGACTCAAAGCAAAATCAAGTGATTTTTGACTTCTTGCATAGGCAATGATATGAGCATTTGTTGTTGCTTTTAGGATTTGGATTGCCATATGCCCAAGTCCCCCAACACCGATAACTGCCACTTTACTTCCTGGCACGAGTAGATGTTCTACTCTTTTTATAGCATGATATGAAGTAAGCCCCGCATCAGTAAGAGGTGCTGCTTCGGCTATATCTATCCCTTGTGTGCTTACCAGTGCTGATGCAGGAGCTACAAAATACTCTGCATTTGCTCCATCAAGCCCCATACCAATCTGTTTGCCTTTGTTCATACAGTATTGGTTTCTTCCTATCGAGCAGTAGTAACAATGCCCACATCCGGCAATCGTTACAAGCATACTCTCTCCAAGCTCTATCCCCTCAACACCATCACCGAGTTTATCAACATAACCTGCCGGTTCATGTCCGATAGTCATTGGAAGTTCAATCTTTAGATGAGGCGGAGATGCTTTCCACTCTTTCAAAAGATAAAGATCAGAATGACAAATCCCATTTGCTCCAAGCTTTAAACGAACCTGATTTGCTTTTGGTTCCGGGATATCAATATCGACTAACTTTCCACCATCTCCCCAGTTATGAATTCTAAATGCTTTCATTATACTATCCTTCAAGTCCAAGCAATCTTCGTGCATTATGATACAGATATTTTTCAAACGCTTGATCACTTAACGGCAATGCAAGAGCTTGTTCGAGTGTTTCTTTAAAGTTACCAAACGGATAAGCTGAACCATAAACAAACTGATCTTGAAGCATCTCTATATTTTGTTGATAGAGTTGCCCACCAGGCCAGAAAGTATAAACATCACTGCTTAGTGTTACACTTGGCCATTTGAGTGCCAAAGCCAAAGCTTCAGTAATATTTGGATATCCACCATGCCCTAAAACAAGTTTGAGTTTAGGGAATTGACGCATTACATCATCCATTCTCCATATCTCATTTGGTTCTCTCCAGTTAAAAGGATTTGCAAATGCTCCTGTTTGCACCTGCAAAAACTTTCCACTATCTTGAATCATCTCATAAAGAGGAAAGAACTCTTTGTTATCCAAAGTTGTCGGTCCCCCTTCAACTCTGTATCCAGGCTCAATCGTACATCCTCTTATATCACTTTTAAGATCTTTTTGCAGTTTTTCAGCTGCTTTTTTGATATCTTGATCTATATTGATCGGTGCTATACCGTAAAAACGATCTTTATATTTTTGCTCATACTTTAAAAGATCTGCTGTATCCATACTCATTTCAGGCTGACCTTTCATAAATCGCCCTGCTACTACTACAGACTCTATACCACATTCATCTATCTCTTTCCACCAAAGCTTCATCGCATCGCTTTCCCCTTTGATAAAAGCTTGGATAGAATCGGGAGCTTTACCGTAAGTGGCAGGGTTTGCCAAAGTATTTGGACGGTTTTGAAACATCGCTATACGCATCTTAAAAAGTCCACCAAATGATTTTAGAGGTGGGCGGCAACGAAAATCGATCACCTTAAATTTTTGTTTTTTTGCTGAAGCTTCAAGTGTGCTTCCTGCAACTGCCATCCCCACAGCAGCCAAAGCTGTTGTTTTAAAAAAATCTCTTCTGTCTATTTTGTTCATTATCGGTTCTCCTTCTAAACTGACGATCACACTACAAAAACTCTAACATAAATAAAGTAAAAAGCACTATAAAAAAAACGCAAAATTAAATAAAATATTGCTATAATTATCTACTAAAGAACTATTATCCTTTTTATAGGATTACTTCAACTTAAAGTGAATTATAATGACCTATAAAAAACTGTTTGAACCTGTCTTGATATCTCCAAATAACTCAATAGAACTCGATCAGCTCAAAGAGTTGGCAAAAGAGTGGGATATCTTATGGAGAAGGATCTCAAAATCTGATGTTCATATAGACTTTTATATGTTTTGTACACCAAGAATTCAATTTACTTCTATCTTATATAATGATGCGATCTTTATCCAAGGAAGCCATCCAAAAGGAACACTTGTTCTTTCTGTTATAGAGTCAAACGATATCTGTTCTTTTCAAAATACCAGCCTAGAACCATACGAGCTTGTTATAATCAAATCAGGTGAAGAGATGGACTTTCTGGCAAAAACAAAAAACCTGATTTTTACTTTTGCAGTTGAAGAAGAGTTTTTTAACACCTCTTTTTTACACTATTTTGGTTATACCATTGAAGATATACAAAAAAACACAAAGATTCTTCTTGAAAAGGAAGTTGTCTCCAGTTTAAAAAAGATGATGCACTCTTGGCAACAACATATACAACTATCTCTTTTTGATGAAAAAGCGTATAAAAGGGTAGAAAATGAGATGCTAAAAAAGTTTTTCTCATTTTTTCAGATCAAAAAAAGAAAAATTTCAAAAGAACATTTTAATATCTCCAAAGCCAGAGAGATACTCCATGCCAATATTGAAAATATTTATACAATAGAAGATCTTGTGGAGGATTTACATGTAAGTCCACGAACACTTCAACACCATTTTCAAAAAAAGCTTGGCATCTCTCCAAAACAGTATTTGCAGTATCTAAAACTTAATGCTATCAGAGAGGAGTTATTAAAACTCGATCCTCAGGAGATTTCTATAACAGAGGTTATTATGCGTTATGGGTATTTTAACCTCAGCCACTTTGGATCTATCTATAAAACCCTTTTTGGACAAACCCCTTCTGAAACCTTGTTAAATCAATAGATTTCTACATCTGGCATCACAAAGGTTTTCTCTATCACCTCTTTTTTAGCACCATAAAATCTAAGTGCGGGTGCTACTCTTTTTCTCTCAGTCGGTATCCAGTTAGACTCCAGTCCTTTTGGCGGTTTTGGACCAAAATAGAGTGTCACTCCGCCATCAGCATCTTTTTTTAGTTTATCTAGTTCAAATGAAGAGATACCGTATTTGTCATAAGGGTTATAGATAAATGCCCAAGTATCTGCGTCATAAAGGATAAGCGACCAAAACTGTTTTACCGGCATATCTTTTGGGATTTTTAATTTATACATTTTTTTACCATCAATTGGTTTGCCTTTGTTGTCAGTCATTGTAAACATATAGATATTTGCCGGTGGAGAGTAGTACGATCTTGGATAATATGTAGCAAAGAAATAGCGATTTGCTCTTTTTTGCAGGTCGATACTCTCATCATAAACAAAAGAGAAGTTGCCGTTCTTATCTGGAGTGAGGACATCTTGCCAATGTCTGTTCTTCCAGTAATATATCTCTTTTTTAGGATATGTGAGTTGATGTTGCATCGTATAGTAAAAATCAGCCACAGCTTGACGCATCGCTTTTTTTGTCTTTGCATCGGGGTTAAAAGGTTTTCCTTTTTCTATTCCAAGATACTTCAAATACCCCATCATGATCTTATCTTGCTCTTTTACAGGCTCAGTTGTAAAAATCTCATACATATCTTTAAAAAAGTTCTCATCATACTGAGGAAGTGTTGCAAATCTTTTTTTTGACGGATCGATGAACTTTGTTGGTTTTGGATCATTTAGATAATACATCTTCATCGTTTTTGCATACGCGTATGCATCTTTAAATGTAGCTCCCGGTTTTTTGATGGAACGAAACGCAAAATAGACCTCATAACTTGGAGAGTGTAAAATGATGTAGCCTTTTGGGATCTCTCCTTTAAAATCAGGTGGAAGCAAAAGGTATTTGCCCCCTTTTCCTTTATCAAGCCCGATCGGTCCTACATCTGCGATGGCATATTGCCAATGATCGACTATCTGTCCATATAAAAGTGCTTTATCGCTCACCGGAGGGATCTCTACTACAACTGGACCTTTTTTAAGATTTGTCATAGAGAGGATATAAGGTGTGTTATTGTTTGCAGTAAGAAGTTCAGAGTTTGCATGTGCTACATCCGACCATGCAAGGATCACATTATCATCGCCACCTATTGCTTTTGTAGCTCTTCTAAATCCATAGATACTAACAGCAGGCATCGCCCACATAGCACTTTGATACGCATAGATATACTTTAAATGGTAATCATAATCTTTTATAGATGACTTCATATTTTTTGGTGGCTTTCCACCAAGTGGCTCAGTCGCAGATGAGTGTAAAAGACTAAAAGCTACAACACTTGAGAGTAAAAGTTTTGCAAGTCTCATTTTTGCTCCTATTTTGCTGGTTTTGCTGTTGGGAACTTCCAAGTTCCATCAAGTATCTCTTTACTTGGTTTATACATTCTAACGATGTATTGCCATCCTTCAACTATAGGGATGAAGTTATCTGCCTTGTCATCCCCTCCAAAACGGATCGTTACACTTCCATCTTTGTTTTTCTTTGCCGTTACATTGTTGATGTTGTAAGTGTTGTATTTGTTCTTGAACATAAAGCGGTCTTTATCATACACAGTTATAGACCAAAACCCACCAACTGGAACATTAGCCGGAACTTCTAAAACATACGGAGTTTTTCCATCATTTTTCTTTGGAGTAATCGGGATATAGAGTGCATCACGGCGTTGCATACCTCCCCAACCAACTGCTACACCCATCGCATTTTCAAGGTAGCTTCTATCACACTTCACACCGAAATATCTTGATGAACTGCTTGTTGTACTGCCTATAGCGTTATAGTGTTTCCTTAAAGTCATCATCTGTTTTAGATTCCATTGTGGGATACCTCGTAGATCCCCTTTATCTTTTTGAATAACAAGAACCGCATCTTGAAGTTTATGTGCTGCTTGCATATCTTTTGGATCTTTTGGGTTGGCAAAAGTACGGATCCCAAGCATGATATATCGTGTTCCCACTTTTTCTTGAGTAAATGTAACTTTTGTTGGAGCATACCAAGCCGGATAGATATCATGATCTTGGGAAATAAGCATCAACGACATATAACGCTCTTCTGTTTCAGGCAAGATAACTGTTAATGGAGACTTTGAAAGATCAAAAACACCAAAAGAGTAGATCGTATCACGGTTTCCACTATGTGTTACTTGATTGTCTATGGGATAGTGTTTTCTTCCATGAGCAAATTTTCCAAAAGCGTTAAATTTCTTTGCATACCCCATAAACTGTAAGTCGGTTTCTGCACGAACATAGTTAAAAGCATCCACAGCAGGAGAAGAATGATCCCATGTTGGAGCATAGTACTCTTTCTTACATGTATCTGCACCCACAAGTGATATAAAAGCTAGTAGTGCCAGTGTTACTTTTCTCATCAAAAATCCTTAATTTTTTTGTAAATTATAAGTGCCAGACCATAATAAATGTCATATTTAACAATTTTTAAAAGGTTTAGTTTCAAGGCGGACTTTTGTTGGCGATACTAGTATCGTTAACGAAAGTTCAACGCAGGAAATGAGCCTTTTAAAAGTTGCCCTTCGGGTGAAAAGGGAAGTCACAAGCTGACTGCGTTAAAAGTTCTTAAAACTACCGGTAGTTCTTTCAAACTTTTGCCTTGCATCTTATAACTTCTCTTTTCATTAAATTATAACATTTATTATGGTCTGGCACTTATCATAGAGTTATAGAGATTCCAACTTTTTTTTAGCTGTTGTGTAACCATATTCTATAATCTCTTTTGCACGGTTAAACTCAAAAATTCCACAGAGATCTCTTGGGATATCTATCTCTATATCAGGTGGATATGCAGCAAGTTTTACTCTACTCAAGTTTGCCTGCATCGTATCAAATGAACTGTTGGCAACTTTGAGCGTTTTACTTTGAAAGATCGGACTGTTAAAAGCAAGAGAGGCAACAGAGCTTTTAAGTTTTTCTAACAGTTTTGTTTCATCACGGGTTGGTTCTCCAAGCAGATTTTTATGGCTCATCTCCCCTCCAAGATTTACTGCAATGCTCAGATCACTGCCATCACCAAAAGTCGGTGCAATCGGAACGGGATTTAAAACCCCACCATCAACAAGCGTTTTCCCATTGAGTTTATAAGGAGCAAAAACAACAGGTATCGAGATAGAAGCACGAATAGCATCGGTAAGGCTCCCACTCTGAAGCCAGATCTCTTTTTCCTCCTCTATATCACTTGCAACTGCTGTATAACGCATAGGAAGAGTTTCTATCATTTTATCTCCGCCTAATATCTCCTCCATCTTTTTCATCAGTTTTATTCCACTAACCAAACCGCTATCACCATCAAGATCAAGCAAAGAGATAATATCAAATGTATTTAAAGAAAGTACCCATTTTGTATATGCTTCAAGCTTACCAGCCGCATAAAACCCGCCAATCAAAGCTCCTATAGAACATCCAGAGATAGAAACAATCTCATAGTTTTTCTCTTGCAGGTAACGGATCACTCCTATATGAGCCAAACCTCTTGCTCCTCCACTCCCCAGTATCAAAGAGATCTTCTTTGCCATTTTACACTCCATAAGAGATTTGAAGTATTATAGCAAAAAAGATTTGGTATAATTTGCCTAATATTTTAGTAAGGACATACAATGCAATTTTCTGCTCCACTTAAAAGCAATTCTAAAAAGATTTTGCTTCTGGGTTCAGGTGAACTTGGAAAAGAAGTCGCCATAGAAGCACAACGCCTCGGTCTTGAAGTAATCGCTGTTGATCGCTATGAAAACGCTCCGGCACACCTAGTAGCTCACAGAAGCCATGTTGTCAATATGCAAGATACACAGGCAGTTTTAGAGATTATCCGTAGAGAAAAGCCGGATTTTATCCTCCCTGAGATCGAAGCGATCAGTATCGATGCTTTGTTTGCTGCTGAGAAAGAGGGTTTTCATGTTATCCCAAATGCCGAAGCGGTCAATAAAACGATGAATCGAAAAAATATCCGTGTTTTTGCCGCTGAAGAGTTGGGGCTTAAAACAAGTCCGTATCTGTTTGTTAGTAGTTATGAGGAGCTTGTAGAAGCAGGAAAAACTGTTGGATATCCGTGTGTTATCAAACCTGTTATGAGCAGTAGCGGACATGGTCAAAGTGTTGCACGAAGTGAAGAAGATATGGCAAAATCATGGGAAATCGCCAAAGAAGCACGAGGGGACGCAAGTGAATTGATCGTTGAGGGGTTTGTTGATTTTGATTATGAGATCACACTTTTAACTGCCAGAAACGAAACGGGAACAGTTTTTTGTGAACCTATCGGGCATGAACAAAGAGATGGGGATTATGTTTTTTCTTGGCAACCGATGCAGATGAGTGAATTAGCCCTGAAACGCTCTCAAGAGATCGCTAAAAAGATCACTGACGGTCTTGGAGGTCGTGGGATCTTTGGAGTTGAGCTGTTTATCAAAGGGGATGAGGTATATTTCAGTGAAGTAAGCCCTCGCCCACACGATACAGGTATGGTAACACTCATCACACAAAGTCAGAGTGAATTTGCTTTACATGTAAGAGCAGTTTTAGGGCTTCCGCTTGACTTTATCTTCTATGGTGATGGTGCAAGTGCAGCATATAAAGCAGAAAATGAAAACTATGCTCCGGTTGTAGAGGTAGATGAGAGTATTTTTACCCAAAACAGTTTTGTGAGAGTATTTTCAAAACCTGAAAGCCATAAAGGAAGAAGAATGGCAGTTGTGCTTGTATTTGATAAAGTAGAAAAAGCATTACAAGAAGCAAGAGAGCTTATAAAAAAACTAAAAGACTCTTAAAATATCGGTTACTTTGAGTAACCGATATCATCTTCATCAATCTCTTCACGAAGCGGAATTAAAATAGAGATCAAAACCAAAACAAGTCCAAAGATGAGTACTGTATCTTGAGGAGAATCTTTAAAGATATCAGTCAAAGTTATTTTACCAAAATTTGGTCCCATAATATATTTAATCTTATCATAAAAGATTGTAAAAAATGCCCCACCAAAAATACCGCCTATCGCTCCAACCATAATATCTATACGACCTTCTGCAACAGACACTGGTCCAGTTCCAGGACATTTTCCCATAATAGCCATAGAAGCACCAAATAATATTCCACCAATAATAAGTCCACCAAGATTGATAGGTTTAATATGATATGATGCCCATCCCATCTCTACCATAAAATAAAGCCCTATACTTGCAAGTCCAATAGCTAAAAAAAGCAGTTTTGGAACTACCGTATCTTTAAGCATCGCAAATCCGGCAATTTTTTCAAACTTGTGAACTCTTGAATATTGTAGTATCGAACCAAAAACAATCCCTATCAGAAATACAAGGATAACAGAACCATGTCCTTCATTTTGGACAGTAGAAAACATACTTAAAAGCCTATCTAACATATTTGAAGTTGTTTCATACATCGTTACTATCCTTTTTAAAGAAATACTTTCCAGTTACAACAAGTGCTACCATAACCACTGCACCGAAAATCATACTGCTTATAGCAGTTTGTGTCATACCACTCAAAAAATGTCCACTTGTACACCCTCCAGCAAGTCTTGCACCAACAATAAGGAAAAAACCACCTATAAAACTCCAAAAAAGTCGTGAAAACACAGAATTGTTTTTGTATTTTTTCCAAGCAGACGGGACGATAGTAAAACGGAAAGTTTTCGTTATAAAGATCGCATTTATAAATGCTCCAAATAAAACACCAAGAAGCAATACGCCTTCCCATGAACCCGGGTTATGAATCTCTTTGAGATATGTATATTTTTCAGGATCAAGATCAAATATAATCCCTGCAAAATACGGGACATAAGTTGAAGCACCAAGAGGACGGTCTGCACCCAATACCGAAAAAGTAAAAAGCAGAAGGAGTGCCATCAAAATACCACCCAACCACCAAGGCATCTTTTTAATCATATTTTAGTCCTATTAAAAATTTTTCGTATTATACAAAGTTATAGTTAATAATGATTATAGATATTTGATTATCTTATAATTAAAATAATTTGATTTCTTTTGATATAATTCTTCTCATTTACTCTACTGAAGGAAACTTTATGAAAATTGTTCTTCTTGATGCCATTACATTTGGAGATACCGATCTTGGTGAATTTGAAACACTCGGAGAAGTTACTATTTATCAAAAGACTGAACCACATAAAACACAAGAACGGGTCAAAGATGCTGATATCATTGTAACGAATAAGGTTGTTATTTCAAAAGAGATTATGCAAGAATCCCCTAAACTCAAACTTATCTGTGTTGCGGCAACAGGGATGAATAATGTTGATGTAGAAGCGGCAAATAACTTTGGCATAGATGTAAAAAATGTTGCAGGTTATTCTACTGCATCGGTTGTGCAACACACTTTTGCTATGCTTTTTTATCTACTGGAACACTCAAACTACTATGATACTACTGTTAAAAACGGTACATACTCAAAAAGTGGGATATTTACCGATGTGAGCAAACCCTTTTGGGAGATAGAAGGAAAAAAATGGGGTATTATCGGTCTTGGAGCCATAGGGAAAGGGGTTGCAGAAGTTGCCCAAAGCTTTGGCGCTGAAATCTCTTACTACTCTACAAGCGGAAAAAACAGTTTTGCAAAATACAAACAATCCTCACTTGAGGAATTAGTAGCTGAGTGTGATATTATTACAATTCATGCACCTCTGAATGAAAATACAAAAAACCTTATTGGGTACAAAGAGCTTTTTACATGTAAAGATGGTGCTGTTGTTTTAAATCTTGGTCGTGGCGGGATAATAGATGAAGAGGCGGTTGCACAAATAATAGATGAAAAAGAGATCTATATAGGTCTTGATGTATTTGAAAAAGAACCACTTTCGGAGGATTCTCCCCTTTTACATGTAAAACACAAAGAGAGACTCCATTTTACTCCCCATATAGCATGGACAAGTAAAGAAGCAAGAGAAAAACTTATAGAGGGTGTTATAGATAATATCAAAGAGATATGCTGTTAGCACTTTCTCTTTGTTTTACCTCTTTTTTAGCAGCAACAATACTTCCTTTTAGCTCAGAAGTTGCTCTGTATGCGGCACTTCAAAACGGCTTAGATCCAATTATAGCTCTTTTAAGTGCATCTTTTGGTAATGTTAGTGCCGTAATTGTCAACTATTATCTTGGATACTTTCTTTATACCAAAACAAAACAAAAACTTCTTGGCTCAAAAACAGGAAAAAAAGCCTACTTGTATGGTCATAAGTATGGTTATATTTCACTTTTACTCTCATGGCTTCCCATTATAGGTGATCCTATAACCTTGGTAGCCGGTCTTTTGCGATTACGCTTTTTTTGGTTTCTTCTTATAGTATCTATTCTAAGGATTCTACGATATATTCTAATTATTTTATGGTTTAATTCTACTTTTTAGCAGAAAATAAGTTTAAGAGTACTAGAATAAAACTATGAAAGTATTTCAAATTTATAAGAAACAACTTTTTCATGCATTTATGTTATTTTTAACTATTATTCTCCTTGGAGGTATAGTTATATATTCTGTTTTACACAAACAACAAGAAGATTTTAAACACAGAAAAATATATGATGAATCATTATTTTACAAATCTACACTTGAAGGGTTACAAACAGTTGCAGATAATACTTTTTTACTTGATATCAATATCCCTGAAGTAAAAAAGATCCTTAAAGACGCTCAAAATCCTCTTAAAAGAGATAAAGCAAGAAAACAACTCTACAAACTTTTAGAACCAAAATATGAGTTAATGAAAAAAGCAGGAACAAGACAGCTTCACTTTCATCTTCCAAATGCTATCAGTTTTTTACGCTTTCACAGACCTTCAAAGTATGGAGATTCTCTTATAGGTATTCGTTATTCCATAGAACTTGTCAATAAAACAAAAAAAGTAGTTCGAGGTTTTGAAGAGGGACGAATTGTTAATGGTTTTCGCAATGTGTATCCTATCTTTGATCATAAGAAATTTTTAGGAACTGTAGAGATATCCTACTCACTTAAAGCATTTATCAAAAATATGACAAAAATTCAAACCGGATATTATGGACTTTTGATCAAAAACAGTGTTATCGATAAAAAAGTATGGAAAGATGAACAAGAACATTATGAACCATCTTTAATGGCACCTGCTTACAGTTGGGATAAAGAATCTCTTCTTTTTATGTTTTCTGCCCTTCAAGACTTTAACAATAGTGATCTTAAAAAAGCAGAAAAAAAGCTTGCCCCTATTATTGCACAAAAACTCAAAACAAAAAAAGATTTTCTTATCAATTTTGCATGTAAACACGGGAACTGCATCTTAATATTCAAATACATTTACAATATTCAAAAAAAACCTGTTGCTATTTTTGTCGTAACAAAACATGACAACTTTGCACAGATGCAAAAAGAAACCCTTTTTACCCTTGCATTTGGCGGATTTGTTCTTGCTCTTCTTAGTTCATTTTTGTTTTTTATCTATCTGAAAAAAAATCATGATTTTACCCATTATCTTCAACACCAATCTATAACAGATCCTCTTACAGATCTTTTAAACAGAAGAGGATTCTTAAACATTGTTACACCTTATATACAATCAATCAAATACAACAAAAATCCTTTTAGTATTTTATTTTTAGATATTGACCATTTTAAACAGATCAATGATAAGTATGGACATGAAGTTGGGGATGAAGTTTTAAAAACACTCTCAAAACTTCTTCGCCAAACATTACGAAGATCAGATATTATCACCCGTTGGGGAGGGGAAGAATTTATAATTTTCCTTAAAGACACTCCACTTGAGAGTGCTATACAAATTGCTGAGAAATTAAGACAAAGCATTGAAAAATACACTAATACAAATCTTCCTCAATTTACTATCAGTGTAGGAGTAAGTCAAAACACAAATGAAACACTTGAAAATACTATAGAAAGAGCAGATGAAGCACTATACAGAGCGAAAAAAAGTGGACGAAACAAAGTAGAAGTCTATTAGCTCAACTTAAGTATAATCTCAAAAAAATTTCAAGAGGGATATATGGCAAAAGTTTTAGTTATCGGTGCCGGAGGGGCAGCTCTTAGTGCTGCAATAAGTGCTAAAGAAAAAGGAAGTGAAGTTATCGTCGTAACTAAAGAATACCCAACACGAAGCCAAACATGTATGGCTCAAGGGGGGATCAATGCCGCTTTAAACAAAGATGACTCCATAGAGC
>Ga0256828_1000592_pt1 | contig 23868 bp, 22 predicted proteins | sample CV88metaG_FD_185993 | JGI IMG/M metagenome (GOLD analysis project Ga0256828, IMG submission 185993) | Hydrothermal vent microbial communities from East Pacific Rise, Pacific Ocean - CV88 | ecosystem: Environmental > Aquatic > Marine > Hydrothermal vents | place: Pacific Ocean: East Pacific Rise...
ACTTGATAGGGAAGCCAAAGGCTTATATTTAGTTTATAGTTTTTATTTGCCTTGAAATAGTTCAATAGTCTTAATAAATACTTTAGTTATATTTAATATATTTTGAATGAAGTGTTTATCTTTGATTATTAAAAAGGTGGATGGGGTAGAGGGATTTACAAACTTCTTATTTCTCGATATTATTGAATATAAAACAAAAATATACTCTTAAAAATCAAAGTGACCTACAATTCTTCTTTATACTTTTTAATACCTAAAACTGTAATAATAGATTTGTCTTTATTAACTTGATATACAATTGTATACCCTTTATAAATCAAGTCTCTAATGTCATTATCATCAAAGTAAATTGATTTTCTACATTTGTAAGGCATATGGTGTATATCTTCAATTGATTTTTTTATCTCTTTTTTAAATTTGTTAGCTCTATTTTTGCTATCTCGTGCGATATAGTCCCAAATATTATTAAAAGAATTTATAAACCTTGGATCATAGATTATATTCATATTTAGTTACTAGTAGTATGTTGTTCTATTGTATTCCATATTTCTGTATGTGAAAGAGGCTTTGTCTTTCCACTTTCAATATCTTCTAAAGCCTCTTGAAAATAAGCTCTATCTTCTTGAAATTGCTTAGAATTCAAGTAATCATCTTTTTTATCTACTAGATTTAGAAGGTATTCATTGATCTTTGATTGCATATCAATACCAGCACTTTTGAGCTTTTGATAAACATCATCTTGAATATTTAGAGATATTTGCATCTGTAATTACCTTTTTTCTTTGTTTAAGTATAACATATTTTGTAAAGTATGAGTTTTAAGTAAGTGTTGTGAAAATTTGTAATCTAGAAAGGTGGATGGGGTAGAGGGATTCGAACCCCCGAATAGTGGCACCAAAAGCCACGGCCTTACCGCTTGGCGATACCCCAATATTTGAAAGTTATAATTTGGTTGCGGAAGCTGGATTTGAACCAGCGACCTTCGGGTTATGAGCTTGCACTTTTAAGTTATATATAAGTAACTATAAATATATATAAACACTTTAAAAGTTCCTGTTTTATGGGATTTTAAAGAATTTTACAAGCTACAAGTAGATATAGTTAAAGATGCAAAGGAGTACCTTTTTTAGAAAAAGTACTCCAAAATGGAGTACCTTATGGAGTACCTAAATTTATCTATTTGGATGGAAAATCTATGAAGCTTGTTGCCATTAAATTACCCAATAAAGACACATCTGGTTTAAGTCTTATTACTACAAATACAAATATTCAAAATACTGTTACTGAAACGAAATCATTTAAAGCAACAGGTACATATAAAATACAATTACGAGTGCAAGCAATAAAAGATGGTAAAAAATATCAAAAAAAATTAACAAGAAGTTTTAATCAAAAACAGACGTTGCTTCAAGCTATCAACATTATGTCCACATTGAGAGAAAGTATTAAAGAAGATTTAAAAGATGGAACAATAATTAAGCAACGTGCAACAAAAATAGATCAAGATAAACCTATTACTCTCAATATGGCATTTGATGCTGTTATACAGGAGAAAAAGAATCTGCTCAAAGCTAAAACAATTAAAAGTTATGAAAGTTTTTATATGACTTGGATTAGAAATGGTATAGGTACACAACAGATTCAGAATATAACAAGAGAACAGCTACAAACAGTTGTGAATGCTATTTTAAAGATAAGAGCTCCTCGAACTGCTAAGACATTAAAAGAGATACTCAATCCTATTTTTAAAAAGTATGTTTATTTAGGTATTTTGCAAAGTAATCCTGTAGAACTTCTTGAGTTTAAAAAATTTTATAATGTAAAGAATCCAGATCTTAATGATGAAGAGATAAAAGCACTTTATAAAGCTATATATGAGTATGATGTTGAGCCTTTTAGAAGTATATTTATATGGCTTGCAACAGGACGAAGAGTTAATGAGGTTTTGACACTGAGATGGGAAGATATTAATTTAGAAAAGAAACTCTTTACTATTAAAGCTGAAGATAATAAAGCTGGGAAGGTGATGCAGTATGAACTTGATGATGATTTACTAGCTACACTTTATCCTATAAAAAAGAGTGGATATGTTTTTCCATCTATAAAAGATAAAAATAAAAAGATGCATAATGATACAATTAAAAGACATTGGTTTAAAATACTTAAAAATGCAAACCTAGAAAAGATAAGAATACATGATTTAAGGCATATCGTTGGACTTAAACTTGTTAATGCAGGAGTGAGTTTAGAAGTTATTGCTAGTGTATTAGGGCATACAACTACATCGATTACAAAACGCTACTCCAATGTTAGAACAAAAACGGCAGCAACTGCACTTAAGCAATTCAAAGAGATGATTAAAGAGTAAAGGAGTCATTATGAAACGATTACACTTAATAGAAAAAATAATTGCTAGAAAAAAAGAGCTTAATATTACAGTAGAAAATCTTGCAAAACTCAGTGGTGTTGGAGTAAGAACTATTAACAGACTCTTAAAAAATGAAGATGTAAAGCTCAGTACCATAGAGAGTGTAATTAATCTTTTGGGATTGGATTTTGCAGGAAATGAAGTTGTATCACTTGAAGAGTTGAAAAACAAAGAGCAAGAGAGAAAGCTCTCCTTTTAGCTTCTATAGTGCAGGGTACATTAGCTTTAGAGATGCAAGATTTAGAAGAAGATAGTCTTAAAAACATCATTACAAACTATGAACAAGCTTTTTTAGAGGGAGAGTATAAAAGCACTCTTTGGGTAGCTTAATGATACACTCTACCAAACCTATAGATGATGCAACTCCACTTGATGATATATCGGGTCTTAAACTACCAAGTGATAAAGTTTATACACTTAAAGAGATCTATGTTGCCGAAGCAAATAATATCGCTCTTGCAACACTCAAGTATCTCTCAGCTCCACCATCTAAAAAAGTGGCTCCTTTTACATACGAATGGCTTCAAGAACTCCATTATGAGATGTTTGGTAATGTCTGGGAGTGGGCAGGGAAGTTTAGGCAAGTTGAACTCTCTATAGGTATAAAAGCTTATCAAATAGCATCTGCACTCAAAGAGTTGGCAGACGATATAGCGTTTTGGGATGAACATAAAACTTTTGACATCTATGAAACGGCAGTACGAATACACCATAAAGCAGTACAGATTCATCCATTTCAAAACGGCAATGGTAGATGGAGTAGAATGTTACCAAATATCTATCTTAGACAACATGGTTCAATGCCTGTAAAATGGCAAGAGGATCTCCTTGCCAAAGAGAATCTTAAAAAAGATGAATATATAAAAGCTCTTAAAGCTACTGATAGTGGAGACTATACTATTTTAATAGAGATGCATAAACAAACATTTTAGAGTGAATTACTCAATAAGATAATTTTCTTGGTTAGATAGTTGTTTTTTTACCATTAAATATAGTATAATATTTCATAGTAAATTAACAAGGAAATTAATATGGTTAAATATGCACAAAATGAACTATTCTCTATCACTGATTTTACAAAGCAAATTGGTAGTGCTGTTAGTAATATTAAAGAACACACTTTGGAAAAGATAGGAATACTTAAAAATAATAGGCTTGAAGCCGTTGTTATTTCCACAGATGAATATGAACGATTAAAAGAGATTGAAGAACAAGTAACTTTAGTAGAACATAGTAGTATCTATAAAGCTGTTGAAGAACGTAAAGATACTCCTCTTAGTGAATATGTATCGATGGAGGATATGGCTAAAAAGTTTAATATTAACATGGATAAAGTATCTTAGATGTATAACTTACAGTTCCATCCATTTGTTGAAGATGACTTAAAAAAGCTCAATAACTCTGTAAGAATTGAGGTCTTTAAAAAACTCAAAAAGATTCAGAATTCTCCTGAATTAGGAGAGCTATTGGGAAATAAAAATGGTATGAATTTATCTGGTCTTCGTAAAATGTATGTTGCAAAAAAGCAAGTAAGAATTGTTTATGAGATAGTTGAATCGATTATAGTTGTGAAGGTTCTTGTTATTGGGAAGAGGGAAGATATGGTAGTTTATAAACAGGCTCAGTTGAGAAAAAATGATAGCAACTAATATTATGAACAAATTAGATTTTATGGTAAACTAATGGCACTACGAATTAGTGGAATTGCAATTAAAGATGTATACTATTGCTTTAAAAATACCAACTATGATATCTCTAATAACACCTATTATATACAAGATAATTGGGTTAAAAAAATAAAGTTAAATTTTGGATATTCTTTTGCTATAAATGACAAAATCAATCTGATTGAATTCCGAGGTGGAGCACTATGGCTAAATTCTAATGGTGAAGTATGTTATAGATTTTCCTCTCTTGGTAAAGTACATACTGCATCCATTTCTAAAATTAATCTTGTATTTAGTAATTTCCTTAATTGTAATTTTGAACTTTCACAAACTGTTCCAAAGCCTACTATCTTAGATGAACAAATTAAAAAACTACAAAATGAAAACAAATTAACAATCTCTATCGCACAATTACTGCTTGTAGAAGCCGAAGAGTTTAATCCACATGTGGAAAAAGAATTTTATCAAAATCAGAGTGATGGACTTATTTATAGAAATACATTTAAAGCATCTTCTTTTTTACGATTATCTCCTCCTGTTCCCAAAAAGGTGGATGTAGAAGGATATAGTATATCTCCTATAGATGGCAGTAAAGATTTTACAACGACTGTAATAAAAAATGAACCAAAAAAATCGATTACATTACAGTATCTATATTATCTATGCAATTATAAAGAAGATAGATTTTTTTGGCTAATTGATTGGTTGGCATCTTTTTTTAAAAACCTCTCTAATAGATCTGAAAATATCTTTGTTTTGTATGGAAATAAGCACTCTAGTATAGACATTTTTTTTCAATATATTATCACCCCTCTTTTTGGTGAAGAGTATTCACTTAGTGTTACAGAGAATACTTTAGAAATTAAAAATACAAAAGAGAAACTCTTTTATAACCTAAAAAATTTTTCAAAAAAAGCAATTGAAAATGCAAAAGTAGAAGCTTCTTTACAAAAGTTTCTTCCTGAAAATCAAAAATATGCACAAGTATTAATCACAACAGAAGAGCCTACTATCCCTTTTAGTAAGATTGATAATTATACTGTATTTCATGTTTCAACAGCAATTACTGAAATATATATACCAGATTGGTTTAATGGGTCAGACAAAACAAAATTAACACAACAACAATTAATAGATGCAATAGCTAGTGATCTTGAAAACTTTGCAAATATTTTAAAGCTATATCCAAGTAACACCATCAAATCACTTTCTTTTCAAAATGATGATAAACAACTCCTGCTAAATACATTAGAAGATAAATTAAAAACTTTTGTAGATGCAGTAAAAAGAATGGACATAGCTTATTTTAAGTCTATTCAACAACATAACCATGAGTTATATAATGAACTTCAAGAACATTTTGATAAGCAACTTATAAAACAGTCAAATCTTAAAGAATATTTCAACATACTATATCCTGATGAGCAATTTGAATCATCAAGAACATTTATGAAAAAGTTGAGGGGTATTGATGAGCTTTTCCAAACTCAAAATGCGAAGCCATATACTGCTGGAAAAAAATATTTTAAAATTTCTAACTGATTTCTATAATATTCTATTGTATAAATTTAGAATATTAGTAATTATTTTTTCAAGAAATTTATATTCTAATATTCTATATAAATTATTTTTAATCATCTTGATATATTTAAATAACCACATATAATAGTACTTATAGTATTATATATTCTAAAAAACTAATATTATTACTTAATTATGTTGTTTATAATTATGGATCTGTATAAGATGCTTATCTCTCTAGTATAAAGAAATCAACATTGCTTTTTTATAGAATATTATTGATTTCCAAAAAAATTCAAATATATATTATTAACACAGTAAAGCAAAAGAGGTATGCCTTCTTTTCTAGCTTTGCAATAATCCACAACAATATTTTAAATTATTTACATGGCTATCAATTAGGATAGCTATGTAATTTATTAAGTTGTTGAAATTTAAGGAGGATAAATGAAAGTCGTAGATTTAGGAGATTTTGATGTGTGTTATCTACCAAAAGAGATATGTCGTCAAATACTAAAATAGGTGTGCAAAAATAGTTGCATTAATAAATTAAGAAAATTATAAAGGAAGAAAAAATGGCATCAGCATGTAGTCTATTAACAATTGCAATAGCAGTAGGAACAGCATTAAAAGAAGCTTGTGATGATTAGTTTATATACCAATCATTACCATCATAACAAATTTTTACAAAATAGAAGGAGACCACCATGTCACAATATCCACTAAGAAACGATGAGCTTTTAGCTCAAGCCCCAGCACTCTTTACAGAGGAACCACATTTTGAAGTGAGTGAAAAATATCATTTCATTCCCACTATCGATGTTATAGAAGAGATACGAGCCAATAATTGGTATCCTGTCTCAGTAAGTGAAGCAAGTGTAAGAGATGATGAGAAACAAGGTTATCAACAACACTTGAGATTTCGTCACTTTGACGATCTCTTAACGCCACAAGAAAACGCAGTTGAGTTACTTCTCTTTAACTCTCACGATAGAAGTAAAAGTTTTAGTATCTCAGCAGGTATCTATCGTTTCGTATGCTCTAATGGCTTAGTTATCGCCGATAGTGTATTTGAAACATATAAAATCAAACACCTTGGTGAGAGAGAAAATGATGTAGCAAACGCAGTAGAGAGTATCACAGCTATCAAACCCAAACTGATGCAAAAGATTCAAACACTTGAATCTATACAGCTCTCTCAACAAGAGCAGGAGTCTTTCGCAAAACTCTCTATACCTCTAAGATTCGAAAAACACATACAAATCAATCATACAGATCTCCTCGTTCCACACAGAGAAGAAGACACAAAAGATGACCTCTATACAGTACTCAACGTTATTCAAGAGAATCTCTTGCGTGGCAATATCTCAGGTGTAAACAAAGAGACAGGCAGAGCATTTACTTCAAGAGAGATTACCTCTATAGGTAAAGATGTAGAGGTGAATCAAGGTTTATGGGATATAGCAGAGAGAATAGCATTTATAAAACAGCCACAGATGGCACAAGCAGCATAAGGAAATAAGATTATGAAAATGACAAACTACAGACTTCAAACAGAGATAGAGAACATCAAAGAGGATAAGCAAGAGTGGTTTAAAGATTATGTACGACAGGTACTTGAATCAAATAAATCTTACTATGCAAAGGCTGATTATATCGCGCTAAGCATTAAAGAGATAGAGAATAAAATCGCTTATATTAGCGATGATATAAAAGAGTTACAAACTTTAAAGAAAAACCTTACCCTTGCAAAAAACACAGCACAAGAGGCTACAGCGGAGGTATTGGCAGAGTATGGTATAGATAGACTTGATGGTACAGCCATATCCTCTATAACCATTACACCACCAAAAACCAAACTCAAAGAGAGTTTTAAAATTCTTGATGCAGATGCACTTATAAAGTTAGGCTTTTATAGCGTTGTTGTTGATGAAAGTGCCGTGAAAGATGCGATGCTTACAGTAGAGGGAATGGATAGTATAGATAAATATGTAGATGTTGGGATAATCAAGGAGGAACTTCCTGCCAAAATAAAAATAAACTCTCGCCGTAATAGTGCCAACAATCAAGCTACAGAACTACTTAATTTAGTAGAGAATCAAGACGCAGCATAAGGGGGTAAAATTATGTTTTCAGAGAACCAATTAAAAGCACTATCGTATAATCTTGATGATAGTAGAGTAAAGACTATAGAGAAAGCAGGTATAAGTTTTAAGTATCTTGAGACATATGACATTATAAATGTAGCCAACACTATCTTTAACTACATGTGGGACTACACCATCACAAGACTTGAAGAAGTAGCTCGTGAAACTAATCAAAACGGCAACCATGTAATAACATATAGTGCCATTGTTAAAGTAAAAATCTATGATGCTCAAAGAAATTTCATAGAGAGAGAAGACACAGGTGTAGGCACTGGTACAGCTCGTACAGTAGGCGATGCTATAGATAATGCTAGTAAGTCAGCAGTAAGTGATAGCCTTAAACGCTCATTACGATCGTTAGGTGGGCAGTTTGGAAACGATTTATATTCTAAGACACCTACGACAAACTATAACCAACAACAGCCTCCACAGATTGCAGAACAACAGAGTTATCAACAGTCACAGCAGTATAACCAGCCACCGAACAATCAGCAAACAACACAAGTGCAACAATCTCATAATCCAAATAATTTTTCATCACTTTATTCGATTGGTCTTACCATAATGGAACAAGGACAAAATCTTGTAGTAGTCGGCGATGATATATTTGCTAAGAAAGACAGCATAAAAGCTTGTGGATTTAGATGGGATGGTGCTACTAAAATGTGGTACAAACCTCTTGAACAGCAGGTGGCATAAGATGGAAATAATCAGAAAAAGAAATTGCGAACTCGGTATGAAACATATTGCATTTGTTTTAGCTGTAACAGGTGCTATCATCGTTACATCAATATGTACAGACGAGGATGAACTTTATGAGTAGACTTATATCACAGACTCTACTAAGCGATATTCCAGATCTTTATGAAACAGAAGGACAAGCGAATCCTTTATGTCATATTAAACTTTTTACACCTGATGCAAATTTCACATGGTACATAATTGAACTATCAAAAAATGATATGAATACATGTTATGGATACGTGCAGGGATTAGAGAATGAACTTGGCTATTTTATCCTTGAAGAGCTCGAAGCGATTCATGGTCCTTTAGGCTTGGCAGTAGAGCGAGATTTGTCGTTTAAGCCTATATTACTTTCTAGTCTAAAAGTAGGATGAGCCTTAAATTTAACAAAGAGAGTTTAATTCTCTTTGTTGATTTCCTCGAGTTATTTCTAAGTACATATTTTTTTTAATACTTATCTTTGCATGAGAAATAATAAAAAAGATATTTATAGGCTAATACAACAACTTTTATAATGCAAGTACATATAAAAATTGGTTGAAAGGTGTAGCTCTATAATATAGATACTTTATAAGTAATATTTATAATGTTAATCTATCTTATTTATTATCTTATCTAAATATATTAAAGGTAAGTAAGATGAAATACCAAACAACAATAGATACAGTAGCTATGCAAATAGACTTAGTAAACATAGACACAAGAGATATGATATTGCAAGACATATTATCATTACTAAACAGTAATGGTATGCGTGTAATATCTAATGATTATCCTATTAGTGTACATTCTAACTTTTTGATACGAGAGTATCAAGCAGTTGCAAATAAAGTAGTTGTAGCAAGTATACGATCAGGAAGTTACTCTTACAAGAATATACTGGAACAAAGAACTATAACAACATACTACATAGCATTAGAGTTTGCTGGTCTTGTACGATACAACAATAAACTTGATATATTGGCAAAAAATACATTGCTAACAGTATGCGCATACCTAAATACACGACATATTCCTTTTAAGATAACTGGACTTGATATCGCTCTTGATCTTTTTACGGATTACAGTAAAGTTTTAGCACTATGTACTAAAAAATCACCTACTACAGCTTACTATGGTGCAAATGAAACACAAGTATTTGGTTCTACAACTTACATTGAAAAAATACCACAGAAGAAGCAAGATAGTGCCATGCAAAAAGCATATCTTTATGACAAAGCGATTAAAGAGAATCATAATTATAAGTTAACACGATTTGAAGTGAAGCTAAAGTCTCTCTTTTTTACAAAAAACAGACCTAACCTATTTGCTGCCCTAATAAAGGCATTAAACAAATACCATGTGATGTATGTACCTAAAGTAAAAGAGAAGCAAAAACTGATGGATGATTATGACAGTTATTCCATTATGCGTCAAAGAGATATAAAAAGAATTGGATTTGACAGGTATAGATGCTTTTTCGATATGGCAACTATTGTAGGGTTTATTAACCAGCTTTATACAGTACAAGAGAGGAAGGAAAATAATTTTTTTACATAACACACTCCATTGAGAAATAATATTTCTACATTATAATTGTAAGGATAATACAATGCGAACAGATTACGACAAAATTATTCCAAAAGGTGTCATATTTAATCTTAAAGAGATAGAGAAGATGGGTATTATTAAGATTGATATGGCTAAAAAGCTGATTTATCAAGGAGAGATCGAAGTAGTGAAAATTGGGAACAAACTTCATCTCTCTAGAACAGAGATCATTCGATATCTTGAAAGAAATACTATTCCTGTAGTATAACAAATACAACACTCCGCAACTCAAAAACCTCTTTACGGCATCATCAGACTTCTTTAGCTATAATAAGTAAATATTAATTTATAATAAAACTTGTTAATTAAAGGCTAAACTCAATTATGGCAAAAGCTAAAGCATCGAAAAAACAAAAAAGTATGGAAGAGACTCTTTGGGAGAGTGCGAACAAACTTCGTGGAAGTGTGGAGTCTAGTGAGTACAAGCATATAGTCCTTGGTCTGATATTTTTAAAATTTGTCAGTGATAAGTTTGAAGAGAGACGAGAACAACTCATAGCAGAAGGAAAAGAAGCATTTGTAGATATGGTGGAGTTTTACACTATGGAGAATGTTTTTTATCTCCCTGAAGTCTCAAGATGGTCGTACATAAAACAACATGCTAAACAAGATGATATAGCTCTAAAAATAGATACTGCCTTAGCAACTGTTGAGAAGAACAATCCATCGCTAAAAGGTGCATTACCAGATAACTACTTCTCAAGACTAGGACTTGATGTAAGTAAACTCTCTTCTCTTATAGATACCATTAACAACATTAACACCATAGAAGATAAATCACACGATATAGTTGGGAGAGTGTATGAGTACTTTTTAAGTAAATTTGCTATAGCAGAGGGAAAAGGTAAAGGGGAATTTTATACTCCAAAATCTATAGTAAATCTCATAGCCAATATGATAGAACCATATAAGGGTAAGATATACGATCCTGCGTGTGGAAGTGGTGGGATGTTTGTGCAGTCCATGAAGTTTGTAGATGCACACAATGGGAATAAAAAAGATATATCTATTTATGGGCAAGAGTACACTGCTACAACTTATAAACTAGCAAAAATGAACTTAGCCATTCGTGGTATATCTGCAAACCTTGGGGATGTACCAGCCGATACATTTCATAAAGACCAACACCCAGACTTAAAAGCCGACTTTATCATGGCAAATCCTCCATTTAATCAAAAAGATTGGCGTGGGGAAAATGAACTACTAGATGATCCACGATGGGCAGGATATGAAGTGCCTCCAAAATCAAACGCAAACTATGCTTGGATACTTAATATGGTATCTAAGCTTTCTGCTAATGGTGTAGCTGGGTTTATCTTGGCAAATGGAGCTTTAAGTGGTGGCGGTGAAGAGTATAAAATACGAAAGAAGCTTATCGAAAATGATCTTGTAGAAGCAATACTGATACTTCCTCAAAATATGTTTTATACTACAAATATAAGTGTAACTATTTGGATACTCAATGCCAATAAAAAACAAAGAGTTTTTGAGCAAAATAATGTAACTAAAACTCATAGAGATAGAACTAATGAGATACTTTTTATGGACTTACGACAAAAAGGTGTGCCATTTGAGAAAAAATACACTCAGTTTGATGAAGCAAATATACAAGAGATAGCATCTACTTACCATACTTGGCAAAGTGACAAAGAAGTTTACATAGATATACCAGAGTTTTGTTACTCTGCTTCTAAAGAGGAAGTGCTAAAAAAAGACTACTCTCTAGTGCCTAGTAAATACATAGAGTTTGTAAATAGAGATGAAAACATAGACTTTGATACAAAAATGAAAACACTACAAAGTGAGTTTAAAACTTTACTAGAAGATGAAGCAAAGTCTAAAAAAGAGCTATTAGAAGTATTTAAAGAGTTGGGTTATGAAATCAAATTATAAGCCTATAGGTGATTTTATACAACTTGTTGATAATCGCAATAGTGAACTTAAAAATCTACCGTTAATTGGTGTAACTGTAAATAAAAAATTTATCCCATCAGTTGCAAATACTATTGGAACAAATATGAAAAATTATAAGCTTATACGAAAAAATCAGTTTGCTTGTAGTTTAATGCAAGTACGAAGAGATGGTAAAATACCAGTTGCACTAATGAAAGAAGATGAAGCTATTATCTCACAAGCTTATCCAGTATTTGAAATAGTTGATACAAGTAAATTATTACCTCAGTATCTTATGATGTGGATGAGTAGAAGTGAGTTTGATAGAGAAGCTTGTTTTTATGCAGTTGGAGGAGTAAGAGGAAGCTTAGAATGGGAAGATTTTTGTGTTATGGAGTTACCTGTACCATCTATAGAAAAACAAAAAGAGATAGTAAAAGAGTACCACAATATCACAGATAGAATAAAACTAAATGAGCAATTAAATCAAAAGCTAGAAGAGACTGCACAAGCTATTTATAAAGAGTGGTTTATAGATTTTGAGTTTCCAAATGAAGATGGTAAGCCTTATAAGTCTAGTGGTGGGGAAATGGTTTATAATGTTGAGTTGGATATAGATATACCTATTGGATGGGAAGTTTCAAATATTGCTAATCAAATAGAATATAAAAAAGGATATGCTTTTAAATCTATTGATTATGTTGATAGTGGTGTTTCTATAGTTAGAGTTTCAAATTTAACTCATAATTCTATAAATATTAACGAATGCTATTTTATAGACACAAATCAAGCAGAAGAATACAAACAATATAAATTAAAAACAAATGATATTGTTATTGCTACTGTTGGTTCTTGGGCAAATAATCCTGCTTCTGTTGTTGGAAAAGTCATTAAAGTACCTATTATAGCCAAAGGTTTTTTATTAAATCAAAACACTGTTCGTTTAAGAACAAAAGATAATAGGTTACAAGAATATTTATATCAGCATCTTAAAACAAAACAATACTCAGAATATGTTATCACTGGTGCACAAGGAAGTGCTAATCAAGCTAGTGTTACTTTAAATCACCTTTTTGAATATAGTTTTCTAGTTCCTGATAATAATGTTATTCAAAAGTTACATACAACGTTTAATGCAATAAATACAGAAACAAATATTATGAATAAAGAAAATAATAGTTTAGTAAAGCTAAAAGAAATTTTACTTTCAAAAATGGCAATTATTAATTAGAATAGGAGGATGATATTTTGGCTGAATATATAACATCACAACAAATATCAAATGGACAATATATTGAGCCGATAGATAGAATTAGACTTATGTCTGCCGATAAATGGGAAATATTCATAAAAGAGTGGCTTGATTCAAAAAAAACAATTTTCTTTAAAATTGAAAGATATGGTGGTGCAGGAGATATGGGAAGAGATGTAATTGCATATATTACAGATCCAAAACTATTTCCTAAGAATTATGAATGGGAATGTTATCAATGCAAACATTATAAAAATCCATTAATGCCATCAAATGTATGGGTTGAGTTAGGTAAAATTATTTACTATACATTTTTAAAAAAGTATCCAGTTCCTAATATCTATTATTTTGTATCGCCTCTTGGCATTGGAAGTGACCTTGCTACTTTATTAAATGATAAAAATTTATTAAAAACTCAATTAAAAAATAATTGGAATAAATATTGTAAAAATAAGATCACTACTTCAAGTATTGAAATAACAGGTGACTTACTAAAATATATAAATCGTTTTGATTTTTCAATATTTAATAGTTTAAATATTGAAAATGTTATTGAAGAGCATAAAAAAACTTCTAATCATAAGGTTCTATTTGGTGGAATATTACCACCAAGAGAGTCTATAGAAGTTCCTGATATAAAAAATGAAAAACAACTTAGATATGTTGAACAATTAGTAAAAGCTTATAATTCTGATTCTGAAAATATAATAGAAAAAGTGGAAGATATAGAGGACAGTCAATATAATGGACATTTTATAAGGGCTAGAAAAAGTTTTTATAAAGCTGAAGAATTAAGAGCTTTAACAAGGGATAATTTACCAGAGCAAATATTTGAAAATTTTAAAGAAGATATTTATGATGGAGTAATAAATACTGTTGAAACTAAATTTGATAATGGATTAATGAAGGCTAGAGCTGTTGAAGATAAATCCACTGAAATAGAAATAGATTCAAATCCATTAAAAGATGCTTGTCGTCCAATAGATAAGAAAGGTATTTGCCATCATCTTATTAATGATAAAAAAATAAGTTGGGTAGAAGATGAATAGTCAAATTAAAGTATTTAATAATGAAGTTGAAATAGGTTTAAGAATATTGATAATCTTACAAGCAATATATCCAAAAAGTTTTGATGTAGAAATGATAAATTATTACGATTATTTTATCTTACATACAAAAGATATTGGTGGAAATGAAAGTTTACATGCTGATGTCCCAAATCGCTTTGGAGAGCTAGTAGTAAAGAGAAATTTGATTAGAAGTAGTTTAACTTTATTGATAACAAAAAAATTAGTTGAAATTAAATATACAGATAATGGGATTGAATACATTGCTACTGAAAGTACAGCACCGTTTTTAGATACTTTAAGTGAAAAATATATTGATCGTTTAAGTGAAAATATTAAATGGGTATGTAGTAGGTTTAAAGATTATTCTTACGAAGAGATAAAAATGTATGTAAATGAGAATAAAGAACAATGGGGAAGTGAACTTTCATATTGTACAGCAGGATTGATAAATGAATAAGTATGGATTTTTTATAAAAAAGTTACAGCTTGAAGGTAGTGGTAAAGAAACGGTAAGTGTTGAGTTTAAAAGAGGTTTAAATGTTATTTATGGACCATCAGATACTGGAAAAACATTTATTTATCAATCTATAGATTATATGCTTGGTTCTAGTAAAATACCTAAAAATATTCCTGAAGCAGATGGCTATAGTTTATGTAAATTACAAATAGAATCATTTAGTGGTGATGAGTATGTTCTTGAAAGAGCTTTAAAGGGTGGCGATTTTAAACTTTATGATAGAGATAATAAGTTAATTGAAATATTGAAGTCTTCTAATAAAAAGCAAAAAAATAAGACTATTTCCGATTTTCTATTAAAGTTATGTAACATAGAACATAAAGAGATTAGAAAGAATAATGAGGGAGTAAAACAGAAGTTATATATTCAGGATATATCAAAGTATTTTTTAGTTGATGAAGAAATTATAATTACAGATAAGTCACCAATTTCAGCAAAACCTGAGAGAAGTGGTAATATCGCAGCCACTTTTGAAAAAAATGTATTTAAATTTCTGTTAACAGGACAAGATGATAGTACGATAACCACATTATTAAAAAAAAATGATGTAATAAATAAGACTGGTAAAGTTCAACTATATGATGAACTAATTAAGCAATTAGAAGTTGATTTAAAAGATATAGATTATAAAAAAATTGATGAGCAAATTGACAAACTAAATAAGAGTATAGAAAACTTTAGAGATAGTTATTTGACATCTAGTTTAGAATTTAAAAAATATGATGAAGAAAAAAAAGTGTTATTCAAAAAGATAGCTTTGAATGAAACTCGATTAATAAATATAAATGAAATATTAAAACGCAGTGGTATACTAAAAAAACAGTATGAAAGTGATATGGAAAGGCTTAAATCGACTATTGAGACAGGACAAGGGTTAAGCTTAATTATGACTACTAATTGTCCCGTGTGTACAGGAGAGATAGAAGAAACTGTAGATATAGAGACATTAATTAGTGCAACAACTATAGAAATCAAAAAAACAAGCTTATTACTTAATGAGTTGGAAAATAGTAGAAAAATATATTTATCTGAAAAAAGTGAACTTGAAGATTTGATTATTCAAGATAAAAAGCATTATGAAGAAGTAATTAGTAAAATTCAAGATGAGCTGAAGAGTGTATTAGATGAAATTTCTCATAAAATAAAAAAATTTACTAGCAAAAAAGAAGAGCTATCAAAAATAAAAACTCTGAAAGGAAAGCTTGATAGTTATACAATTCAAAGAGATAAAATTCAAAAAATAATTGATAATGATAAACTATCTAAAAAAACTACTAATTATGATGAGCTAACTGTAACTTTATTAGACCCTGTTATTACAGAAATTAAAAATATTTTAGTTGCAATGGAATTTGATGGTATTAATGATAAAAATATTGGTTTTTCAGAAGAACTATTAGATTTTTCAATAGGAGTAAAGAATAGAAAAGAATTTGGAAAAGGATATCGAGCTATTTTATATGCTGTATTTATAATTTCACTCTTAGAGTATTGGAGAACAAAGTCTTATCAAATAGGTTTTGTTATGATTGATTCTCCTCTTAATCCATATAAACCAGGGGATAAAGGGGATAATGGAGTTATACCAAATAATCTTGGAGAACAATTTTATAGATATTTATATAAAAATATTAAAGATGAACAAGTTATTTTAATAGAAAACACTCCTATTCCAGATGATTTAAAAGAACATGTAAATTGTAGAATTTTTGATAAAGAACATGGTTTTTTACCAATGGAGAGCTAAAGAATGAAATTAACTTTTTATACCAAAGAAAGAGGATTTAGAGTACCTACGGATAGTGAATTATCTGTATATTTAATAAAAGATAACTGGAATGATTTTAGTTTTCGAACACTATATCAGATAACACTTTTTGATGAAAAGGGTACTGAATATGATTTAGGGTATATAAAGATAGCTAACTTTGGTCAAACTACAGAAGAGAGATTGGAATTACCAACAGAATTTGAAGAACTTGATCAGAGATTCTTTTCATTGGGACAAAGTTCTGAGTATTATGTAACCATACAAAAATTAAATCCACAGTTGAAAGAGTTATTCTTAACCAATATCAGAGATATAGTTTTTGATGAAGAATTGCAGTCAAAAGCATTAGAAGAAGAAGTAACGAGAACATCATTACTTAGAGATACTAGTATTGTGACAGTAAAAGAACAGTATTCTAGGATATTGAATGGCGGTTCAATTTTAACCCCTTATAACTTTAAGTACACAACAAAACAAAGTGATACTGAAGCAGGATATAAATTAAGATTTAAAGTGGATCACGAAAGCAATCCTCCAACCAACATTCATATTTTAATAGGCAGAAATGGGGTTGGTAAAACCCACTTACTTAATAATATGGTAAAAAGTTTTTTACAACTTGATGAAGCAAACGGTGATTTTCAACAGATAAAAGATAAGTGGGGAGATACTGGAGAGTTTTTTTCGCGTGTTGTGTCAGTGTCATATAGTGCATTTGATCCATTTAAACCATATTCAGAGAAAGAGTATCCTAATTATTCTTATCTAGGATTAAAAACAACAACTGACAATACAACTAAAAATCATGCTGAATTAGCAGAAGAGTTTTCAAGTAGTATAGAGCATTGTTTTAGAATGGGAAAAAAAGATAAATGGCTTAATGCAATGCAAAGCCTAGAAGCATCAACATTATTTAATGAAATAAATATTACTCAAATTGTAGAAGAGTCTGTAAAACCTAAGCATATTAAGAAACTATTTAAGAGATTAAGCTCTGGGCATTCAATTGTTTTATTAACACTAACTAAATTAGTAGAAAAAGTAGAAGAAAAAACTTTAGTTCTATTAGATGAACCAGAAGCTCACTTGCATCCTCCACTTTTATCAGCTTTTATTAGAGCTTTATCTGATTTATTAGTAAATAGAAATGCAGTTGGAATCATAGCTACTCATTCACCAGTAATAGTACAAGAAGTACCAAAAAGCTGTGTGTGGAAGTTAAGCAGATTTAGATATGAAGCAAAAGCTGAAAGATTTGAAAATGAAACTTTTGGTGAAACAATTGGAAAAATTACTCGTGAAGTCTTTGATTTAGAAGTTAATGAATCTGGATTTTATAAGCTGCTTAGTGATGATGTAAATGATGGGAAAACATATGACCAGATTATTCAGAAATATAATGACCAATTAGGTTTTGAAGCAAAATTATTATTAAGAGCATTATTAAACAAGAGTGATACTGATAATCAGGACTTAATATAATGAGAGTCATTCCTAAGCCAAATATCTCTCCAATAAGAACTTTTGTAAGATGCTATTCAAGTTATAGACCTGTAGCAAAAAATAATTTTAAAAGTATTGCAGGTTTTATTGCGACAAAATCACTTGATTATGATCAAAAAGCACTAAGCAAAAGTTTATATATATTTTCAATACATGATCATGTACAAGGAAGTATATCAAAAAAAGAAATGGTCAAGTTGTACAATGATAAAATGGTTAAACATCCTACGGGTCGAAAAGTATATGATAAATTGATGTCTTTAGCTCCATTAAGTAGATGTCCATTTTGTGGAGTGGGTAGAGTAAAAACTTTAGATCATTATCTACCTGAAACAAAATTTCCAACTTTTTCAGTTTTACCATATAATTTGATAGCGAGTTGTAGAGATTGTAATACTGGAAAATCTACAAATTATGCTACTACACAAAATACACAGACTTTACATCCATATTATGATGACTATACACATGAACAATGGCTATATGCAAAAGTTCTAGAATCTGTTCCCGTATCGATTGAATTTTATGTTAATCCTCCTAGTAATTGGAATCAAGTAGATAAAGATAGGGTTCAGGAGCATTTTAATAGTTATGAACTAGCTGAAAGATTCTCTATTGAAGCATCAAATACTTTAGCTGATTTAAGAGAAGAGTTTATACTATATAAGTCTACCCCTAGTATTATTCAGAAAGAATTAGAGAAAAAAGCAAGAGTTTATGAAAGTAGATATAAAAACTCTTTTGAAACAGCTATGTATCAAGCATTGTACAAAAGTCAATGGTATTGTAATGGAGGATATTCGCAATGACAAAATTTACAGAAGAAAAACTAGAACAAGCCTTTATAAGCCTCCTTGAAGAACAAGATATAAAACACTTTAACGGCAAAGAGATAGATAGAGATGAAAGTGAAGTACTTTTAAAAGATGATTTAAAAGAGTATCTGGCTACTAGGTATAAAAATGACAATATAACTGATAGTGAGATCACTCAAATAGTAAGAAAACTAGAAACCTATCCCGCTAGTGATTTGTATGATACAAACAAATCTATTATGAAGCTAGTATCTGATGGCTATATTTTTAAAAGAGAAGATGCCAAAGCTAAAGATATTCATATTCAGTTTATCAACTATGAAGATGTAAACAATAACAATTTTAAAATAGTAAATCAACTAGAGATAGTTGGTTATGAAAAACGCATACCTGATGGCATACTGTATATAAACGGTATGCCATTAGTAGTGTTTGAATTTAAAAGTGCCATACGGGAAGAAGCCACTCTTCATGATGCGTTTAAACAGCTTACAAGGAGATATAAAAGAGATATACCTGAGCTTTTCAAGTACAATGCTTTTTGTATCATAAGTGATGGAGTGAACAATAAAGCTGGTTCATTTTTTGCACCTTATGAGTTCTTTTATGCTTGGAGAAAAATAACTGGTGATGAGATAGATGTAGATGGTATAGACTCTATGTACTCTATGATTGCAGGAATGTTTAACGAAGAGAGATTGGTAGATATCATTCATAACTTTATCTATTTGCCTGACAAGTCAAAAGATGAACAAAAGATAGTATGTCGTTATCCTCAATACTATGCTACTAAAAAACTCTATGAAAATATCAAACTTCATCAAAAACCAGAGGGTGATGGAAAAGGTGGTACATACTTTGGTGCTACTGGGTGTGGTAAGAGTTTCACTATGCTTTACTTAACTAGAATGCTTATGAAAAGTGTAGAGTTCTCAAGTCCTACTATCATTCTTATTACTGATAGAACAGACTTAGATGTGCAGTTGAGTTCACAGTTTGCAAATGCCAAGGGCTTTATAGGTGATGATGGTGTTGTGAGTGTAGAGAGTCGTGCCGACTTACGAGAGAAACTCAGAGGTAGAGAGAGTGGAGGAGTATTTTTAACTACTATTCATAAATTTACAGAAGATTTAGAGGTTTTGAGTGAGCGAAATAACATCATCTGTATATCTGATGAAGCACACCGTAGTCAAATTAACCTAGACCAAAAAGTAAAAGTTACTAAAGATGGTGTAAAAAAGAGTTATGGCTTTGCAAAGTATCTTCATGACTCTTTGCCAAATGCTACATATGTTGGTTTTACAGGTACTCCAATAGATGCTACATTAGATGTATTTGGAAATGTAGTAGATAGCTACACTATGACTGAATCTGTAAGAGATGAGATAACGGTACGAGTTGTCTATGAGGGAAGAGCTGCCAAGGTAGTGCTTGATAACTCTAAACTTCAAGAGATTGAGAAGTATTATGATGAGTGTGCAGAATCTGGTGCAAATGAGTACCAGATAGAAGAGAGTAAAAAATCTATGGCAAAGATGAGTGTTATTTTGGGAGATCCTGATAGACTCAAAGCGTTAGCCAAAGATTTTGTAGAGCATTATGAAAAAAGAGTAGAAGAGGGTGCCACACTTAAAGGTAAAGCTATCTTCGTTTCAAGTAGTAGAGATATATCCTATAACCTTTTTCAAGAGATAGTGGCTCTTAGACCTGAGTGGAATGATAAAAGAGTATGTGATGATGGTGTTGAACTCAAAGATAGAGAGAAAAAAGAGATACTTCCACTCGAAAAAATCAAAATGGTAATGACTCGTAATAAAGACGATAAAAAAGAGCTGTACGATATGCTAGGCACAAAAGAGTATAGAAAAACTCTTGATGTACAGTTTAAAAATGAAAAATCAAACTTTAAAATAGCCATAGTAGTAGATATGTGGCTTACTGGTTTTGATGTGCCATTTTTAGATACTATTTACATAGATAAACCTATAAGTGAGCATAATCTTATACAGACTATCTCCAGAGTCAACAGAAAATATAAGTCGAAAGAAAAAGGACTTGTAGTTGACTACATAGGCATAAAGACAGCTATGAATAAGGCTCTTAAACAGTTTTCTAAGATAGATTCTCAGAACTTTGAAGATATTAATGCCTCTATAGTTGTAGTAAAAGACCAGCTTGATTTACTTGCAAAATTGTTTCATAAGTTCGATACAAGTAGATATTTTCATGGAACTCCTACAGAACAGCTAGAGTGTTTAAATCAAGCAAGTGAGTATGTTCAGCTGACCAAAGAGTTAGAATCTCGTTTTATGTATATAGTTAAGCGACTAAAATCTGCTTATGATATATGCTGTGGTAGTGAAGCTTTTACTCAAGATGAAAAAGATCATATTCATTTTTATTTAGCAGTTCGTAGCATCATCATAAAGCTTACTCGTGGTGATGCTCCTGATACTGCACAGATGAATGCTAAAGTATCACAAATGATAGCAGAGGCTCTTAAAAGTGATGGTGTTGAGGAGATCTTTAAACTGGGCTCTGAAGATGAAGCTCAAATAGATATATTTGATGAAGATTATATTAACAAGATAGAAAAAATCAAACTGCCAAATACAAAGATAAAACTCCTGCAACAACTACTACAAAAAGCACTAGAAGATTTTAAAAAAGTAAACAAAGTAAAAGCAGTAGATTTCTCTAAAAAGTTTACAGCCTTAGTAGAAAAGTACAATGAAAGAAAAGAAGAAGATGTCTTAGTCAGTGGAGTCCTAGAGGACTTCACTGATGAGATTATTGACCTCTATCATGCTCTTAGAGAAGAAAAAGCATCCTTTGGTGATATGGGTATAGATTTTGAAGAAAAAGCCTTCTACGATATCTTAAAAAGCATAGCACACAAGTTTGATTTTGATTACCCAGAGGACAAACTAATAATTCTAGCTCGTGAAGTGAAAAAAGTTGTTGATGATAAAAGCAAATATACAGACTGGAATATAAGAGAAGATATAAAAGCAGAATTAAAAGTTGACCTTATAATGTTACTGGCTAAACATGGATATCCACCAATTACTAGAGATGAAGTATTTAAAGAGATATTTGAACAAGCTGAGAACTTTAAGAAGTATAGGGAGTAGTGGAGATGGAAGAAATTGATTTTAGCGATATAACTAGAGAAGATATTATCAAGGCTTTTCATAGGTATGATGAGTTAAAAGAGAATTATGAACTTAATAATCATAGAAAACCTAAGGACTATATTTTATTTTGGAATAGCAAAGAATATCCTCAAAAATATATAGTTGGTATTGCATATGGGCTCAAATATAATCAAGAACCTTTAGATAGTTCTAAATATAATGCAACAGGTAACCATTCATTAAGTGCTCAATGGTGTCTCGAAAAAAATGGTTTTGTTTTATATGCAGATAAAAAATATAAAAATTATTTAAAACAAAAGTATAATAATACAACTACCATTAATACATATTATTCTGATCTTAAAAAAGCAATTAAAATTTTTCAAAATATTAAAAGATTACAGGATAAAAACCTTAATGAACTTTTTGAAATCATGCAAAAAGGTGAAGTTAGTTTTGAAGAATATGATAGAGCGCAAAAAGAATTGGGATTTGATGATAAACAATTATATAGTACATTAAAAACAAAAGCTAAGACTTATTTAGAGGCTATCGCAGAAAGTAAGAGAAAAAAAATTACTATAGGACAGGAAGAATTTTACAAAAAGTTAGCAGCTGAATTTGGACTGATGACTAGAAAACCACATCTATCAAGTGGTAGACAATATTTTCAAATTTATCCTAAAAATACTCCTGTATCTGAGGGTACAGGTGGGACTCATTATGAATTTTTAGTTAAAGGCAATGATATTGAACTGGGATTACACCTTGAAAACAGAATAAAAGATAGAGAAGGATTGAAAAGATATCTTAATATTGAAAAACCAGCATCATCAAAGAGAGTATTTTCAGAAGTATTGATTACAAATATGACAGAAAATGAAGTCAGAGAAAAATTTAGAGAGTTATATAATCAATATGAAGAAAAAATCAATCACTATTATCAGTTGAATATAACTATGAAGGAAAAGGTATTGATAGAAGAAAAAGAAGTAAATTTACAAGCATTAAATCAAATCCTCTATGGTCCTCCAGGAACAGGAAAAACTTATAAAATCAATAAGCTAAAAGAACACTTTATTTATAAAGAAAGTAGTATTACGGATGCTGAATGGGCAAAACAAATCGTAGATGAATTGACTTGGTTTGAAGTAGTGTCACTTGTTCTTTATGATTTAAACAAAGAAGCAAAAGTTCCAGAGATTACAAAGCATGAATTAATTATTGCTAAAGCAGAACTACTAAATAAGAAAAAAGGTGTACCACAACAGATCTGGGCAGCATTACAAACACATACTATTTTAGAATCTAATACAGTGAACTATAAAACAAGGGTTGAGCCTTTAGTCTTTGATAAATTAGAGAACTCTATATGGAAATTACTAGATGGTTTTGAAGAAAAAACACCTGAACTTCTCAACCTTTATGATAAATATAAAAATAAAAAGCCTCTTTCTCAAGAGTTACATAATTATGAATTTATTACTTTTCATCAAAGTTATGGCTATGAGGAGTTTGTAGAAGGTATTAAAGCTATTCCTGCTGGTGAGGTTGATAATGAAGATGGTGAGGAGATGATTTATCAGGTAACAGATGGTGTCTTTAAAAAGATGGCAGATAAGGCAAAAAACAACCCTAACTATAAGTATGCACTTTTTATAGATGAAATCAACCGTGGAAATATCTCTAAAATCTTTGGTGAACTTATTACACTAATAGAAGAGAGTAAGAGACTAGGTGAAGAGGAAGAGATGAAGCTAACTCTTCCTTATAGTGGTAAATCTTTTGGTGTTCCAAGTAACTTATATATTAT